>OGYD01000738.1_pt1 | contig 26714 bp, 18 predicted proteins | sample 1576441 | NCBI WGS metagenome assembly OGYD01 (sample SAMEA3541537, study PRJEB24748) | human gut metagenome | biome: human gut; feature: human-associated habitat; material: faeces | place: China | collected 2012 | reverse complement strand
AGCTGCAGTAGCGCAGGCCCCTGTGGTATAGCCGCTTCTCAACGGGTAAAAAGCATGCCGGAACACCGCACACGCTTCTCCATCCACCAGCAGCCGGAGTGCCCGTGCCCGCTCCGCCAGTATGAACAGCCTGTCGGTTCCGTAATCCGGTACCGTTATCTTACGACTGATCCTGGCTTCTCCCTCATAGGTATGCCGCCTGGTAAATCTCGTAGCGATCGGTGCATCTTTGTCTATCTCTCCCGCCGCATTCCCCAGTACCGCATCCGGATGCCACTGATTCGCCCCCACATCTCTATGTCCGATCCCGTTCTCATCCAACGTCCCCGGCAGATCCATCTGTCCCGTGGTTCCGTCCTCCAGTACTACATGCCATTTTCCATTCAACAATATTCTCATATAAGCTCCATCCCACAGACCCTTTTCCATACAGAAAATCCCATAGCAGATCCATAGTAAATTTTCTGATGTTTTCTCCTTGATCACGGAATCATTATATAGCTTAACTTTAGTGTTTTAAATTCACTATCATGAACTATTTTTTATATCTATTGCATTATTCTGAACCTTTTTGATATAATATGCGTGAAGGAGTGAATCAGAAATGACAGATAGAAGAACTTTTTTATGCGAAGATTTTGAAATTTCCTATGAAGATACAAAAAAAGGATGGTCCATGCCCTATTCGCATCACCACACCAACTATGAAATCTATATTCTGCTCTCCGGGGAGCGTCTGGTTACCATCGGCGATATCACCTACCGGGTAAAAGCCGGCATGGCAAGCCTGTTTGAGAGCAATATCTCTCACCGAAGCGTCGGTGACACGGATTATACCGGGATCTGCATCCATTTTTCAAAAGTCTATCTTGAAAAATACTTTTTACCTGCCGTAGTATCTTCCTACCTGACCTGTTTCAAGGCACCGATTATTTTCATTCCCGAGGATTACAGACAAAAGCTCGTCGACTGGAACGCAGCTTCCTGCTGCAAATCTCCCACTGCCTACCTGTTGCTTGCACAGATTCTTACAGATCTGGCAGCTTTTCGCTATCAGTATCCTCTTGAAAATGAAATTTCTGTCAGTGAGAATAAAGCTTCCGGTTTTCAGCGGATCATTAATTATATTAACGCAAACTATACAACGCTTCAGACCGTCCGGGATATCGCCGAATCCTGCGGTGTGTCCGAAAGCTATGTCCACCGGGCTGTCCGGCGGACAGAATCCCTCACCGTAAAAGAATATATTAATAAGCTTCGCCTCCGTCATGCCATACACCAGGTGGAACAGGGCGGCAATTCTCTCTCTGTCATCAGCAAGTCCTGTGGTTTCCAAAGCGTTTCTTATTTTTACCGGGTTTTTAAAAAACACTACGGCATGACCCCTACACAATATTTTTCCAAAAAAGAACCCCATTACTGATATTTCTATCAGTAATGGGGTTCTCATCATATTCTCATATACCCTAATTATTGCTTACACAATACCCTCTCAGATTGTCTGGCCGACTTTCCTTACCTACCCGCAATAGCAGCCTTTGCTACTGTGCCCCTTCAGAAGAAAGTTCTGTTTGGGTTACTGTATAATCATTTTGTTCTGCATTATCGTACCATAACCATATCATATAGATAAATTCATGTTATGAAAAGCAACCTGCTGTTGCCATACTCTATGCCTGTCATCCACCAAAATATTTTCGGCACTTTTCGCTTTTAGTGCCAAAAGTGTATTGACAAAATTATGATTATTTATTACATAATTTCAAATCTTTGTTACACGTTTTCATCTCCGCAATCTTGGAACTGCCCAGCAACGTTCCACACACCACTTACAGTACCCCGGCGTCTCGGCGATGCCAACCCCGACACGGCGAAACCGGATTCTCCCGAGATCCTTGCCTTACAGGACCGCAAAAAAGAGGGCGAGATCGCCGAAAACTCTCTGGTGATCTCACCCTCTCTGGATTATCAACCGCTACTTCATCAAGCCTCCTCACAGATTCTTCCCGCATTCCATCAGGTATGCATCCATTCCCAGACACATTGCACCGATGATTCCGGGGTTCTCGCCCAGTGCAGGAGCCACCACATACTGTGACATATCCTTCGGCAGGCTGGTCTCCGGCAGATAGCCATTCAGAAACTCCACCGCATTCTGTCTCACCATGTCGAAAACCTTCTCCTGGTGCATCACACCGCCCCAGAGAATGATCTTCTCCGGTGAGTAAGTCAGCATGTAATCTGCCACAGCCTGTCCGATGTAGTAACTTTCCAGTTCCCAGACATCCTCTCTTCCGGCCAGTTCAGCTCCCTTTCTGCCATACCTGCCCTGAATCGCAGGACCGGAAGCCAGTCCTTCCAGACAGGCACCGTGATAAGGACAGCAGCCTTCATAGGTATCCTCCGGGTGCTTGCGCAGGAAGATATGTCCGCCCTCGGGATGCATCAGGCCATGCAGCAGTCTGCCGTTAATATATGCACCTACACCTACTCCCGTACCAATGGTGATATAGAGTGCATTCTCACACCCCTTCGCTGCGCCGAAGCGTACCTCGCCAAGCACTGCTCCGTTGACATCTGTATCAAAACCTACAGGAACTTTCAGTGCTTCCCGGAACGCTCCCGTAAAATCATAAAATCTCCATGCCATCTTCGGAGTGCTGGTAATATAGCCGTAGGTTGCTGATTTTTCATTCAGATCCACCGGGCCGAAACAGCCGATCCCCAGTGCCTCGATTCCTTTATCCTGAAAATATGCTATCATTTTCGGCACCGTACTCTCCGGTGTCTCCGTAGGGAATACTGCCCTGTCGAAAATATTTCCCTGCTCATCTCCTATGGCACATACCATCTTTGTGCCGCCGGCTTCAATTCCGCCTAATTTCATTCTGACATCCTCCCAATACAACTTTTTACTATGCCTGTTCCCTGTTCAGGATCCGCTTATGGAACACCAGCACAAACAACAGAGTAAAGAGTATCATTGCTGCCGGCATGATCAGAAAGCTCCTGCCATATCCTGTTTTTTCAGCAATGTCTCCGTAAATATAGTTAAATCCAATATCAAACAGGGATGCTACACTGATGATCAATCCGGACATCGTAGACACCTGCGAGGGATCATAAAGTCTCCCGATGGCCATAACCAGTGTCGGATAAATGATCGAGCAGAACAGTCCGGCCAGACTCAGCATCCAGAGTGCCCCACTGAAGATCCCTGCCGCATAAAGCACCGCAGAAACCACAGAAAACAAGGCAATGCTAGGGAATACCTTCAGCCGGTCAACCAACGGAGAAAAGACCAGTCTTCCCACCGTCATTCCGCCAAAAAACAATGCCATATAATTGGCAGCCTTTCCCTGCTCCAGTCCCAGCGCATTGGTTCCGTAGACCACAAACCAGTTCAGCATTCCATGTTCTGCAATAAAGTATACACCAAAGATCACCACCATGACAATCCAAAGGTAGTTTCCCTTCATTTTCCTTCCCTGCTGATCCTTTTCTGCCTTCTTCACTTCTCCGCTGTCCGGGATCTGCAGTTTTAAAATGATCAGGAACGCCAGAACGCCGATGGCAAAAAGCACCCCTGTCACAGCTTTCCATCCGCCAAAATCGTTAGCCAGATTTCCGATCAGACTCTGTCCTCCGCTGGTACCGATTCCCTGCGTAAAGAACAATACATTGACGATCATGGCCGGTGATGTGGCAAAAATGAACGGTGTGATCAGTGTAATGGACGTATTCAACAGCGTAGAAGCTCCCATTGCCAGGAACATTCCCACCAGCAATGCATAATAGTTATCTGTAAGCAGGAATACCAGCATTGCACACATCCATACTGCGAGAAATCCCAAAAAAGCCTTTTTACGGTCGATCTTATCCATGATCCTGCCTCCGGCCAGCAGGAAACACAGATTTCCCGCATAGCTTACGGCTATGATCGTGGACAGCCCCTTTGCCGTCAATGCAAAATGCGTCTGAAAAATGCCGGAGAAAATACCTCTCAGGCTGTCACTGATTCCCAGACCGACCATCAGGATTGCAAATCCGATGAGAGCGATCCTTCTATTACTCTTCTCCATTCTGGCTCCCATCTTCCGGCTCTTCTACATCGATCCATACATTTTCTACATTTCCCAGTGTCACGTCCTCCTCGTAAAAAGGCAGGATTCCTTCTTTCTTCGTGATCTGAATATCATGGAAGGAGACATTCTTCACATAATCCGCATAGATTCCGGAAATCTTTGTGTGGATCTCTCCCTCTCCCTGGCAGGGTCTCTTATCGTAGCCGTTGATCTCCCACTTGGATTTCTTATCCAGTGTCAGCCGAATGCCCTCAAAGGTCACATCTTCAATATAATTGTCTTCACTGCCCAGCAGGAAAATGCCGTTTTCTCCCTCGCAGGTAATATTCTGGAAGCGGATATTGCGGATCTTACCGGCCTTAACTCCGGGTTTGCGATCCAGCGCAGTCAGGCAGACAGCCTCCGCTCTTCCCCACCATTCATAAGAGAACCTTCTGGTCTCCATAATGATGTTGGAAAAGATTACATTTTCCACGTTGCCATTATCTCTGATCTGAATGGAAATTCCACGGTTACTTCTGGAAATACAGCAATTTTCCACCAGAATATTCCGGAAGTCAGACTCTCCCTCCGTGCCGAATTTGATGGCAGCACTGGTGGATACCAGGGTACAATTGGTGACCACGATATTTTCACAGGGACCGTATTTCTTATAATCCCCGGAATTTTTCAATACGATGGCGTCATCTCCACATTCAATGTGACAGTTACTGATCCGGACATTCTGACAGTGATCCGGATCGATGCCATCGGAATTCGCCATCTTCAGATTATTCAGCAGGCGGATACCGTCGATCAGCACATCCTTACAGCCTACCAGATGCACTGTCCAGAAGGCACAGTTCGTCAGGCGGACTTCCTTGATGGTCAGATGCTTTACATCCTCCAATAGCAGGAGCGGAACTCTGGGATAATAGGAACCCTCGATATGATAACCCGAGTCATCTCCGTAAAAGACAGATTCATTGCCATCAATGGTACCCTGTCCGGAGATCGTCACATTTTCCTGTCCCAGCGCATAGATAAAGGCATGGAACGGGCGTCCTGCATATTCACTGTTCAGGAAAGAAGGCAGGCCGGATTCATGGGCTGTGATTTTACCATTGTTGCGCAGCGGGTAATAATCTTCTATGTTGCTGCTGGCTTTCCAGACAGCGCCCGGCTCCAGATGTACCTCCACATTGGATTTCAACAGCACATATCCGGAAGAATATGTCCTGCCGCCGGGGAAGAGGACTACGCCTCCTCCCTGTTCTGCACACGTATCGATTGCTTTCTGAATGACAGGGGCATCATTGGTCTGTCCATCGCCCACTGCACCGTATTCTAATATATTGATCATAATTTTCTCCTTCGTAACCCTCTTACTTTTTTTCATTCACAATACGCAGGGTTTTGATTTCATAAGGCTTCATAGTAAAGCTCCATCCGTCCTGTACACGGGTCATATCCGCATTCTCCACCCCGGAAAAATTCTCCATGCAGTCACAGACTGTTACCTGTGCATCCGGAGCAAGTGGGAAGTTCACATGCACTTTGGTACGCATTCCCCAAGTCTCATAGATACGTACGATGATGCCATTGCCGTCCTCTGCTGCTTTCACAGTATCTGCCATCACATTTTCCTCTGCTATCTGCAGCATTGAGAAGCTGTCTTCATAGATACCCTGTACCTTCTCCCATGCCATCGGGCAGTTCAGATCGTAAGCTTCTCTTACCACACTGCCCTTGCGGAAATCTCCCTGATGAGGGAACAATGCGTAGGTAAATTCATGCTGTCCCTGATCTGCATCGGGATTGGGGAAAATACCTGACTTGATCAATGTCAGTCCCATCACACCCTCATGGACATCATAACCGTATTTGCAGTCATTCATCAGTGCCACACCATAACCGGGCTCGGAAAGATCTGCCCATTTGTGTGCGCATACCTCGAATCTTGCACGATCCCAGGATGTGTTCTTGTGTGTCGGCCGCTTTACATTGCCGAACTGGATCTCATAATCCGCTTCATGTGCCAGAATATCCACAGGGAAGGATACTCTGAGCAGCTGTTGATGTTCCTGCCAGTCCACTCTGGTCTGAAAATCGATCCTTGCGGTGTGCCGGTAGAAACGAATGGTCTGTTCGATCATGGAATCCTGGAACCGTCTGCGCACATGTAATGCCGCCGTCTCCGGTCCGTTCTCCAATACTTTGAATTCTTCCACATCAATGACATCCCAGGATTTCTCCAGATATCCCTCGTCAATATTCCAGGCATCGAATTCTGCCGGCCGATCCTCATATACGGTGAGACGGTTACCCATCCTGCCCTTTTGGATCAGTTCCCGGTCCTCCCTGATATCCACCAGGCTTGTGATCTCAGCATTGGCATCAAATCTTACGGTAAAATAGGGCGTTTTGAAGCTTACCGGTCGTCCGTTTTCCTCCATTACAAGCTCAGTGAAACAGTTGTCCTCTCCGGAGTTCACCGCTCTGCACACAGTAACACCGCTGGGTCCTGCTGTTATTTTCTGCCAACTGCCCTCTGCATTCCGGATCAGTGCCGTACGTGCAAAGCTCAAAGGATTCCATACCGCGCAGACCTCCTCATTCTTCTCCGCACGATACCGGAACAGCTTTTCCCGGATGCTCTTCTTCGCTGTTTTCATCATTTCTTCATCCGCAGCAAAAATCTCTTCATACTGTGCGGCGGAATCCTCATACACTTCCTTAATAGAGGAACCGGGCAGAATATCGTGGAACTGGTTCAGCAAAAGCAGTTTCCAGCTGTGTTCCAGTTGTTCCTGTGGATAGAGATACTTTTGATCCAGAAGTGATGCCATTGCTGCATACAGCTCGGTTTCGCCGTTTTTGAACTCAGCCTTACGATTATATTTTTTATTCTGTGCCATGGAAGTATAAGTACCACGGTGGAATTCCAGATATAGTTCACCATCCCATACCGCCAGACGCTTTTTGTCCATTTTCTCTTCCAGAATATGAAAGAATTCCTTCACCCCGGTCTGTCTTGCTGCAGGGCATTCCACGACGCTGTGCTCCAGCCTTCTGCTCTGCTCCAGCATCTCTTCTGTGGGACCTCCACCGCCATCACCATAGCCGTAACAGGTCAGTACCTCGGTGCTCACATCCTTGTCCTGATACCGCTGCCAGGTACCCATGAGCTGGGAGGCATTCTGCAGACCATTATAAGTGGTGGAATGGTTTCCCACCATCTTCAGGTCACCCGGCTTCTGATAGTTTCTGGTAGAAATCAGATGTGTCAACACTTCCGTTCCGTCAATGCCCTTCCAGAGAAAGGTGTCGTGAGGAAACCGGTTGAACTCATTCCATCCGATTTTCGTGGTCATAAAATAAGGAATCCCGGATTTCTGCAGGATCTGCGGCAGCGCCGCACTGTAACCAAAGACATCCGGCAGCCACAATACTTCATTTTTCTCCGCACCGAGCTCTTGTTCAAAAAATCTGCGGCCATAGATGATATGCCGGATCAGGGATTCTCCGGAGGAAATGTTGCAGTCCGGCTCCAGCCACATGGCTCCTTCCGCTTCCCATCTGCCCTCTTTGATCCGTTCCCTGATTCTGGCAAATACCCCGGGAGCATCTTCCTTCACGAACTCATAGAGCTGTGGCTGACTGGACATAAAACGGTATTCCGGATATCTGTCCATCAGGTTCAGTACCGTCTCAAAGCTGCGAACTGCCTTTTGTCTGGTCTGACGCAGGGGCCATTTCCATGCCACATCAATATGGGTATGGCCGATACTGTGCACCGTCACCGGATTCGGTCTTCTGTCGGCATAATAAGTACCTTCCAGCTCCTGCGCCGCCATTTTCATGCTCTCAAAGCATTCTGCGGATCCGGGTCTGCGCAGATCCAACAGATTTACGCATCTTTCCAGTGCTTTAAAGCCCTCGATCCTGGATAGATTGTCCTCCGGCAGAAGATCCGCAGCTTCATAGACAGCCTGCATGTCATAATAGAGTCCAGCCGCCTCTTCCCGGTAGACTGCCAGCTCCAGGCGGAAGAAATTCGTACCGGTAAACGTGCCTGCATACGCACTGGAATACGCATAAAAAGCCAGTTCGTAAGTCTCTCCTGCTTTGGCATGCTCCGACAGAATGATAAACTGATGGTTCATATCCAGCGTGGCTGCAAATCTGCCGTTCACATAAGCCATGATCTGGGGATTGTCCGTATTCCAGATATCTGTGGCTCCGGTATTCAGCACGGCACGGACTGTATGCCCCTCCATCTGCTCCGGGACCGCCACATCTGCCAGGAAGAAATAATGCTGATCCAGCTCTCCCCAGGTCTCATTGCGGCCGAAATCCCGGAAATCTTTTCCTTCTCTGTGGAATTCCTCCTCAAAATGGTAATCCGCTTTGGCGATCTTCACGGAAATTACCGGTTGTCTGTCACTATATATCATCTGCTCTACGGCTTCGAGAACAGCTTTGATTCGATTTCTAACAGTGTCCATAACACACTCTCCTCTGATTTTTATCTGAAAACAAGAAAAGCGGGGAGAACCGGAACAGTCTCCCCGCCGAACAGCTTTAGCCCTTGATACCGGTGGATGCAATTCCTTCTACCAGATATTTCTGCATAGTCAGGAAAATAACAAATATAGGAATCAGGGACAAGGTTGCCATTGCAAACATAGCACCCCAGTCAGAACCTGCGGTAGGATCCGAGAACATCTTCAGAGCGTAACTCACCGGATATTTCAGAGGATCGCTTAAGTATAACAGTGCTGCCAGGAAATCATCCCATCTCCACATAAAGGAGAAGATCGCACTGGTTACCAGTGAAGGTTTGATCAGAGGAAGGATGATACGGAAGAAGATCGTATAGGTAGAACATCCGTCCATTCTGGCCGCCTCATCCAGATCCATGGGAATCCCCTTGATGAACTGGATATTCAGGAAAATGAAGAATCCCTGACCGAACCACTGGGGAACAATGATAGGAAGGTAAGAACCGACCCAGCCTAATTTATTAAAAATTATGTACTGCGGGATCATTACTACCTGGAACGGAAGCATCATGGACAACAGCATGCAGGCGAACCAGAATCCCTTGAATTTGAAGTTAATTCTTGCGAAGCCGTATCCGATCACAGCAGAGGAAGCCACTGCTCCGATGGTGGATAAACCTGCGATCACAAAAGAGTTTTTGAAGAAGGTTCCGAAATTGTATCCGGCAAATCCCTGCCAGCCTACCTTGTAGTTCTCCAGAGAGAAGTGTCTCGGGATCAATTCCGATGCCGTTCTTATAATCTCATTGGTATCCTTAAAAGAACTAAGTACCATCCATACTAACGGATATATCATCACGCAGGCAAAACAGAAGGTGAAGATATGATAAATCACTCCGATAGCAAATCTTTTTTCTTTATATCCTTTTTTCATACGCTCACCATCAACCTTCTGATTCATAATATACCCACTTGTTCTGGGTCTTGAACAAGATCAGTGTCAAAATTCCTACTACCAGAATCATAAACCATGCAAGTGCACATCCATAGCCAAGTTTGTTATAGGTAAATGCGTTCTGGTACATATATACAGTATAGAAAAGGGTGGTATCCCTTGGTTTTCCCTGTGTAATAATATAGCTCTGTGTAAATGCCATAAAGCCGTTGATCAACTGGTTGATCAGATTGAAGAAAATCGTGGGGGTCAGCATGGGGAGTGTGATCTTGAAGAACTTATGGACACCGCCAGCTCCATCCATGGTGGCTGCCTCATATAAGCTTACGGGAATCTGCTTTAATCCTGACAGGAAGATCAGCATGGAGGATCCGAACTGCCATACTGCCAGAATGATCAGTGTCCAGATCGCAGTATCGGAACGTCCCAGCCATGCGATATCCAGTCCGAACAGACCGTTGATCACACCGTCACTGGCAAACATTCTTTTCCACAGAATGGCAACTGCCACACTGGAACCGATAATGGAAGGAAGGTAATATACTGCTCTGTAAAAGCCGGACAGCTTTGTGCTCTTCACTAAAAGCATTGCTACGATCAATGCCATGATCAGACGAAGAGGTACGGAAAATACCACATAATACATGGTGACGCCGAATACCTTCCAGAATTTCGGATCATCCGTGAACATGGTAATGTAGTTTTCCAGCCCAATGAATGTCGGGGACTGTAAAATATTGTATCTTGTAAATGAAAATGCAAAAGATAAAAGCATGGGAACCATCATGAATGCCAGAAATCCGATAATGAACGGTCCGACAAACACATATCCGGATACGTTAGGACTATCCATCCACTGGCCCAATGTTCTTTTTCTCTTTGGGGAAGTCTTTTCTTTGCTCATTTTTCCTCTCCTTCTGCCGCTTTCTATAACAAGCGCCCGGCTCCCGCCCGATGCCGGATGGGATCCAGGCGCCCTTTTATTACAATTTGTTATAACGGTCTTACTTCAGAAGTCTTACTTCTCGTCTTACTTTGCCGCCTCGCTCAGAATCTTCTGAGATGTGGTTACGAATTCTTCTGCTGCTCCCGCTGCATCTGTATCTCCATAACGCAGGTTCTCAACAATGGTCTTGGCCTGTGCTTCTACTTCACCCTTACCGGAGGGATCGGGATCATCAATAGGAGTTGCGATCTTGGATACTTCTGCGATATAGTCAAATACCTTCTGGGAATTCTCATCCACATTAGGTTTGATTGCTTCTGCCACATCACTGTTCACAGGGATGCCTCTCTCTGCCAGCAGGATATTGTTGCACTCAACGCTGTTGGTGAACCAGTCCAGGAATTTTGCAGCTTCCTCTTTATTCTGAGAAGTCTCGGCGATAGAAAAGAACTGGCTGGGCTTTAAGAACATCGGTTGGGTGGTTGCATCGCTGGTAGTAGGATACATGGTGATTCCCAGATCTCTACCGGCTGTATTGGCAATACTGATGTACTGGTTGGAATAAGAAAAGTCATTCCATGTGGTTCCATCAATGATGGGCTTGGTCTCTACTACATCCGGGTTCTTCTCTGCCAGAAGATCAGGAGAAATAGCGGATTCAGCCTTGTTGAACTTATCTACATTAGCGAAGTGGGTTTCGCTTGCAGTCTTGGTTCCTGCTGCCAGTTCATCGAACAAATGAGATCCCTGGGTTCTTGCGATGACCTGCATCATATTGATGCCGCCATCGTAGTAGGTCTTCACACCGGTCTTCTCGTAAATGGTCTGTCCGATATCATACAGTTCTTCGATGGTCAGCTGCTCGGGAAGCTCTACACCGGCCTGTTCTACGATTTCTTTGTCATATACCATCATAGGAGCATTACTGCCAAGGCTTAATGCATAACAGGTTCCATCAATAGATCCACTATCGATAACGCTGTCTGCAATCTTGCTGGTGTCAATGACACCGCTGTCAATGAACTGGCTCAGATCAGCAAGCTGGCCGCTCTGCTGATACTGTTGCAGATAGGAGTAATCCATCTGGATAATATCGGGAAGGTTGCCGCCTGCTGCCATTGCAGAAAGCTTATCCCAGTAGCCGGACCAGTCGGTAAACTCTACCTTGATCTCTACATTGGGGTTCTGTTCCATGTAAAGGTCAACTGCCTTCTTGGTTACATCATTTCTTGTCTGGTTGCCCCACCAGCAAAGGCTCAGGGTTACTTTGTCACCACTGGCAGCCTGTGCTGCGCTGTTATCACCTGTGGCAGCGGAGCCTGTGCCAGATGCATCAGAACTGCCTGCGCTGCTTCCACATGCAGCCAGAGACATGGTCATCAATACAGCCATAAGACCTGCAATCATTCTTTTCTTCATTTGTTATACCTCCCATACAATCTGTCGGGTATGTGTCCTGCACATCCCTCGTTGTTGTTTTGATGAATTTATTTTATGTCCATTTTGCATAATGGTAAAGTTAAAAAACGGTTCTGTCGATGCAAAAAAATGGCTTTTTAACCATAATCTTACATTTTTTTCGTCACATTTTCATACTTTTTTCAGTTTTTCCATATTCCATATGGCATTTTGCATAATTTCGTGTTCAAAAAAAGGTTTCTGAGTGTTCAAAAAACGGCTTTTTATTTTCTTCCCACGGATGAAAATTGAACTTCCCATATTTTTACTATATAATAACCATGATACGGAGGTTTTTCCATGAGCAATTTATCACAGCGTTTTAATAATCTGTCTTTATATAAGAAAATACTACTGATCCTGTCAACGACATTGCTTTTTGTGTTCTTTGCTTTTGTTGTGGGCATTCAGCTTCTTTCCCAGTATTATGCCCGTGAGCTGTATACTTCCAATGCACAGTCTCTGAATTATGTATCTTCCTTCGTCTCTGCAAGAATGGAGACCGTGGAATCCGGTTCTGCCCGGATCCTGTCCGATACCATCATTCAGACGAATCTCACCGATATCATGGATGCTCCCACCAGTATCCGTAATGCCCAGAGAAAGCAGACGATATATCAGGCTCTCTATCCTTATATTTTTGATGACGACTATATCAAATCCATCAGTCTGGTACTTCCTGACGACACACTGATCTGTATGGGAAATACTTCCGATCTGGATGCTTTTCCTCTGGAGGAACTGGCAGAAAATGCAGCAGCCTGCCAGGGGCGTGCCAGCTGGAGTGCACCGGCTTCCCCCGGGAATACCATCGTACTTTACCGGGATATCCGGCAGCTTCGCCATCTGACCCTGGATCATCTGGCTTACCTGTACATAGTGATCGACCTGGACCAGCTGATCAGTGATGCCCTGGAGAATGCCGGATATTCTCTTTCCACGCATTCCCGTTTTATCCTGTTTGCAGGAAATGCGCAGTTTTACCCACAGGAGACTTACCATCCGGAACAGTATTCCAGCCTGCTGCAGTCGCTGAATCATGGCAGCAGCCATTATTCTATTCTTTCCATAGATAAACGAAAGACCTTTGTCATCCAGGGAGATTTTCCACGTACCGGATGGAATTATCTGTATTTTCAGGATTACGATCCGCTCTTTTCTGCGATCCATTCTGTTCTGATCCGGATGATCCTGTTCTCCGCCGTGGTCGTGATGATCGCTCTGTTTCTGGCACTGTTGCTTCTGCGCAGGATACTGCACCATCTGGATCTTCTGGTAGAGAAGATCCGCCGCTTCGGACAGGGACTCCCGGATCCGGAGGACACCGCTCACTACGATTACAGTCTCCGTACCGATGAGATCGGGCAGCTGCATGTCAGCTTTGACGAAATGAAATCCAATGTAAAGACTTTGCGGGATAAAAACTATGAAAAGCAGCTGTTGCTCCGGGATACCAATATCAAGATGCTGCAGCAGCAGATCAACCCGCATTTTCTCTACAATACCCTGGATACCATCAACTGGATGGCGCAAAAATACGGTGCCGATGACATCTCCACCATGGTCCGGTCCCTGGGGAATCTGTTCCGCGCTGCTGTCAACAGCAAAGAAGACCTGATCCCCTTAAAAAAGGAACTGGACGTTTTAAAGGATTATATCCGGATCCAGCAGATCCGTTTCGGAGACCGGCTGGACTTCCAGCTGCACGTACCGGATGACATTTCCCATATTTATGTCCCGACACTTTGTATCCAGCCTCTGGTAGAGAACGCATTAAAATATGCTCTGGAATTCAGTGACGATGTCTGTCATATCACCGTCACCATTTCCGAAAAAGACACCGTCTACCAGATTACCGTAGCAAATACCGGTTCCCATTTCGAGGATGATCTCATCTGGAAGCTGGAACACAGGCAGGTCACTCCCCAGGGTTCCGGTGTGGGACTGGTGAATATCAACTCCCGCCTGAAGCTGCTCTTCGGCGACCGGTACGGCTTATCTATATACAATGAAGACGGAATGGCCATTGTACTGCTGTCCATTCCCAAAGAAAGAGAGGATTCTTATGCTCAGATTGATGATTGTAGATGATGAACAGATCATACGTGAAGCACTTTCTTCCATGATCGATTATACCTCCCTCGGCTACGAGGTGATTGCTACCGCCAAAAACGGAATGGAAGCCTATGACCGGATCCGTGATGACTATCCCGATGTTGTGATCACGGATATCAAGATGCCTATTTTGAACGGTCTGGAACTGATCGAACGTGCCTCCCGCATCGACTCCCGGATCACTTTTATCCTGTTATCCGGTTACGGTGAATTCGAATATGCCAAGCAGGCCATGACATACGGGGTCCGCTACTATCTCTTAAAACCCACGGACAAGCAGGAGCTGATCAACTGTCTGGATACGATCCGTGAAGAAAAAAAGCAAAAAGAGGTACAGCAGAAGGCGGAGCAGGCACTTCTGCTGAAGGATATGCAGTCGCCATTAGAACAGGGTCTGCTTATGGAAGCATTGGATCAGCCTGATAATTTTCCCCAGGTATTCAAAAAGTATCAGGGACTTCTGTCCTTTCCCGAAAAGGGACTATATGCCTGTATCTGTTCCTTTGTAGAAGAAACCTATCTGAAAAGCTTTCTAAAGGATATCGTGCGGATTCTGCTTTCCTGCGGAGCAGAAAGTGTCTTTTCTGTTATTTATGTAAAAAACAGTGCGCTTCTGGTCCTGTCCTCTCCCACCCTGGTCCATCAGGAAACGATCCGCCAGTCTTTGGAGGAGCTGCATTATCCGCAACAGTGTGTAACCTTTGAAGCCTCTTTTCTCCACGGTGACACTTCGGAAGATTTGTTTGCGCAGATCATATCCAAGATAGCCCGCTATGACCGGATCCTGCTGATCCGCCCCGAAACCGGAGACACCAGGGAATTCCATAACAACATGGCCGCTCCCTGGCGGATTTCCAGGCTGCGTGAAGCACTTACCGCTTCCCCGGCCGAAACAGATATTCCATCTCTGCTGGATTCCGTCTTCACTCCTTCCATGACACCGGATGTTGCGAAGAATATCGCCCTGGGACTTTTCCTGAATCCCGATAACTCAGGAGAAGAGCCGCCGTTGGATATTGCCTGTGACTTTTTCCGCCGCCTGTATTCCTGTACCCAGACCTCCGAAATCCGGAAGCTGGCGGAGATCGTACTGCTGCAGGAGAAGGACGAGGCTGCCTCCTCTAAGGGCGGTGCCAACATCAGCCTCTTAAAATCTTACGTGGAAGCCCACCTGGACTGTGAGACCCTGTCTTTAAAATGGCTGGCAGAGAACTATCTCTTTGTCAGTGTCGGCTACCTGAGCAAACAATTTGTAAAGGAGGAAGGCATCCGGTTTTCCGATTACCTGAACAAAAAGCGGATGGAACAAGCCATCCGCCTTATGGTGTACTATCATAATGACAATATCAAAACTATTGCCAGGTCCGTGGGATTCGGCAATAATCCACAGTATTTCAGCCAGGTATTTAAAAAATATACCGGCTATACTCCCACAGAGTATATTGAGAGGGAGGGTGCCTCTGCGTCCTCCTGATGCCGTCTCCCTCATCGTAAGGGAATTACATGCAGTTGTCCAGAAGCTTCATCAAAGCATCATGCGCTATGGTAAATGTCTCAAGACCGCTGAGTACCTTCTTTTCTTTGACAGCAATGCTCCTGCCGTCCTTTTCCAGTGCATGGAAACCCTCAAACTCAAACAGGTGCGGTTCCAGTGACAGGAATCCATCAAATCCGGAGGCTGACAGACGCTTCAGGATCACCGCCACATTTCCGTCACCATAGCCTGCCGGAACTACACTCTGGTCTGACTTCAGTGCATCCTTTACATGGATATAGGCAATATAGGACTTTAACATCTCATAGGCTTCCAGCGTATCCTGTCCGCACTGTACAAAGTTGGCAAAGTCAAAAATAGCTTTAAAATGATCCCCGTAAAAGGTATCCATGAGTTTTTTGCATTCCGGAGCCATTGCTCCATAGATATCTTTTTCATTTTCATGCAGGAGCAGTGTATCATTCGCAGAGGCATAGTCCACGAATTTACCGATCCTGTCGAAGACTTCGCCCTCATAGGCTGCCGGATCACTCTCCTGCGGAAGATAGAAGCTGAACATCCGGATCGTCGGGCATTCCATCTTATGGCTGATCTCCACTGCCCTCTTGAACTCTTCAAAATGGGGAGTGAAATCATCCGTGATCAGAATCTTACCCAAGGGAGATCCCAGGGCAGAAAGCCGGATTCCATTATCATCCAGTGTCTTCTTGATCTGCTCCACTTTTTCATCCGTGTGATAGATCAGATTTTCTCCATCCACTCCACGCATCTCCACATAAGACATTCCCAGTCCTTTCAGTCCTGCGATCTGAGCTGTCAGTTCCGGTGCGATTTCATCTGCAAAACCTGTGATTTTTACTGTCATTCTTTTGTCCTCCTTAATAAGTGCCTGTCGTATCAAATACAATATCAGTGTCTTCCTTTTTTCTGGAAGTGGCACGTTTTTTGTTCAATTCTCGTAAAAACAATTCTTCATCCAACGGCAGTTCCACGGTGCGGTCCAGCCAGCTGGACAGGTGCATGGCATTGGACAGGGTCAGCCCCCGGATTCCCTCCGTTCCCTCTGCCACCAATGGAGTTCCTCTTAAAATATGACCTGCGAACGCTTTCAATACACCAATATGCTGCTCGTTTTGTCCATCCGTCTCAATCTCAATTCTGGAATATTCCGGCTTTTTAAATCCTTCCTTCTCCGTTTTGCAGAAATCACTCACATTGGTGGACAGTTTATCAAAAAATAGTCTGCCTTCCTCGCACACAATTTTTCCCATCTCGAAGGTCAGCTCCAGCCGGTTGGTTCCTGGAGCATCTGCCGTGGTAGTCACGAAGACACCGGTGGCTCCGTTTTCAAATTCCATATAAGCCGTCACATCATCCTCGACCTCGATATCATGCCATTTTCCTTCGTGGCAGAAGGCTCTCACCTTCACAGGCATGCCGCACAGCCATTGCAGCAGATCCAGCTGGTGCGGACACTGGTTCAACAGCACGCCGCCACCTTCTCCGTCCCAGGTTGCCTTCCAGCCCGCCGCATCATAATAGCTCTGATTACGATACCAGTCGGTGATGATCCAGTTGACACGTCGCAGCTGCCCAAGTTCGCCGCTCTGGATCATTTCGTGAAGTTTTCTGTATACACAGTTGGTTCTCTGATTTAACATGATGGCAAAGGATCTGTCAGACCTTTCCGCTGCCTCATTCATCTCCCGTACCTGTTTCGTGTAGACTCCTGCCGGTTTTTCGCTGATCGCATGCAGTCCATGCTCCAATGCATAGATGACGAATTCCGGATGCAGATAATGTGGTGTTGCCACCAGAACGGCATCACAGCTTCCCGAATCAATCATTTTCCTGCCATCATCAAATACCTTGACCGTCTCCGGAAGATTGTTCCTTGCCCAGTCCAGGCGGCTCTGCCGGATATCCGCTACGGCGGTCAGTTCCATATCCGGCACCATCCCTTTCAACACATTGCCTGCATGACCGGTTCCCATACTCCCAATACCAATAATGCCCAGTCTTACCTTTTCCATTTAGACACCTTTCCTTTCATTCTCTGATGTATTTCTTTGATGTTCTTATTGTAACTTCTCTACGGTTGTAATAATATGTGTATAAAATACTAATTTTATGCAAAATAACGACCTTTGGAGTGCCTATGAAAACCCAAATGACTATTCCCTATTTTACAATTGATGCACCCTATGAACTGGCTTACCGCAACAACGGAACCTCTTCTCCTGCCAGACCGCATACGCACAACGCTCTGGAAATATATCTTACAATGTCCGACCTCCCGGATGTCCTCTTAGACGACACTGTCTCCAGTGTTTCGAAAGGATCTCTGATCATCATTCCACCTCACCATGTGCATCAGCTGTTCAATCAGAAGCTGACCATCTATGAGCGCTACGTCCTGAATATTAACAGCGACTGGCTGTATACTGTCCTTGGAGCCGGTTCCGGACTCATGCCTTATGCAGATCCGGCTTTCTCTCCTGCGATCCTCCGGCTTTCTCCCACCGGGCTTACCGGGCTCTGCAGTCAGCTGGATCACTATTTGCAGCTGCATCCTCAGCCCTCCCTTTCTGCCTATGCGGATTTTTTCTCTCTGCTAAGTATACTGGATAGCCGGATCCAGCACGGCCTACAGGCATCTTCTACCGGACAGCGTTCTATTTCCCAGTCCCAGAAAAACATCAATGAGGTCATGGCCTTTATCAACCGGCATCTGACAGAGCCACTGACCCTGGAAAGCATTGCTGCAGAATTCTACCTGAACAAGGACTATCTCGGGCGCCTGTTCAAGGAACATACCCATGCCACCATCGGGCATTATATCTCCGTGCAGCGGGCTAACCTCGCCCAGACGATGCTGGCAGAGGGCCGGACCGTCACCGAGGTACAGGAACTTCTCGGCTTCTCCAGCTATGCCTATTTCTTTAAATTTTTCAAAAAAATGACCGGGATCTCTCCCAGTCAATATCGTAAAGATAACACTATGCCTCTGTCGCATTCTCCGTCTCCACATTCCAAAAAAGGAACTGCAGCCTGTGTATAAACACACATTGCAGTTCCTTTTGCTTTTACCTGTCTACTTCACAAGCTATCTTATTATTTAGTCAGCAGCATCATAATGTCATTGCTTCTTGCCACGAACTTGGTCATGGCATCGGCAGACAGAGGTGCGTGCTGAAGCTTTGCCAGATCGTACAGCTGCTCGCAGATCATTTCTGCATTCTCACCATCCTGGTGCTCAGTAATGTACTGTACCAGAGGATGGCTGGCATTCAGGATCAGGGTCTCTCCCTCACCGCCGAAGGCACTCATGTCCATACCGGGCATGGAATACAGCTTGCTGATGCTCTCCGCCTGCTCTTCCATCTCTTTCTCGGCCTTCTTGGAAGTCTTGGACTTCAGGGCATCGGTCACATCCGCATCAATACGCTGGAACTTGATTCCCTCGTTCTTTTTCTTCCGCAGAAAGAGTGCTCACACAAGTTCCGTTGGCAATGGCGGTCTGTCTGGACTGTTCCTCTCTGTCTTTCCAGAGTACTCTTTCATATTCCGCAGACTCTCTGGCACATTCCCGCAGGATTTCTCCGTCCAATACCCTCCACATATGCTCCGAATCTCTGTACAGATACGGCAATTGCAGTACATTCATCTCCGGTGCCTGTTCTGCGATCTGCGACAGGGAAACTCTTGCAAAAGCAATGCCTCCGTATTTGATCTGTTCCAGTACTTCGCTTTCCGAACCCAGTTTTGCTTCACTCTCCACGATGATGTGGATCCGTCCTCCGGTACGCTCCTGCACCAGTTCTGCAAAACCTCAGCGTTACCCAGCGCCGCATCCGGGTGCCATTGATTCGCTCCGACGTCTCTGTGACCGATGCCGCTCTCGTCCAAAGTTCCCGGCAGATGCATCTGCGCTGCCGTTCCTTCCGTCAATATTACCTTCCACGTTCCCTCCAGTGAAATCCCCACCGCAATCCCTCTGTTCTTATATAATTTTTTATATTTTTCAGTCAGTCATCACGAAATATAGTTAGTTTCATTATAGACTTCACCTCAAATTCAATGCAACGGATTCTCCTTCATGTTCTATGCAAAAAAGAACCACATTACCGATATTTCTATCAGTAATGCGGTTCTTGAATTCTTATCAGTATGCCCACGGTTCAAATACAAAATGCCGCATAAAGCGGAACCACCTTTTTGTTGTCCTCAAACGCAAAGTTTTTCGCGGAAAGTTTGATCGCGTAAGCCGGCTTATAGGTATCCATATAGACCTTTAAGCTTTTGGCTCTGGTATTATCGGCGGATTTCACCTCAATCGGGATCAGCTGACCATCCCGCTGGATAACGAAATCTATTTCAGCCCCACGCTCGGATTCCCAGTAGTAAGTGTTATAACCATTGATGGCAAGCTGTACATTGACATAATTTTCTGTCATGCCACCTTTAAAATCATTCAGTTCCTCCACCATATAGAGAATATCGTTTGCAGCCAAATCCTTCTTGGCGCAAAGCAGCCCCAGATCCGAAACATAAATCTTAAACGCATCAATATCCCGATAATTTTCCAAAGGCTTCTTGATCTGCTCTACCCTATAGACCTGTGACACAATTCCCGACAGACAGAGCCATTCAATCGCATTTTCAAATTCAGAAGCACGTCCACCCTTTTTGATCAGCTTATATTGAAAGCGGGTATTTTTCTTGGAAAGCTGAACCGTAATATTATCATAGGCAAGTCTGGTTTTCTTAATTTCATTCAGATTATTGTATTTGCTCATATCATTCAGATAACTTGTCAGAATGGTATCCTGCGTATGGCGGATCAGGATATAATCCCCTGTCTGGACAAACTGCATCACACACTCCGGCATACCGCCTACCACAAGATACTGACGGTAAAGCTGCATGGCTGCATCATGGAGTGCGGATGGCATCGGCCGATTCGTTTCAAAACATTTTTTAATCTGCTCTACAAGTTCATCCTCTCCCACAGCAATCATAAATTCTTCCATATCCATCGGATACAGCGTTTTCATATCAACCTTACCAACGGGAAATGAAAATTTTGCTCTGTTGACGGCAACGCCCAACAGGCTGCCTGCCACAATAATATGATAATCCGGGGCATCCTCACAAAAATATTTCAATGACGTTAAAGCCCTTTCGCAAAGCTGTACCTCGTCAAATACAATCAATGTTTTTTCTTTTACAATCGTCTGACCTGCAATATGAGATAAAATCGGTATCAAATAATCAGGACTGATCTTTTCCTCAAAGGTTTCATTCAGTTTTGGATTCGTTTCAAAATTGAAATAGGCTACATTTTCATAATGAATTCGCCCGAACTCTAAAATAGAATAAGTCTTCCCCACCTGTCTTGCCCCCTGCAAAATAAGAGGTTTGCGGTGTTCATTTTCTTTCCATGCTTCCAGAAAACCCATGATTTTTCTATACATGATCCATCCTCCTTAAAGGTCCTGAATATAGTATAATTATTATTCATGTAAAATTCAATATGTTTTTGTGCTGTTTTTGCATTAAAATGCATGAATATTTTTATGAAATCATCATTTTCCGACATGTTTGCTATGGTTTTTACATTTTTTTACATTTTTTACGTTTTTACATTTTTTTACATTTTTACATTTCTTTACAAGGAATCGCGTTTGCAGTAAAAGCACCCCCCGCCACAGGTTTTTATTCCTGTAGCGGGGGGTGCTGTAAAATATGGGATTCAACTATCGCAGATCAGTATTCCAATACATAGGTTGCTGTCTCGGTAATCGGGAAGCATACCTGTCCGCCTGCATTCGAAACTGTCTTGACAATGCGGGTTCTGCCGTTGGCATCTACCTTGTAAACCGTCACTTCTCCGTTTTTCACAGGTACTGTGGTATGGAATACAACGTTTGTACCCAATGCCTGTTTGTTGGTAAAGTCGATGGTTCTGGAATGCTCTGTAACAGTATCCTTATGTTCAAAGTGGGTTTCCTTGTAACCGGACAACTTGCTCTTTGCAAGAAAGGTTACTGCATCGGAGTTGCCGATGAATACATGCAGGCCACGCAGAGCTGAGGTGGACACTGCTTTCACTGTTGCTGCAGGAATTGTCTTGTCAAAGCCGCTGGCATCTACATGAAGCAGATCCTGGTTGGCACCGGATACATTCTGCTGCTTGTCTTTTGTCTGGGTAGAGATCACTTTTGTAATGGCATCCCATCCGGTGATCTGCTCTCCTGCGATATTTGTGGTGGTCAGTACCGGTTCAGGAGCTGATGAGCCGGAGTCAGAGGAATCACTGCTGGCGTCTCCGGCGGACGGTGCAGTTGTCGGGGTCACAGGAGCAGGTGCCGGAGTCGGGGTTACCGATGGATTTTCAGAATCATCCGATGTTGTGCCCGGAGTTCTCAAAACGTAATAGTTATACTTACTCATCCAGTTTTGTTCCAGACTTTCCGGAACCGGGTTATAGCCTACACCTCCTTTTGCGGTGTTATAAGTAATATAACATACGGTATCAAAATTATAAATTCTTCCTATAATAACAGCATATGCATCATTTGGGTACGGATGTTGCACAAGATATTCATTCGCAAACTTTTTTGCTTCTGACAAGGTAAAGAAAGGCAGGTCAGCACTTTCCAGTTCTTTTATGGTCGTTGCTTTCACCCAGTCTTTACTTCCTTCAGGCCATTTTTTGCACCAGTGCGCATTAATTTCCGTTCTTCCATTATATACGCTTCTTAATGATATGTCCTCCTTATTACATTGGGGGTCTTCACTCTGAGGATCTTCATACCACCCAGTAAATATATAGCCCTCTTTCGTAGGTATCGGAAGATCTGTAAATACTCCTGCTACCGTTGTTATAGTATCTGTCTTCCACTCACCGCCGTCAAGATTTAATTTAACTTCCTGTGAAGGGAAAAAGTAATAATCAGCAGAATTATCTATAGTATCAAGAGTCTTAGAAAGAACTTCAATGCCCGTACCATAAAGGCATATATATTTTCCATCCTTTTTTCCTAATATGTAATACTTGTTTTTACTTGACTTAATATCACTATGAGCCCATTTAGCATTAAAAATAAATGTATCATATGTAGTCTGGCTCAAATTGTCCAAAGCGGCTACCTTTGTGGCCAAGTCGTTTTTATTGTCCTCCGTCACCTGTATCCAGCCCGAGTTTTCACCCTCTGCTGCTTTCGCGCGCATCTCCGGCACCATACCTGCTATCAACGTAACAGCAAGCGCCAGGCTAAGCACCTTTCCTAAAAAATTTGTTTTTCTCATTCTCTTTCCCCTTTCTTCTGTACTTCCGATTTCTATAAATCTGAGTTGTGTTTATTATAACAGCATTTCCAGAAAATAAGCGGCAGATTGCACCAATCGACCCAAAAACGACATCAATCGACCGGGACGGAAATATCGTGCTTTAATTCAGACGAAATAGTAACAAAAAAGAACCCCATTACTGATATTTCTATCAGTAATGAGGTTCTCATCTTATTCTCATATACCCCAATTTATTGCTTGCGCAATACCCTCTCAGATCTGCGTGTTTACCGCCAAATTACTTATCGGCGATAGCAGCCTGTGCTGCAGCCAGTCTTGCGATAGGTACGCGGAAAGGTGAGCAGGATACATAATCCAGACCAATCTTGTGGCAGAACTCTACGGAAGAAGGATCTCCACCGTGCTCACCACAGATACCAACGTGCAGCTTAGGATTTACAGGCTTACCAAGCTTGATAGCCATCTCCATCAACTTGCCGACACCGGTCTGATCCAGCTTAGCGAACGGATCGTTCTCGAAGATCTTGGTGTCATAGTATGCATTCAGGAACTTACCTGCATCATCACGGGAGAAACCGAAGGTCATCTGAGTCAGGTCGTTGGTACCGAAGCAGAAGAAATCAGCTTCCTTAGCGATCTCATCAGCAGTTAAAGCTGCTCTTGGGATCTCAATCATGGTACCTACGTGATATTTCAGGTCAGAACCTGCTGCTGCGATCTCTGCATCTGCAGTCTCAACAACGGTCTTCTTGCAATATTTTAACTCTTTTACTTCACCGATCAATGGGATCATGATCTCTGGCTCTAACTTCCAGTCTGGATGAGCATTTTTCACCTTGATTGCTGCACGGATAACAGCTTTGGTCTGCATAACTGCGATCTCTGGATAAGTAACAGCAAGACGGCATCCACGATGACCCATCATTGGGTTGAATTCTTTTAATGATTCAACACGTGCTTTTAACGCATCAAATGTCATACCTAAACTTTCAGCTAAAGGTCTGATTTCTTCATCTGTATGAGGTAAGAATTCATGTAAAGGTGGATCCAAGAAACGAATTGTTACTGGATAGATTTCCATTGCTTTAAATAATTCTTTAAAGTCAGATCTTTGATATGGTAAGATTTTTTCTAATGCTTCTTTTCTTGCTTCTACTGTTTCAGCAGTAATCATACGTCTGAAGTTGAAAATTCTTTCTTCTTCGAAGAACATATGTTCTGTTCTACATAAACCAATACCTTCTGCCCCAAATTTACGAGCTTGTAAAGCATCTCTTGGAGTATCAGCATTTGTTCTAACTTTTAATGTACGTACATCATCAGCCCATGACATGAATGTTTCAAAGTCACCACTGATTTCAGGTTCTACAGTTTTGATTCTTTCACCATAAACATTACCTGTACTTCCATCTAATGACATATAGTCACCTTCATGATATTTTTTACCATCTGGTGTCATTAATACTTTAGCTTCTTCAACTCTTAAGCTTCCGCATCCACACACACAGCAAGTACCCATACCACGAGCAACTACAGCTGCATGTGATGTCATACCACCACGGATAGTTAAGATACCATGAGCAATATTCATACCTTCGATATCTTCTGGTGAAGTTTCAAGACGAACTAATAAGATATCTTGAACACCATTTTTATGAGCTTCAATAACATCTTCTGCAGTGAAATAAATACGTCCTGTTGCAGCACCCGGAGAAGCAGCTAATCCTGTAGCTACAACTTGAGCACATTTCAATGAAGTTTCTTCAAAGTTTGGATGTAATAATTGATCTAATTGTCTTGGTTCTACTTTTAATAAGGCTTGTTCTTTAGTAATCATTCCTTCATTTACTAAATCAACTGCAATTTTTAAAGCGGCTTGTGCAGTTCTTTTCCCATTACGAGTTTGTAACATGAATAATTTACCATTTTCAATAGTAAATTCCATATCTTGCATATCTCTATAATGTTCTTCAAGAATGTCACATACTTTACAGAATTGTTCATAGCATTCTGGCATAACATCATTTAATGTTGCAATTGGTTGAGGTGTACGAATACCAGCAACAACGTCTTCACCTTGTGCATTCATTAAGTATTCACCGAATAATTTCTTTTCACCAGTTGCAGGGTTACGAGTGAAGGCAACACCTGTACCAGAAGTATCTCCTGTATTACCATAAACCATTTGTTGAACGTTTACAGCAGTTCCCCATGAACCAGGAATATCATTTAAACGTCTATAAGTGATTGCACGATCATTGTTCCATGAACGGAATACAGCTTTGATAGCTTCCATTAATTGAACTTTTGGATCTTGTGGGAATTCAACTCCCGCATGTTTTTTGTATTCTTCTTTATAAATAGCAACAACTTCTTTTAAATCTTCAGCAGTTAAATCTGTATCAAATTCAACTCCTTTTTCTTCTTTGATATCATCAAATTTTCTTTCAAATGAGCTTTTTGGGAATCCCATAACAACATCTGCGAACATTTGAATGAATCTTCTATAACTATCATATACGAATCTTTCATTATTTGTAATTTTAGTAAACCCAGTAGCTACTTCATCATTTAAACCTAAGTTTAAAACAGTATCCATCATACCTGGCATTGATTCTCTTGCTCCAGAACGAACAGATACTAACAATGGATTTGTTGGATCTCCTAATTTTTTTCCAGTTTCAGCTTCTAATTCAGCTAATTTATTATCAATTTGCGCACAAATTTCAGGCGAAATTTGTTTTCCATCTTCATAATAAGCAGTACAAGCTTCTGTTGATACAGTAAATCCTTGTGGAACAGGTAAACCAATGCTTGTCATTTCAGCTAAGTTTGCACCTTTACCTCCAAGGATGACTCTCATATCTTTATTTCCTTCTTTGAATGAGTAAACATATTGTTTCATTTCAATCAATCCTCCTAATTAATCAACTAATATAATTATACACATGATAGCCCTTACATTCAAGTGTAAATTGATACCGCTTTCATAATTTTTATTAATTATGTTGATTCTATCGCCTTTAATTTTTTAAAAAAATTGAACAAGAAACAGCCTAACGGCTATTTGCTTGCTCTATTTCTACTTTTCGTCCATTTAATTTTTCTTTTTGACAATGTCTCATCACTTTTTTTACAGCTTTATCATTAATATTTACAAACGTAAACTTTCTTTTAATATCAATTCCTTGAATATCACTTTCTCTAATATTTGCCTTTGAGACCAAGAAATGAATAATATCTTTTTTCTTTGCTTTATCCATAGATCCTACCGTTAAAAATAAACGTGTATAACCTTCACTTGCACCTTTTTTACGTTTTGATGAAGATTCAAGTTTTTCTTTCGTATAAGGAAAACCAATCTGTTGATTTAAAGATAATTCTATTAAAGCTGCCGTTACATCTTTTAACATATGATTTTCAATTTGATTTACCAAATCTTTCATTGGTTTATGTTCTCCATGTAAAATCATATCTTCTAATTTATACATTAATTCTGTTACTTTATGTTGGTGAATTTGTGTTAATGTTGGTACTTCTAATTTTTCAATATGAGATTTTGTTTTTCTTTCAATCTCTTTTAAATAGCGTTCTTCTTTTCCTACAACAATTGTATAGGCTTTTCCTTCACGATTCGCACGACCTGTACGACCAATACGATGTACATAAAGATCTACTTCTTGAGGTAATTCATAATTGATAACATGGCTAATATTTTCTACATCAATCCCTCTAGCGGCAACATCTGTGGCAATTAAATAATGAATTGTTCCCTCTTTGAATTTCTTTAAAGTTCGCATACGATGATCTTGATTTAAATCACCATGCATTGCTTCTACATTATAGTTAGCCTTTTGCA
>OGYD01000732.1_pt1 | contig 26805 bp, 22 predicted proteins | sample 1576441 | NCBI WGS metagenome assembly OGYD01 (sample SAMEA3541537, study PRJEB24748) | human gut metagenome | biome: human gut; feature: human-associated habitat; material: faeces | place: China | collected 2012 | reverse complement strand
GAACAGCAGCTGCTCAGCGCTCTGACACAGGCCGCTGAAGCCAGCGGCCTTCCGGCCGCTCTGCAGCATTATTACGGCGGCAATATCCGCCTCTCGCTGCCCCTTACCAAACGCACATGCGCGGTGTCTATCGACGAGCTGATGCTCTCCGTGCGCAGTCAGAACGCGCTCAAACGCGCGGGACTGTTCACCGTCGGCGCCATCGTGCAGGCGTTGGAGGCGGACGAGCTGGGCAAGATCCGCAACCTCGGCCGCAAGAGCATAGCCGAGATCAAAACGCGCGTCACCGTCTTCGGCTTTGAAGCCCTATCCGGTGACGGAAAACGGGCATTTTTCCGCAGCCTGATGGCCGAGAATCCCGAAAAGACGCGCTCGCTCTGCGCATGGGAGCAATAGCCTATGGACTGGAACCACAACGGAAAACGCGATCCTGCGGATGACATCATCGACAGGAAGCTCAGCGAAGCCGGCAAGAAGCCGGCGGAGCCTCCGTCCGCCCGGTCGCGCGCCGCGCACATCCGCTTTGACATCTGGCTGCCCTTGATCTATCTCGGTTTGCTGCTGCCGGGAGATATACCGATCAACAGCTTTACGATGGTCATCGGGCTGATCTGCGCCGCAGCCCTTGCATGGAAATTTCTAAAGTGGCTCTATCGGTAACTGCAGAAAGCGGAGCGCCTGACCATGCGCCTCGCCGGAGAGGATGCCATACGCAGCGGACGCGGGGAAGGCACGGCCACGGTGTCATGGCATAACCGGGTACAGCCGCAGAAAAGATCGCGAAGATTTTTCTGCGGCTCACCGTTTCCATTCGGCGGCGGATATGCTATACTGAGAAAAAAGCAACCTGTATCGGAAGGACACACCCTCTATGAAGCATACACATCTGCACACACGTCTGCTCGCGCTGCTGCTGTGCTGCGCGCTGGTGCTGCCGCTGAGCGCCTGCGGCGAGGCGAAAAGCACCACGCAGCAGATCTTTGCCATGGACACCGTCATGGATCTGACCGCCTACGGCAAAAAGGCCGACGACGGCATCAACGCCGCCATCAGCATCATCAACAGCATGGACACGCTCCTCGACCCGGAAAACGAGCGCAGCAAGACCTACGAGATCAACCACGCCATGGGCTCGCCCGTCGTGGTCAACGAGCAGATCGCCAAGATGCTGCGCACGGCGCTGACCGTGTACGAGCGCACAAACGGTGCGTTCGATCTGACGACTTATCCGCTGAGCAAGCTCTGGGGCTTCATCGACCAGAACTACCGCGTGCCGTCGGATGCGGAGATCGAGCGTCTGCTCCCCTGCGTGGATATGAGCAAGGTGCAGCTGGCCGCAACGGACGACAGCGCAAACTCCCTTGTCACCATGCCGGCAGACATGGCGCTGAGTTTCGGCGCAGTGGCCAAGGGCTGTGCCTCGGACTATGCCATTCAGGCGATGCGCGCCGCCGGCGTCACGAGCGGCGTTGTGTCCCTCGGCGGCAACGTGCAGACGCTCGGCAAAAAGCCGGACGGCAGCGACTGGAACATCGCCATTCAGGACCCGAACGACACCGGCAGCTATCTCGGCTATCTCACCGTGGGCGAGACGGCGGTCATCACCTCCGGCAGCTATCAGCGCTATTTCACCGAGGGCGGGCAGAAGTATCACCACATCCTCTCCCCCACGACCGGACGCCCGGTCAACAACGGTCTGCTGGCCGTGACGATCGTGTGCGAGGACGGCACGCTGGCCGACTGCCTGTCGACCGCGATGTTCGTGCTCGGTCCGCAGGCGGCGCTCAACTACTGGCGCACCTACGGCGGGTTTGAGATGCTGCTTGTCAAGGCCGACGGCCACGTGGTGCTCACCAACGGCCTGTACGGACAATTCACCCCCAACGGCGACAGTTATGTCGTCGACTATGCGAGCTGAGAGCCATGAAACTGCAGGATCGGGAATTTTTCCGGCGCGACGTGCTTTGCGTCGCGCCGGAGCTGGTTGGGCGCATTCTGGTGCGCAGGCTGCCGGACGGCACACTGCTGCGCGCGCGCATCACGGAAACGGAGGCCTACCGCGGCGAGCAGGACACCGCCTGCCACGCCAGCCGCGGCCGCACACGGCGCACGGAGGTGCTCTACCATGACGGCGGCACGATCTACGTCTACCTCTGCTACGGGATGCACTGGATGCTCAACATCGTGACCGGGCACGCGGACGAGCCGCAGGCCGTGCTCATCCGCGCGTGCGCCGACGGTGCGAACGGACCGGGCAAGCTCACAAAGCGGCTGCAGATCGACAAGACGTTCAACGACTGCGACATCCTCACCTGTCCGGAGCTCTGGCTCGAGGACGACGGGCAGCGCTTCGCGCTCGGGACCGACACCCGCGTCGGCATCGGCTATGCCGCGCCGGAGGATCAGGCGCGGCTCTGGCGCTGGAAATGCGGCGCACAGGAGGCGACACCATGACCTACACACCGGATACCCCGCTTGAGGCGCTGGCCGGCATCGGGCCGAAAAAAGCACAGGCCTTTCAAAAGCTCGGCGTGGCGACGCTGCGCGATCTGGCCGGGCTCTATCCCCGCCGCTACGAGGATCGGACGCAGTTTCGCACGATCGCGGCCGCGCAGCCCGGCGAGGCCGTGTGCATCCGCGCGACGGTCGCGGGCGAGCCGCGCACACAGTATGTGCGCAGCGGGCTCACGCTTGTCAAAGCGCGCATCGCCGACGACACCGGCGCGCTCGACGTGACCTATTTCAACCAGCCCTACCGCAAAAACAGCCTGCACGCAGGCGAGGAATACATCTTCTACGGCAAGGTAGAGGCAAACGGCTTTCGCAAGACGCTCACCAACCCCGTCTGTGAGCAGGCGGCGCGCTGCGGCAGCGTGACCAACTGCTTTTACCCCATCTACCCGCTGACGACGGGCGTGACGCAAAACGACGTGCGCAAGGCCATGCTCCCCGCGCTGCACGCCTGCGTCGGCCAGCTGCAGGACGTGATCCCGGCGGACATTGCGCGCACCTACGCCCTCGCACAGCAGGACTACGCCCTGCAAAACATCCACCAGCCGACCGATGCGGCGGCGCTCACGCTCGCGCGAAAGCGCCTGGTATTCGAGGAGCTGTTCGTGCTCTCGACGGCCATGGCGCGCATCCGCTCACAGCGGCGCGCCGAGGGCGGCATCCGTATGCAAAATGCTGATCTCGAGACATTTTACCGCACGCTCCCCTTCTCGCCAACCGGGGCGCAGCGGCGCGCCGTCGCCGCCGCCGTGCAGGACATGATCTCCGGCGTGCCGATGAGCCGCCTTGTACAGGGCGATGTCGGCTCCGGCAAAACGCTCGTCGCCGCGGCGTGCATCTGGTTTGCGCACGAAAACGACTGCCAGAGCGCCTTCATGGCGCCGACCGAGATCCTCACCGAGCAGCACGAGCACACGCTGCGCACGCTGCTTGAGCCGTTCGGGATCCGCGTCGGACGCCTGACGGGTGCGATGAGCGCCCGGCAAAAGCGTGAGGTAAAGCAGGCGCTCGCCGGCGGACAGCTCGACGTGGTCGTCGGCACGCACGCGCTCATCAGCGACTCGGTGGTGTTTTTCCGTCTCGGTCTCGTCATCACGGACGAGCAGCACCGTTTCGGCGTCGAGCAGCGCGCCGCGCTCGTGCGCAAGGGCGAGCAGCCGCACACACTCGTCATGAGCGCAACGCCCATCCCGCGCACACTGGCGCTGCTGGTGTACGGGGACCTGGACGTGTCGATCATCGACGAGCTGCCGCCCGGGCGGCGGCCGGTGCAGACCGTGTGCGTGGACGAGCGCTACCGGGCGCGGCTCAACGCCTTCATCGACAAGCTCATCGGTGAGGGGCGGCAGGTATTTGTCGTCTGCCCGAAGGTCGAGGACACGGACGATATCCCCTCCGATCTCAAGTCCGCCGAGGAGCACGCGCAGGTGCTGCAGCGGACGTTTCCGCAGCACCGCGTCGCCTGCATCCACGGCCGCATGAAGGCCAAGGACAAGGACGCCTGCATGGCCGCCTTTGCCGCTGGAGAGACGGATATCCTCGTCTCGACGACGGTCATCGAGGTCGGCGTCGACGTGCCGAACGCGGCGCTGATGATCATCGAAAACGCCGAGCGTTTCGGCCTCTCGCAACTGCACCAGCTGCGCGGACGCATCGGACGCGGACCGTTTCAGTCCTACTGCGTGCTCGTGTCGGACACGCGCACGGAAGAATCGCGCGCGCGGCTGAAGGTGCTGTGCGACACGGCTGACGGCTTTCAGATCGCCGAGGCCGACCTGCGCCAGCGCGGCCCGGGCGACTTCTTCGGCAACCGACAGCACGGTCTGCCGGCGCTGCACATCGCAGACCTCGGCACGAACATGGCCGCCGTCAACGATGCGCGCGACGCGGCGCGTGCGGTGCTTGCCGCCGACCCCACGCTCTGCGCGCCCGAGCACGCGGCGCTGCGCGCCCAGTGTGCGCGTCTGTTCGCCGCAAACGACGGGCATTTCAACTGACCGTCTGCCCATACCACGCCCTGCAAGCACTGCAAACACGAAAAAAATCGTCCGCCGGAGCTTCCTTCCGGCGGACGATTTTTCATTCCGGCGCACGCAAAGTTCAGAGCGGCTGCTTTGCTGCTTCTCAGCGAACAGCTTCGGTCAGTTGTCCAGCATGAACTGCCAGATCTCCTGATCTGTCGCGCCCTGCGACCGAAACCACTTCGTCAGGTGCTCGCCGATCGGATCGCCCTTCACCAGTTCGTCCAGCGTCTTCCCGTCCTCGATAATCGGCGCTGTCGATGCTGTAGCGTTTGGCTCCGGCGTCTCCTGCTTCTGCTGTTTCTCCGCTCGCATTTTCCAGAGTCCGTCCAGACTGTCGTCGTACCAGTCGCTCAGTTCCTCCGGCGTCAGTCGCGCGTAGAACTCTCCCCACGTCTCCCCGGGTTTCGGCGCTACGTTCGATGAGGATCGGCTTTTCTCCTCGGGGGACGTCATTCGAGTAGTGCGAGTATCCATCAATCAATCCCTCCTGCTGACGAATGTATTCATAATTCTGTGTCGGTGTTAACCAAGAAGCGTTCCTATGTGGGCTTTGCTGCCTTTGCCCGGACTTCGGGAGCTAGGTGTCCAGAAAGAACTGCCAGATCTCCTGATCCGTTGCTCCGTCTGCCCGCATCGTCCGAAGTAGGTACTGCCCAATCGCGTCGTTCGGCGCGATCAGTTCGTCCAGTGTCTTCCCGTCCTCGATGATCGGCGCCGTCGGGGCTATAATGCTTTTCGTCTCGCAAGTCTCTTGTCTCTGTGCGAGCTTCTCCCATGCTCCGTCCAGACTGTCGCGCCCCTCTTCCGCGATCTCCTTCCAGAGATCGCCCTGCGTCTCCTGCTTCGCCGTTGCGGGCAGATCCTTGCCCTTCACCAGTTCTTCGAACGGCTTCCCGAACGCCCGGCTCAGTTCTTCCGGCGTGTAAGTCCGGTCGCACCCCTCTTCCGCGATCTCCCGCCAGAGGTCGCCCTGCGTCTCCGGGCGCTCAGAGGGCGCACCGCTCTCCGCAGGCAATGCTTTTGCCGTGTGTTTTGTCATTCCGTTTCCTCCTGTCCCCGAAAGCTCCGGTCAGTTCTCGACCATGAACTGCCAGATCTCCTGATCCGTTGCGCCGCGCTCTCGCAGATGCTTCATCAAGCTCTGCCCCAGCGCGTCGTTCGGTGCGATCAGTTCGTCCAACGTCTTCCCGTCCTCAAGGACCGGGTGCGCGGTACGCTCGTCGGCATTTGCGCGGCCGACCCAAAGATCCTTGAGCATCCCGAGGTAGGACCTGCCGAAGCCGGCGTGCGCCGCTGCATGAACGATCCTCTCCAGATAGCCCTGTACCCGCGCGCCCTCGTTTGCCCCGCGCAGCGAGACGTAGACCAATGCCTGCGCCGGCACACCGGTGCGCTTCGGCACAACAGGCAGCATCGCCTTCTCATAACACCTGCTGCGCACACCCTCGTAGACATCGAGCTCCGCCTCATCTGCATCCGACAGCATCCAGAGCAGCCCCGGTACACTCGCTCCGGCAGCCGGAACGACCGTGGCATACCCCACCTCATCCAGTGCAAACTTCCAGCCGTGCAGCACCGCCGTGCCGATGCACTTGGCGTCCGGACAGCGCCGGCGCATCTGCTCCATGTCCATGTTTGAGCCATACGCAAAGTAGTAGATTGGTTTCATATACTTGCTCCTTTCAGTCTGGTTGTTCATTACAGGCACAGTATAGCGGACGGCGCGGCAGCCGTGGTCGTTTTGAAAACGACCCGGCGATTGAAAACGGAAAGAATTCATTATATAATGTCCGCAGCACAAAACGACACCAAGGAGGCACGCCTATGGCACTCGCGATCCGACTGGACGACATCACCCATATGCACTGTGACGCGATCGTCACCGCCACCGACACGGCGCTGTCCGGAACGTGCGGCGTGGATCAGGATATCCACCGGGCGGCAGGTCCGGAGCTGGACGCCGCCTGCCGCGCGCTTGCGCCGTGCCCCGTTGCGAGCGCGGTCTGCACTGACGGCTACCGCCTGTCGCGGAAGATCATCCACGCCGTCAGCCCGGCGTGGCACGGTGACTCCGACGATCTGCAGACGCTCGCCGCCTGCTACCGGGCGGTCTTTGCCTGCGCGCGTGAGGCGCGGTGCGCATCGCTGGCCATGCCGCTCATCTCGGCCGGTCACCTCGGCTTTCCGCCGGACGATGTCCTGCGCATCGCCGTGCAGGAGGCGCGCACATTTGGCGAGCGCTGCTCGATCGACATCTTCATCGTCACGCACCGCCCGAGCACCTTCAACCTCGGCGTGCGGATGTTTGCGGGCAGTCTGGAGCGCATCCACGACAAGAAAATGCGCTTTGCCGCCGAACACGGTACGCTCTCGCTCGACGAGGTGCTCGGGCAGCGGCACGAGTCGTTTCGGGATATGCTCCTGCGGGAGATCGCCGCACGCGGCATGACCAACGCCGCCTGCTATCAAAAGGCGCACGTTTCCAAGAGCGTGTTTTCCAACATCGTTACAAACGGCACAATCCCCAAAAAGCACAACGTCGCGGCGCTGGTGTTCGCGCTGGAGCTGCCGCTTGAGGACGCGCTGACCCTGTTCGGCAAGGCGGGGTACTATCTCACGAACACCGACCCGTTCGACACCATTCTGGAATACTTCATCGAGCAGGGAAACTACGACCTCTTTGCGCTCAACGAGGCGCTGTATCAGCGCGGACAGACGCCGCTCTGGAGCTGAGCCGGTTGCCGGATGGCAAAGATGTGGTATACTGACGGAAATTTGAGCAAGGTTACAGGAGGTGCTGCGCTTGCACAACGACTTTTTCGACCGCACGGCAGCGGAAAAATGGGAGCTCATCAAGGAGGTCTTCTGACACATCTTCGCGCCGCGCGCATACGCGACGCTCTACAGCCAATATCAGTTCCTGCGCAGCAGCATCGATGAGATGGAAGAGGAGGCGCGCTGCGACGTGATCGACGCCGAAAACGAAGTTCGCCGTCTACAGCGTGAAAATCAGGCGCTGCGGCAGCAGATCGACGCGCTGACCGCACAGCTGCAGGCTCTTCAGACATAAAAAAATCGTCCGCCGGAAGGGGAATTCGGCGGACGATTCTTTTGTTGGGGCAGCAGTCACGCACAGGCAAAGCGCGTGGTGTCACACTGCTGCAGGGAATGGGGGAAGAGAAGAGAGGTGATATGGCTTGATGCCTGTTGTTGGTATCGGTAACCGGAGGGGGATCCGGGTACGATCGAAAGAAATCAGTCGACGAGCGCCTTGCCCAGCGCCTGACAGGCCGCAAGGGCCGCATCATCGGGCGCGTCGTTGCAGATCACGCTGTCGCACGCGAGCTGGATACCGGAGCTGCGGCAATCGCGCTCCCAGTTTTGCATCCACTCGCCGCCGCCCCAGCCGTAGGAGCCGAACAGGGCGACACGTTTGCCCTTCAGGGCGGACTTGCAGCCTTCGAACATCGGCTCGAACTCCATGTCCTCCAAAACCTCGGAGCCCATGGCCGGGCAGCCGAGCGCCACGGCGTTATATCCGCCGACGGCGGAAGCGTCCACATCAGAGGCGGTCAGAAGCACCGCGTCCGCTCCGGCATTTTTCATGCCATCGAGCACGGCGTTGGCCATGGCCTCGGTGTTGCCGGTGCCGCTCCAATAGATGACTGCTGCTTTTTTCATGATGGTAACATCCTTTCCTTTTGTGCTGTATTCGGCCGCTGCACGTTCACGGCGAGCTGCGCAATGCTCAAGCCCGCGTGCAGACGTTCACAGTAGATCTCCGTGCAGCGCCGGTATTTTGCAAAGAGATCGCGCGCCCGCTGCTCGTCGCCGTACACCTTCCAGAGGCCGGCGTACTTGAAATCCGCCGCGTGGTGCTCGATGAATCCCTTGACGTCCTCCGGCGGATAGCTCAAAAACAGGCCGATCTCATGCGGGAATTCATCGTATGCGCGCAGCCGCTCAATGAGCTGCATCAGACACTGCTCGCTGCCGGTGCAGGCATAGCCCGCGTGCTGCAGGATCTCCGTTGCCAGCCGGTCCTGCAGATCCCGCTCCAGATCACACGGTCGGTACAGATACAGCAGCGCGCTCTTTTCCGTAAACCGCAGCGGCAGGAGGCAGAGCCCCTTCGGGACGAGCACCTGATTGTATCGGCGGATCTCCGTGAGCAGAGTCTCCCGGCATTCATACGGGCACGGGAACAGGCTGCCGGTCTTGATCCCGGCCAGCGTCGGTGCACAGAGCCGTACAACGTTTTCCTCCGACATGGCTTGCCTCCTCGTCTGTGGTCGTTTACCGGTTTTCGCGCAGTGAGCAATTCTGCGCGCTCACAGGTTAAAGTGGTCTAACCTGCATGTGAAAAGTTACGCGCTTTGTTCTGTCTGACGTTAGGATACAGCACATCACCCCCGGCATCCGCTCCAATTCATCGGAACATGGCTCCAAAATGAAACTATGCTTCCCGCCGTCAGAGCATGGGTGCCTCCGGCGCACAGCTGTCGCAGTCGATGCCGCTGCGGTAGGCGTTGGGCGAGACACCGATGACATCCCGGAATGCTTTGGCGAACTTGCTGCCGTTATCATACCCGAATTGCCCGGCAATATCCAGCACCGTGCGGTCAGTCCGGCGCAAAAGTCTGGCAGCGCCATGCATTTTCTGCGCGCGCAAAAACGCCGCCGGCGACATGCCGTACACGCCGCGGAAGCTGCTGTTGATCAGTGTGGCCGAAGCGCCAAAGTGCCGCGAGAGCTCCGCAACCGTCAGCCGCCGCTCCGTGTTTTGGAGCAGGTACGCGCCGATCTGCTCGGCGAGCTGCACCTGCGACAGAGAATAACCGTGCTGCGGCTGCGCCGCCTGAATGGGAAACGCACTCAAAAACAGCAGCAGCTCCAGAATCTTCACCTTGAAATAGCCCTTGCGGATGCCCTCCGGCACGGAGTAGAGCTCAGAGAAAATGTGCGCCACGCCCGACGACGAGCGCGTGACAAAGCAGGCACCGTCCGCACAGAACTTTTCGATGAGCGCACTCGGCCGCACCTCGACATCCTCCAGAAAGCACGACAGGCAGTCCGGCGCGCGCGCCGGGTCGATCGTCACCGTGATGCCGTGGTAGTGCCCGGTCGGAAAGCGCACCGGGACTGCTTCTGCCGCGCGCTGCACGATTGCCAGATCGCCCGGCGCGAGAAAAAAGCAGGCGTCGCCATATGGGTAAGCGATGCGCCCTTCGCGGCAGTGATGGATCTCGAGACAGCCGGCCGCACACGCGCGCTGCGTGGCGGCGCTTGCCGCATGGACGTCGTGATACGCGATCTCGATTCCCGGAAAAACCGGATAAGCCGTCCGTGCCGCTTCCCCATCTGAATCGACAAGGCAGGTAGCTGCGTGCACATCGGCCGGAAGCGGCGCCGGCTGCGGTTTCCCGCCTTGCCATGCAGCCGCCTTGCGTTCTGCCTGAAATTCGAGTTTCTTTGCTGTGGCCATTGCACCGTACCTCCTGATGTCGCGCCAAGTTAGAGCAGCCTAATCCAAAGAGCACAAAAATGCCGTCCCGGACGGCTCTGCGGATACTGCGTATGTCTTACTTATTATACCGTGCCCCGATCACTGCGTCAAGCATGGAACGCAAAAACGCCCTGCGGTCAAGACCGCAAGGCGCTTTGGAGCTAGTGATGTGACTCGAACACACGACCTGCTGATTACGAACGTTAGCAAAGTTGTCAATTCATTATTTCCCGATGCTTTTTATCATCTTCGTATCGGGCACAAGGAAATACGCAAGCAGGCTGGCCACTGTGCATGCACGGCGGCATTTTCCCTCAGGGAGAAACCCGTCGTATATCAAGTTCTGCGGTGCTTTCTGGCGTTTTTCTCAAGAATCGTGTTGAGAAGAATCCCTGCCGCAACCAGCACTCCGCCATAGAAGACACGTCCGGACGAATCCGTACCCATAAATATATCAATAGCTGCACTGGAAAACACTTGACCAACAAATAGCAGCAACAACACTTGAAACGTGGAAAGCTTTCTGAGGACAACGTTTGTTATGACAATGATGAGCACACCTATAATCCCGCCCAAATATGCCCACATCGGTACGCCGGTTAATTTTTCCGGAAGCGCCGCCAACTCACCGCTGCCAATGGTCAACAGCAGCAACACCGCAAGCGGAAGGCCTGCCATATGATTAATAAATGAACTGGCCACAGCTCCGGTATGCTCGGCAAGCGCAGCGCTCGCGGCTCTTGACACGACAAGCCCAACGCCAGCGGCAAATGATGCGGCAATGGCAGAGAAAACACTCAGCTCCGAACCGTAAAGCATATAGACGATACCGCAAAAAGAGAAAGCTATGCAGGCCCATGTAACGGGAAGCACTCTGCGCTTCTCAGCCCCAAGCAGTCCGAGGCAATCAATGACAAGGCTTGTGAGCATCTGTGCGAGCAAGCCAAGTGCAGTAATAGCAATAAGGCTTATTTTCCCAAACGCGTAATTGCTGCACAGCGTGCACGCCACGCTTATAAGGCCTCCGCAATACATCCACAGCGGGAGTTTTTGCTTTGGGATGAATGATTCCTTCTTGATCCAAAGGATGATGAGCGCAAAGATAATTGCCACCACATGGATGATCGCCGTTGTCAGGCAGAGCCCCGCCTCAGCAGTCAGCCTGCCGTTGAACACCGCCATCAGCGATATAAGAACACCTGCAGCAAGCGCAAAAAAATAGTACATAGAGTTCCCCTGATGCTCTGATTTCATCCGTATAATGTATACGTATTCTGCCAGTCAAGGCTGCGCGAACAGACGGAGCGCAAATTGCCGGAACGGCTTACGTTTTGGCGTCTTTTTTGCAAAACCGAAGTGTAACAAAGCCGAGAATCAGCATAATGATCGGCGAAATGAACATGGCAGTGTCAGCACTGCCGCCAAAGGCCTCGATAAGCGCAATATACGGAGTGCCGAGGAACGCGCCGATATTAACACCGGATTCGGCAATGGAAGTCGCAAGGAACTTGTTCTCCTCTTCCACGCTCTCACTAAACGCGCTGATGCAGGCAGGGATAATACCGGTGGAGAACACACCGCTGACGACCAGCCAAGCAGCAACCGATGCAAAGCTACGAGAGAAATACAAGCCGAGCATCGTAACGCCGGTAACGGCAAGCATGACAAACATCGTCTTATTCTTAAGAAGCTTTTCGGCAAACCCGAAAACAATACCGCCGGCGATCGTTGCAACTGAGTAAAAAACCATCGCATTGCCGACCGTGACAGAATTGCCGATGCCGCGTCCGACAACGATCTTGGAGATAACAAGAAACATGGGATAATAGCAAAGCATATACCCGATCGCAATAGCGGAAAAGGCCCACACGATCGGCGGCAGCTTCTTTATAGCACGAACCAAGGAACCCGATTTCGCCATTTCCTCAAGTTTTCCTCCGGTGGTAGACGTGTCATTTCTATCAAGCTCAAACTTAGGGCAAAGGAAAAGAACAATAAGGAACGGGATGGCGCTCCAAAGATAGACGAAGAAACTGTAATTCCATTTGATCGCGCAGAGATGACCCACGGCGACCTGTGCGATCATATTCATTGCATACTGAGCAGCGACCGCCCAGCCCATGGCATGGCTTCTGAATCTGCTGTCCTCCACGAGCTTGAGACTCATGGAGATGCCAATGCCCTGCATAAGACCATATCCGATACCAAAGGCAAAGCGGCCGAGAAACATCATAGCCATGCTGGTATCGCCAAACAAGGCAGGAAGAATACCGCCAACACAGTGGAAGCCAATACCAATCAGAAGCATGTTGCGCAGGGTAATCTTTCTGTTTACAAGAACGCCTGCGACGATCGTAAAGACAACTGCGCAGAGGTTGGGGATGTTATTTACAAAAGTGATAATACTGTAAGGAACATCAGGAAACACGTTCGCTATATCAGCCAGCGCGGAGGAACACCATTCCGCACCGCCGGCAGCAGTGTTGGCAAAAATCAGAACGATGATCCCGATGATGGTCCTCGTCTTTGTCGGTTTATCCATATTTAACTCCTCAAGCTTTCTTGCATTGGTGAAATAAATAACTATCAATTCTGCTCAATCACCATACCGCCCGAAACGGCGGTATGGTGATTACGCTTTCGAGAAAATCCTGTGAACGCCGGATTTATGCCGCTCTTTTCTTCTTCGTGATGGAGACCGCCAGAGCAACGAGAAGTGCCAGAGCGGTGCAGACACACGCCGCAAAGAGGAAACGGAAGGATGTGTCGTTGGGTTTGATGAGTCCGGCGACCGGGGTATAGAACAGCGCGGAGCAAACCGTGCCGAGCTGGCCTGCCATGTGGATGACAGCGCAGCCCGCCGTGGAGGCTTCAACCGTGTTGTAATTGGTCGCATAGAGCAGCGTGCCGGGCATTTCAAAGCCAATAGAGGTTCCGACTACAAAAGCCCCGATGAAGAGAATGACGAGAGACTGGGCAAAGTAGATGATCAGGAAACCAATGACCAGAGCGATGAAGCCGCAGCAGAGAACATACTCACGGAGCTTTTTCTCAAAGGGGCTGAAGATCAGGCCACCAAACATACCGCCAACAAGGAAAATTGCCATTGCAGTTCCGGTAAGTGCAGCAGTGCCCATGCCGCGCTCGGTGATGATGAAAGAGATGTTCGCGCCCATGACGCCGTAGGAGTTAATGAACACAAAAATAATCGCGCCAAACAGCCATGTAATGGGGGCAATCTTAAGATGGCTCTTCTCGCCGCTCGCCTTAGCAGGCTTGTCAGCGGGGAAATAGATGCATCCGAGCACCAGAGGGATCAGTGCGTAAAGGAAAGCAAGGTAGGTGTAGTTCCATGCCTTGGCAGCGAGGACGCCGCCGATGAGGGTCAGGTACATGCCGCCGCCATTGGTGAAAAGATCCTGAATACCCATGAGCTTGCCGCGTTCATCTTCGGCATAGTTTTCAGCGATGATGCCATTGGATGTGGGCATAAGGAAGCCGAAGCCAAGGCCGAGGATGGTCTGCCACATCATGAGCTGAATAAAGCTGGAGTGCAGCGTAAAGCCGAGGATGGCATAGGCAACAACAAAGCCGACACCGATCTGGCACAGAGCCTTTTTGGACACCTTCGTTGCGAGCAGCGTGGACAGCGCGCAGCCAAGAAGCATTGCAAAGCCGGGCCAGTTGGACATTTCCTGCATCCACACGGTAGGAATGTCGGGGAATGCGGCAGCAATATCAGCCAGCGCGGGCTGAAGCCCCATTCCTCCCATTTCAAGTGCGGACACAAACAGGATCGCCAGAGACATCAGTTTTTTGTTTGAAACTTTTGCATTCTCCATTTTGTCTTCTCCTTTCTTATTAACAGGCATATCGTTCGTTTTCACACTTCAAGCGCCATATTAAATGCGATCTGATTTGCATTCTTAATGTTTTTAACAACATCGCAGTCGCCCACCGCTACGACGTCGGGCATAAGCGCTCTGAGCTGTTTCAGGAGCGCATCATTTTTCCTCATGCCGAAAGCGGCAACGACATCGTCACACCGGATAACAGACTCTGTGCCATCCTGTGCCATTACCACGACACCGTCATCGTTGATGCCGCAAACCCGGACACCGCCGACAAGCGCAACGCCGTACTTTTCCAGCAGCTGCAGGAGCATCCCTCTGGGGGCCGGGGAGTGATCCTTGGCAAACTGCTCAACGGGGAGCTGATCTACAACCGTCACTTTCTTGCCGTCCATGGCAAGCTGGAGTGCCGACTCCGTACCTGACAGGCCGCCGCCGCAGACAACTACTCGCTCTCCGACCGTTGCCCGACCGGTGTCAACATCCAAAACATGATGGACGTTCTCCCTGTCGATGCCCGGGATCGGAAGGGTCAGCCGCTCAGCGCCTGTTGCAACGAATACCACGTCGGGCTTCAGCCCCATGATCGTTTCCGCCGTCGCCTCGGTGTTGAGCATGATCTTTGCACCGCTTTCCATGGTGCTTCTCATAAGCCAGCGGAGGTGTTGGCGCATATCGAACTTGAAAGACAGGCAGCTGATCTCATGAAGTCTGCCTCCGAGCTTGTCTCGCTTTTCTATCAGGGTGACATCGTGCCCGCGCTCTACAAGCGTTTTTGCAGCCATGCAGCCCGCAACACCGCCTCCAACCACGACGACTCTCTTTTTGTGCTTTGCGTAAGGCAGCTCCTCCGGAATCTCGGACTCGCGTCCAAGACGCGGGTTTGTCGCGCAGCGAAGATGAACGATGTCGGCGGGTGCACATTCATGACAGCGCAGGCACGGTCTGGTTTTCTCTTCCATTCCATGATAGGCATTATAGAGCAGCTTATTATCGCACATCAGCTGCCGCGCCATTGCCACCATGTCCGCTTTGCCGGAGGCGATGATCTCCTCAGCTTCCGCCACGGTCGTGATACTACCGACAACGGTAACGGGAATATGAATATCCGGATCTGCCTTGACCTGCTCGGACCATTTCACATTGTGGCAATGCGGAAGATAGAATGCCGGCATGGTATATGGCATATACTTTGGCTCAACAATGAGTCCTTGAGAGACATGGACGGTATCTATGTATTCCTGGGCAAGACGGATAAACGCCTTTGTCTCTTCGATCCCCATACCGCCCGGAACCAGTTCATCGCCGCTGATGCGCATATCGATGCACAGGCCGTCGCCTACACGCTCCCGCATTGCTTTTAGTACCGAGAGCGGCCAGCGGGCTCTGTTTTCAAAGCTGCCGCCGTATTCATCCGTGCGCTGATTGTATTTGGGGGACAGAAACTGTGCAAGAAGATTCCCGTGTGCCGCGTGTACCATGACCATGTCAAACCCGGACTTCATCAGGCGCTGCGCAACGTCACAATACTCGTTACGGATGGTTTCCATATCCCGCTCATCCATCTCGCGGATGTCGGTCGGGCCATTTTCAACGGGGATCGCAGAGGGAGCGATCGCCGGCGAGTTGGGACGAAACTGCTTCGGAGCGGAGCGGCCCGCGTGGACAAGCTCGCAGGAAAGCTTCGCGCCGTAGCGGTGCACGATCTCGGAGATGCGGCGCAGATCGGTCATATTGTCATCACTTGTAACGTCAAGCGCGCCAAAAAAGTCAACACCGTTCGTGTGGTTGATGGGTGTAGAACCGATCGTGATAACGCCCACACCACTCTGGGCCTGATACTTAATATATCCGAGAAGCTCCGGAGACACGCCGCCGGTGGGCGTTGAGAGACTGGAGACCATAGGAGAGAACTGCATGCGGTTCTTGACCTCCATGCCGCCTATCTTTATAGGCGAGAAGACATGCGGATATTTATTGAATGAGCTCATAGTCTGAACACCTCGTTACATACAAACGCTCAAAGGCGGCCGATATCTCTTGCGGCATAGAAAGCCTGAGATGTTGCCTGATAGATCGTCGCAGGAGTCACGCAGTCCCCGATCGTATAGAACTCCGGTGCACAGAAGCGGAACTGCTCCGCCTCATCCGCAAGCGGACGCTGACCGACAGCATAAATAACGGTGTCTGCCGGATAGAGCTTTTCCCCTTCCGCATTTCTGCCGATAACTCCGTCATCGGTAATTTCAACGGGGCTGGTATTGAACGCAGTGCCCACCTTGCGAATGCGAACCTGCTCATTGATTGCCTGACCATGCAGACCGTTTGCGCCGCACTTGATGCACGCATGACGATGCATGATGGTAACGTCCTTGCCGCAGCTTGCAAGATGAAGCGCAAGCTCTGCACCGACGAGACCACCGCCAATTACAACGACCTTGCCGCCAACCTCATCGGCATGGGTGTAGGCGTACTCCGCAGGCATGACGTTCGCCTTGTCGTAGCCGGGCAGATAGGTAGGAATCGCAGGCCGGGAACCAAGAGCCGCGATAACGGCATCAGGCTCCATGCTGCTGACAAGCTCCGGCGTAGCCTCGGTGCTGAGCATCACAGTGATGTTGTCATTCTTCATGACCTTTCTGGATTGCGTGTCGATATACAGCTTGAGCTTGGTTTTGAAAGAAACGTCCTCCTCAATGAGGAGCACGCCACCGAGTCTTTCGGCTTTCTCGATGACCGTGACCTTATGGCCGCGCTCGGCAGCGATCAGCGCCGCCTCCATGCCTCCGATACCGCCGCCGACAACCACGACATTCCGCTTATGCACGGGCGGCGTATCATATTTGCACTCAAGCTCGCGCCCTGTGGTGGGATTGATCGCGCAGCCATACTGTCCGGTGGTAATAAGCTGGCTGAAACAGGTGTAACAGCGCAGACACTGGTTGATCTCATCCGCCTTACCCATTCTCGCTTTGTTTGGCAGGTCGGGATCGGCAATAACACCTCTGCCGATTTCGATGACGTCTACTAACCCGTCCGCAAGCGCTTTTTCCATCATCGCCGGGTCGCTGAAGGAACCAACGGCCGCAACAGGGGTCTTGACATACTTTTTGACCTCAGCGGCAAACTTCATGTTGACGCCATCCTCAAGGAACATGGATGGGTGCATGACAACAAACGACTCAATGACCTCGTGGTTGCCAACAGAGCAATGGATGATATCACAGTGACCGTCAAGCTGCTTTGCGCACGCAACGCCATTTTCGATGCCATAGCCGACAGAGTTGACCTCGGATGCAGACATTCTGAAGTCGATCATGAAATTCTTGCCGCAGACCTCTTTGATCCTGTCACAGACCATGACCGCAAAGCGGCATCTGTTCTCCGCGCTGCCGCCCCATCGGTCGGTACGGTGGTTGGTAAGCGGGCTCATGAACTGATGCAGCAGCCAGCCATGGCCGCCGTGAAGAAGGACCATTTTGAAGCCCGCAAGCTGAACGCGCTTTGCTGCCTGCGCGTAAAGCTCAATGGTATTCAGGATCTCCTCCTCAGGCATCTCCGGAAGAAACGCGCCGTTGAGACGCGCGCTTGCTTTGTCGCTGTCGGTCTGAATGACCGTGTCCGACGGCGCCCACACCTGATGCCCCTCAATATATGACTGACTGGAAAACATACCGGCGTGCATAAGCTCAATGGAGGCGATGGCACCGTGCTTATTGATCGCATCGGCAACTGTTGCAAGGTGGGACACGCAGTCGTCACTGTCGAGTTTGAGATATTTGGGGATATCCACACCGTGTACGGAATCGATGTATGCCTCCCCTACATGTACAACAGCGCAGCCGCCGCGTGCCTTGCTCTCGTAGTATGCCATCAGGGGCTCGGTCGCGATATTCTCGACTGTAAGGTCACAGTAACCGGTAGGAGCCGCAAAGATCCGGTTGCGCAAAATAGTATTACCCAGCCTAAGGGGCTTGAAAAGATTTGGATACTGGCATTCGTACATATCTATGATTTCCTTTCTTTGGATAGCGCGATCTGCTTCTGATTTCTTCCCGGGAAAAGTTAATTTATTATCATTTGCTGCTCTGATTATAGCATGCATGTTAAACGTTTGACAGTGAGACCTTTTTGTGCTCGTCACAACAAGTAGTTGTGGCATACACAAAAGAATAAGCTACCGGAAAAACAATCTGCCGGTAGCTTGATCTATACATATGATTTAAGGCTTTGCCATGTAATTGTTGTCAGAATACATCACCATTTGCGAAAGCATTTGATCAATTCAGCCTCCTGTGCAGTCACGCCGTGACCTGCAGCAGTGCAAATGCTGATTGAAAATTCCCACACGTGCAGCTTATCCGGGACGATTCTGAGTCCCGGAAGTTCCAACGGGCGTTCCCCCGCATACACCCCTATTCCCAAATTTTTGCGGCACAGCTCCATCATCAGTTCCGTATCTGCAACAGTCACGTTTATATTAGGAAAAAAGCCTGCTTTGCGGCAGCGTTCGAGAAAGCTTGTGCGTCCTTTTCCCTCGTCTCCCATTGCGATAAAGCTGTCGTTTTTGAGCTGGCGCAGATCGAGTGATGTCTCTCCGGCAAGCGGATGTTTCTCACTGAGCATGAAATAAAGATTCATGTTATGCGTATGCTGTATATTCAGCTTCTCTTTGTCTACCGGAACAACACAGAATCCGATATCAATGTCTCCTCTCACCAGCGCTTCATCGACCTCTGTATCTGTATACTCTCTGATTGAGATCCGGACGTTCGGATGGCTTTTCAGATAAGTCTCAAAGATTTCTGCCGGAAAAAAATTCGCAATCCCGTTCGGGAAGCCGAGCGTGATACCATTTCTATCGCGGTTCTTTTCAGTATTGATTTCTGTAAGGACTTTCGTATAGTTGTTCACGAGATCCTCCGCATAGCGCTGAAGGATCACGCCGTAATTCGTCAGCGAAATGGAAGAATTCGTGCGCAGAAACAGAGAAACACCTAATTCGTCCTCAAGGGTCTTTATGCTCTTGCTGACCCCTTGCTGACTGATGTACAGATTGCTCGCCGCCTTTGTAAAGCTCATCTGTTCACAGACTTCCACAAATGTCTCAAGCTGTCTGAAATCCACAAGCAATTCCCCCTGGTCGATTAATATACAAATATTATAACAAGCATTTCATTTCAATGCAATCCGCAGCCTTCCGGCGAGCGATCCATTCGCATCACAGCTTGAGAAAAGCACTGTCGCGCAAAGGGATTTGCGAACCACACCCATCGTCACACTGCATTTTTGAGCCGAAGCAAGCACGATCTTCCACTGATTTTACAGTTTTGGAGCAAAGAAAAACCCTGTAACCTTTGCGGTTACAGGGCCATTCTGGAGCTAGTGATGTGACTCGAACACACGACCTGCTGATTACGAATCAGCTGCTCTACCAACTGAGCTACACTAGCGAATTTCTAACAGCTTGCACATTCTATCACAAGTCTCTGCGGATGTCAACACCAAAGTTCGATGATTACTAATTGTTTTCATGCATGAAAAAATGTTGTTTTTTTGCACGTTTTGTCGGTTATCTTCGATTCATGTCGCTTGTGCAGAATTTGCACTGTTACCCACCGCCGCAAACCCGCGTTGTTTCAGGCATTTGCGGATAGGGTGCAAATCAAAGTTCTTACATTTTCGTGACATTATGTTTACATAACATTCTATCGTCTTCGCCTTTGCTGTGAGTTATCAACATTTTCAACAGGGTTTTCAACACGCAAATATTCCAGTGTTTTCAATGCGTTGCCGCTCTTTTGCACAAAACAGCCAAATCCGGAAACGGACTTTGTGGATTTTATAAACCGCAATTTTGTTACCATAACACAAATCTCTCGCGTGAGCGAGAGATTTGAAAAAAGGCTTGACAGGCAAAATGCAGGATTTGCGCCGCCGGTGATGATTCAGAGCAGGCCGCTGTCGGCAAACGACACATAATCCTCGCCGCAGACGATGATATGATCCGCCAGCGTGATTCCTACGAGCAAAAGTGCATCGCGCACACGCTTGGTCGTCAGCTCGTCCTCACGCGACGGCAGCGCGTAGGCGTCGACGTGGTTGTGGCTGAGGATGACAGACACCGCCTTTTGCGACAGCGCCGTCTCGACGATGGTGCGCACGGACACCTCAGCGGCATTGACGACGCCGCGCCCGACCTCCCGGCAGCTGATGAGGCCGCCCTTGGCGTCCAGACACAGGAGGTAGACGACCTCGGCGCGCTCATACAGATACAGCGGCACGAGATACCGCCCCGCCTCCTCGCTCGAGCGCAGGAGTTTCTGCTGGCGGCGCTTGGCCAGCTGATAGCGGCGGCTGACCTGCGGGACGAGCGTGAGCAGCGTCGCCACGTTCTCCCCCGCGCCGGGCACCTGCATCACATCCTCAAAACTCGCCTCAAAGACCGCATCAAGCGTGCCGAAATGGTCCAGCAGCGCGTGCGCAAGCTCGTTGACGTCGCGCCGCGGCACGGCATAAAACAGCAGCAGCTCAAGCACGCTGTGGTCGTCAAAATTATCGAGCCCGCAGCGCACGAAGCGCGCCTTCATGCGGGCGCGATGTCCGTCATGCGTGCCCATAGAACGGGACCTCGGAGATCTCCATGTTCGCCCACGCGTTAAGCTCACTGCCCGCGTGCGCACCGCGCAGGTACTCGTAGTACGCCTGACAGCCGATCATGGCGGCATTGTCGCCGCAGAGCTTGAGCGGCGGGACGAACAGACGGATGCCGGCCGCATCGCAGGCGGTCTGAAAATCACCGCGGATGCGGGAGTTTGCCGCGACGCCGCCCGCCACGGCGAGCTTGTCATAGCCGAGCTCCCTGACCGCTGCCATCGTGCGCGGCACAAGGCTCTCGCTCATGGCGCGGCAGAACGACGCCGCAAGCGACGCCTTATCAAGCGGCTCACCCTTCTGCTCCGCCGTGTGGGCGAGGTTGATGACGGCTGTTTTCAGCCCGCTGAAGCTCATGTCATACGGGCAGCCGTCGACATGGCCGATCGGCAGCTTGTACTTGCGGTCGTTGCCGGTCTTGGACAGGTCGTCGATGGGCTTGCCGCCGGGATACGGCAGACCGAGCACACGCGCGGTCTTGTCGAAGCACTCGCCGGCCGCGTCGTCGCGCGTTGCGCCGAGGATGCGCAGATCCGTATAGTCGCGCACGTCGCAGATGAGCGTGTTGCCGCCCGAGATAGCCAGACACACGAACGGCGGCTCCAGCTCCGGATAGGCGATGTAGTTTGCCGCGATATGACCGCGGACATGGTGCACCGGAATGAGCGGCACACCGAGCGCAAGCGCGGCGGACTTGGCAAAGTTCACGCCGACGAGCAGCGCGCCGATGAGCCCCGGCGCACACGTGACGGCCACGGCATCAATGTCGCCGCGGCTCAGACCGGTCACCTGCAGCGCACGGTCGGCGAGCTGGGAGATGACCTCCACGTGCGAGCGCGAGGCGATCTCGGGCACGACGCCGCCATAGACAGCGTGCAGGTCGGCCTGCGAAAAGACCTGATCGGTCAGCACCTCGCGCCCGTCGCGCACGAGGGCGACGGCCGTCTCGTCACAGGAAGATTCGATCGCAAGAATAATCATATTGTCTCCGCCTCTCTCCGGAACCAGGTCATGAGCAGTGCATCCTCGTCCGGTTTCTGATAGTAATTGCGGCGCTGACCGACGGTCTGAAACCCGTGCTTACGGTACAGCGCGATGGCGGGCGCATTCGATGCGCGCACCTCCAGAGTCAAAAATGCGAGATCAAGCGCCGCCGCGCGCGCACACAGCGCCTCGAGCAGCGCGTCCGCGACGCCCTGCCGCCGGTATTCCGGCGCAACGGCGACATTTCCGATATCGCCCTCGTCGAGCACGTGCAGGAAGTTTGCGTAGCCAAGCACCGTCTCCCCCGCCGCGGCGATGAGAAACACGTGCCGGTCGTCCGGCAGCTGGCTCGCCAGCTGCGCGCGCGTCCACGGCGCGGAAAAGCACGCGCACTCAAGCGCCTCAAGCTGCGGCAGGTGCACGCTGCGCGCATCACAGATCGTGACGTCCATCAGTGCGCCTCCGCCCAGCTTGCGCCGATCTTCGCGTCCACGAGCAGCGGCACGCGGTAATCGACCACGTGCTCCATCTCATCGACGAGGATGGCCTTGACCGTCTCAGCCTCCTCCGCGGGGCACTCGACGATGAGCTCATCGTGCACCTGCAGCAGCAGCCGCGCCTGCAGGTGCTCTGCGCGCATGCGCGCGTCCACGCGCACCATGGCTGCCTTGATGATGTCCGCCGCCGTACCCTGAATGGGCATATTGAGCGCCACACGCTCGCCAAAGCTGCGGAGGTTGAAGTTTGAGGACTTGAGCTCCGGCAGATCGCGGCGGCGGCCGAAGAGCGTCGTGACATAGCCGTCGGCCTTGGCCTGCTCGACCACGCGCGTCATATACGCGCGCACGCCGTGGTACTTGGCAAAATAGCTGTCCATATACGCCTTGGCCTCACTCTGGAACACGCCGATGTCCTGCGCGAGGCTGAAGGCCGAGATGCCGTAGACGATGCCGAAATTGACGGCCTTCGCGTGCGAGCGCTGCAGCGGCGTCACCTCCGCAAGCGGCACGCCGAACACCTGCGACGCCGTGACGGCATGGATGTCCTCCCCGCTGCGGAAGGCGGCGATCATCGTCTCATCGTTTGCGATGTGCGCAAGCAGCCGCAGCTCGATCTGGCTGTAGTCCGCGTCCACGAGCACCTTTCCGGGCGAGGCCACGAACATCTTGCGGATCTGCGCGCCGAGCTCGCGGCGCACAGGGATATTCTGCAGGTTCGGCTCTGTCGACGACAGGCGCCCCGTCGCCGTGACGGTCATCTGGAAGTTCGTGTGGATGCGCCCGTCAGCGGAGATCTCCTTGAGCAGCCCGTCGGCATAGGTGGACTTGAGCTTTGTGAGCGTGCGGTAATCGAGGATCTGCTCGACGATGGGGTGCTTGCCGCGCAGCTTGTCGAGCACGGCGGCGTTTGTGCTCCAGCCGGTCTTGGTCTTTTTCCCGGCCGGAAGCATGAGCCGCTCGAACAGAATATTGCCGAGCTGCTTCGGCGACTGGATGTTGAACGGCTCGCCCGCGAGCGCCCAGATGCTCTGCTGGAGCTGCTCGATGCTGCTCGTGAGGCTCTCGCCGAAGTCGTACAGTGCCTTGCGGTCGACCAGAAAGCCCGCCTGCTCCATGCGTGCCAGCACCGGGCACAGCGGCAGCTCAACGTCCGTGTAGAGCGGCAGCATGGCCTGTACGTCCATTTTTTCGTGCAGCACCGGCTGCAGCGCCCAGACGCTCTGCGCATCCGGAAGCTCCTCGCCAAGATACGTCTGCGCAAGGCGCGGCAGGTCATAGCTTCCGGCCGTGGCATCGAGCAGGTAGGCTGCCAGCGCCGTGTCGAACACGAAGCCGTCCGTCGGCAGTCCCTCGTCGAGCAGCGCGCGCATGAGGTCTTTGATGTTGTGCCCCGCCTTGCGCACGCGGTTGGAAAACAGCAGGCGCAAAAAGGCGTTATAATCATCGCCGAGCTGCGCCCACGAGAGCGCATAGCACGCCTTACCGTCGCAGAGCGTGAGCGTGTCGAGCCCGTCGGGCGCGAGCACCGCGACATAGGGCGCCGCCGTGACCGCCTGCTCGAGCGTGTGCAGGGCGTCCTGATCCGCCACGTCCACGGTCGGCAGCGCGCTCGACGGTGCGCTTACACCGTCCGCCGGCTGCAGCCCCCACTTTTCCGACAGCGACGTGAAGTTGAGCCGCCGGAACCAGTCGTACAGCTCCGGCTGATAGTCATGATCCCAGACGGCCGACTCGAGCGCAAAGTCGATCGGCGCGTCCGTGCGGATGGTGGCAAGGTCGAACGAGAGCTGCGCGCTCTCGCGCCCTTCGGTGAGCTTTTTGCGCACGCCGGGCTTGATGTCCAGTGCATCGAGGTCGCGGTAAATGTCCGCCACCGTGCCGAAGCGCACGAGCAGATCCTTCGCCGTCTTTTCGCCGATGCCCGGCACGCCGGGGATATTGTCGGAGCTGTCGCCCATGAGTGCCTTGAGGTCGATCATGCGGATGGGGTCAAAGCCGTACTCTTCACGAAAGCGCTCGGGCGTGTATTCGATCGTATCCGTCTGCCCCATGCGGGTCTTGACGTTAAAGACATGGGTGCTGTCAGTGATGAGCTGCAGGCTGTCCTTATCGCCGGTGACAACGTCGCACGTCCAACCGGCGGCCTCGCAGCGGCGCGCGACCGTGCCGAGCAGGTCGTCGGCCTCCCAGCCGGCCAGCTCCAGCCGCCGCACGCCCATATAGTCGAGCGTCTGCTTGAGCAGCGGCATCTGCACGGCGAGCTCCTCCGGCATGGGCTTGCGCTGCGCCTTGTAGAGCGCATACTGCTCGTGGCGGAACGTGGGGGCGTGCACGTCGAAGGCGACACACACCGCCTGCGGCTGCGCCAGGTCGAAAACGCGCCGGAACGTGCTCAGAAAGCCGTAGACCGCGTTTGTCGGCGTGCCGTCGGGCGCGTTGAGCATCCGGATGCCGTAAAAGGCGCGGTTGATGATGCTGTTGCCGTCGAGAATCATGAGTTTCATTCAGGTGTCCTCCTTGCGCGTCACTGGCCGCGCAGCTCAATGAGCCGGTCGCGCAGCACGGCGGCATACTCGTACTCGAGCATTTCGGCCGCCTTTTTCATCTGTGCCTCGAGCCGCGCGATCTCGGCCCGGCGCTCGGCCTCCGTCATCTTCACGCCGTCGGCGCGCTTGGGCTTATCGACGTCGCCGGAGATCTCGAGCAGCTCGCGCACGCCCTTGACGATCGTCCTGGGCACGATGCCGTGCGCGGCGTTGTAGGCCGCCTGCTTGGCGCGGCGGCGGTTGGTCTCCATGATGGCCGCGTGCATGGCGGCCGTCTCCTTATCCGCGTACATGATGACCGTGCCTTCGGCGTTGCGCGCCGCGCGGCCGATCGTCTGGATGAGGCTCGTCTCGCTACGCAGAAAGCCCTCCTTGTCCGCGTCGAGGATCGCCACGAGCGACACCTCCGGCAGATCCAGTCCCTCGCGCAGGAGGTTGATGCCGACGAGCACGTCAAACGCGCCCGTGCGCAGGTCGCGGATGATCTCCATACGCTCGATCGCGCCGATGTCATGGTGCAGATACCGGCAGCGGATGCCCGCATTCGTGAGGTAGGCCGAGAGATCCTCGGCCATCTTCTTTGTGAGCGTGGTCACGAGTGCGCGTTCGTTTTTGGCGATGCGGGCGTTGATCTCGCCGATGAGATCGTCGATCTGCCCCTCGATGGGGCGCACGAAGATCTGCGGGTCGAGCAAGCCGGTCGGCCGGATGATCTGCTCGGCGATCTGCCCCGCGTGCTCGCGCTCATAGTCGCCCGGCGTGGCCGAGACGTAGATGGCCTGATGCACCCGCTGCTCGAACTCCTCAAACTTCAGCGGACGGTTATCGTACGCGCTCGGCAGGCGGAAGCCGTACTCGACGAGCGAATCCTTGCGCGCACGGTCGCCGCGGTACATGGCGCGCACCTGCGGCAGCGTGACGTGGCTCTCATCGACAAAGAGCAGAAAATCCTTCGGAAAATAGTCCAGCAGCGTCATCGGCGCGCTGCCGGGGGCGCGGCCGCTGATGATGCGCGAGTAGTTCTCAATGCCGGAGCAGTAGCCGAGCTCCTGCATCATCTCAATGTCATAATCCGTGCGCTGGCGGATCCGCTGCGCCTCGAGGAGCTTGCCCTGCTGCTCAAACGTTTTCACGCGCGCATCGCACTCGGCGCGGATCTCGCCGATGGCACGCTCCATCTTTTCATGCGTCGTGACATAGTGCGACGCGGGATAGATCGCCACATGGCTGAGCGTGCGGATGGGCGCGCCGGTGACGACGTTGATGTCCGAGATGCGGTCGATCTCGTCGCCGAAAAACTCCACGCGCACGGCATGGTCGGACGAATAGGCCGGAAAAATGTCGATCGTATCGCCGCGGACGCGGAACATATTGCGCGCGAAGGCGATGTCGTTGCGCTCATAGCGGATGTCGATGAGCTTGCGCATGAGCTCCTCCGGGTCACGCTGCTGACCGGTGCGCAGCGAGATGACCATGTTGGCATAGTCGATCGGGTCACCGAGACCGTAGATGCACGACACGGACGAGACGACGATCACGTCCCGCCGCTCAAACAGGCTCGACGTGGCCGAGTGGCGCAGGCGCTCGATCTCGTCGTTGATGGAGGCGTCCTTTTCGATGAACGTGTCCGTGTGCGGGATGTATGCCTCCGGCTGATAATAGTCATAGTAGCTGACGAAATACTCCACGGCGTTGTTCGGGAAAAACTCCTTGAACTCGCTGCACAGCTGCGCCGCGAGGATCTTGTTGTGCGCGAGCACGAGTGTCGGCCGCTGCACACGCTCGATGACCTTGGCCATCGTGTACGTCTTGCCGGAGCCGGTCACGCCGAGCAGCACCTGCTCGTCAATGCCGTTTTCCACGCCCTGCGCGAGCGCGTCGATCGCCTCGGGCTGATCGCCCGACGGTTCATAGGGCGAAACGACTTCAAAATCCGGCATGGCACGGCCTCCTTTTACAAAATTAGAATCAGAATATTATACCACCATACGCCCTGTTTCACAAGCAAAACCGGGCAAAGCAAATGCGTCCGTCTGTCAAAAAGTATTCCTTTTTGACAAAGGGGTGGGCTGCCTGACTGCAGCGCACTTGCCGTCCGCCTTGGGCGGACGGCGCGCACGTTTGCAGGCCGAGAAGTATTTTCTTCGCCGCGCATGTCGCCGAAGAAAATGATCCTTAGATTTACAATATAAGTGCAACAAATAAAAAAGTGGACTCACAGGTTGAAAT
>OGYD01000728.1_pt1 | contig 26904 bp, 33 predicted proteins | sample 1576441 | NCBI WGS metagenome assembly OGYD01 (sample SAMEA3541537, study PRJEB24748) | human gut metagenome | biome: human gut; feature: human-associated habitat; material: faeces | place: China | collected 2012 | reverse complement strand
ATAATTTCGTATATTTGCATAAAGAAAAATTCTTAATAAATAAAGACCGTCGCATCCTCGGTGGCTACCCCCCGCCGAACTGCCGCCGTCGCATCTGGCTGACCCGCGAGGTGTTTATCGGTGAGGTCAAGGGGCTGTGGCAGTACGCCCTCGACTTTGCCACTGAAAGCGTCTTTATCGAAGACAGCGATTTACCGTCCGGCCCGCTGTTAACCGAAGTGAACTATGAGGAAAGCGAGTGATGAAAGAATACCGCTATTCCGGCCCGGCCAGCGGCGTCACGCTGTCGGACGGAACCGAAATCCTGCTCTGGCCGGGGAAGAATGTTTCCCTGCCGGAGGAGCATGACTATGTGAAGGTACTGGTGGCGCTGAAGCATCTGACACCGGTATCTGAAGAGACTAAACCCGCCAGCACACCGGTTGTGCAGTCACCAAAGCGCAGGAACGCCGGCGACAACGATGTGAAAACGGAGGACTCCCATGGCAGCTAACTATCTGCATGGCGTCGAAACCATTGAGGTGGAAAACGGTGCCCGCCCGGTAAAAACGGTGAAGTCTGCCGTCATTGGCCTGATTGGTACCGCCCCGATGGGGGACGTCAATACGCTGGTGCAGTGCCTGTCTGAGAAAGATGCAGCGGCGTTTGGCAGCCAGCTCACCGGTTTTACCATCCCGCAGGCGCTGGATGCGATCTACGACCATGGGGCAGGCACCGTTCTGGTCATTAACGTGCTTGATCCGGCTGTGCATAAAACCGCTGTGGCCGATGAAGATGTAACGTTCGACAAGGCGACGGGCAAGGCACAGCTGGCTAATCCGGTGGTCGCGCAGCTGGTACTGAAACCGGACAGCGATGGCCAGCCTTATGTGGAAGGTCAGGACTACTCGCTTGATGCACAGACCGGAGTGATTACCAACCTTGGTAAGAGCATTGCCGCAGATGCAACGGTGAAGGCCAGCTATAACTATGCTGATCCAACTAAAGTCACCCCGGCTGATATCATCGGTGCCGTTAACGCTGCGGGCAACCGTACCGGCATGAAGCTGCTTAACGACAGCTTCAACCTGTTTGGCTACTTCGCAAAAATACTGATTGCCCCGGTCTTCTGCACCCAGAACAGCGTCTCGGTTGAGCTTATCGCCATGGCTGAGAAGCTGGGCGCGGTGACCTACATCGACGCGCCGATTGGTACCACTTTTGCGCAGGCTCTGGCGGGGCGTGGCCCGGAAGGCACCATTAACTTCAACACCAGCTCCGACCGCGTCCGTCTGTGCTACCCGCACGTCAAGGTGTACGACGCGGCCACCAACAGCGAACGGCTGGAGCCGCTGAGCCAGCGTGCTGCAGGTCTGCGTGCCAAAGTCGACCTGGACAAGGGCTACTGGTGGTCGTCCTCCAACCAGGAAATTCTGGGTATCACCGGCGTGGAGCGCCAGCTGTCGGCAATGATTGACGACCCGCAGAGCGAGGTGAACCTGCTCAACGAACAGGGCATCACCACGGTCTTCAGCAGCTACGGCAGCGGCCTGCGTCTGTGGGGCAACCGTATGGCGGCATGGCCAACGGTCACCCATATGCGCAACTTTGAGAACGTTCGCCGTACCGGTGATGTGATCAACGAGTCCCTGCGTTACTTCAGCCAGCAGTACATCGACATGCCGATTACCCAGGCGCTGATTGATGCGCTGACGGAGTCGGTCAACGCCTACGGTCGCAAGCTGATTGGCGACGGTGCGCTGCTGGGCTTCAGCTGCTGGTTTGATCCGGCCCGCAACGAAGAGACGGAGCTTGCCGCCGGTCACCTGTTGCTGAGTTACAAATACACGCCACCACCACCGCTGGAGCGACTGACGTTTGAGACCGAGATCACCTCGGAATATCTGTTAACCCTGAAGGGGAATAGCTGATGGCAAAGATTGAGATCAACCGCATCACGAATGCCAACATCTACCTGGATGGCGCTAACCTGCTGGGCCGGGCCGAGGAGGTCAAACTCCCGGACGTCTCCATGACCATGCAGGAGCATAAGGCGCTGGGGATGGTGGGCAAAGTGGAACTCCCGGCAGGCTTCGACAAGCTGGAGGGTGAGATCAAGTGGAACAGCTTTTACCGCGACGCGATGCTGTCTGCTGCGAACCCGTATAAGTCGCTGGCGCTGCAGTGCCGTTCCAGCGTCCAGCGCTACAGTTCGCAGGGGCTGATTGACGAAATCCCGCTGGTCACATTCCTGACGATCATGTTCAAGAAGAACCCGCTGGGGACGTTCAAACAGCACGAGAACGCCGAGTTCTCTAGCAGCTTCACCTGCACGTACATCAAGCAGGTACTGGATGGTGAAGAGCTGCTGGAGCTGGACTATCTGGCCAACATCTTCCGAGTCGGCGGCGTTGACCAGTTGACTGACTACCGCATCAATATCGGGGGCTGACGGTGACCGTCGAGATTGAAGATAAAGGCGGGAACTGTGGTTCGATTGGCATGGGAAATGGTACGTGGTTTACCATCCTTGATATTCCGGGGGTGGAAAACCTTTTTAATACCCAGAAAACCAATGACCCGATTGACTGCACCCGCTCTAAAGCACGGAAGCTCGCTGACCTGATTGAGGCATGGGAGCCACCTGACCACTGGTTCACCGGCATCGGCAAATCTGAAGGAAAGGCGCTTCTTATCGCCTTCCTGCGTAACTGCAAAGGCTTTCGCACTCACTGATATCACAGGGGCTTCGGCCCCTTTCTTCTTAATCCCCTTTAATATCCGTCACGTCCACCTCCAGACATACTGCTCTGAACTTACACAGGAGCACGATCATGTCACAGACCCAATCCGATACTTTTAAGCTGTCTTACCCCTTCACCACCGCAGCAGGCACCAGAGTTGAGCAGGTTGAACTGAAACGCCTGACGGTCAAAGACCTGAAGCAGGTGCGCAAAATCAGTAAAGACCCGGCTGACTGGGACGAACCGCTCATTGCCCGTAGCACCGGTATTCTCCCCGAAGACCTCGATAACATGGATCTTGCCGATTACATGGAGCTGCAGAAACGATTTCAGCAAGTCACTGGGCTGGGCAAGAGCGACGAAAACGCTGATGCAGGCGCAGGGGCTGCTGGCGAGGTGGTTTAGATTTCAGCCGGGGGAGATTGATGCCCTCGATACTGACGATCTGGAGATGTGGCTGGAGCAGGCTGAAGAGCAAATCAAAAGCGAGTTCGGCGACAATCAGTAACGACTCATCACTTAACAGCCGCCCCTCGCGGCTGTTCTGCATGGCTCTCAGACATTTTCCTTCCGTTTTTCCGCTTTCAGAGGATAACAACCGTGGCCAGTGAATTTTCAGTCGGCGTCATTATTGGCGGCATTGTCGGGAGCAGCTTCCGCTCAGCCGTCAGTGGCACCCGACGCGCCCTAGATTCCCTGGGCGATACATCGCGCCGCCTGCAGGAACGCCAGAATGCCTTAACTCGTGCAACTGAACGTTATGGCCAGTTAGGCTCTTCCCGGATGCAGCGCCTCAACAGCGAACTGCTGCGGGTAAGCCGCACAATGGAGCAAATTGAACGCCAGCAGCGCCGTCTGTCAGCAGTATCAGCCACCAGTGACGCGCTGAAAGCTAACCGCATGGCGCTCTATGGCCAGGGAGCAGAGACTTATGGTATCGCCCGAACGCTGGGCGCACCGGTCATGGCCTCTGTCAAACAATATTCATCGTTTGAATCCCAGCTACGCGATATCAGTGTCACCGGTGATCTGGATTCAAGGCAGGAACAGGCCATCGGTACTGCCATTCGTCGGGCATCCCTGCAGGTCAATCAGCTCCAGGAATCTCTGTTGAGCGGCGTTGGTCAACTGGTTGCCGATGGCATGAATCCGCAGCAGGCAGCGACCTTTGCCGGGATGCTCGGTAAAGCGGCCACGGCCACCAAAGCAGATATGACTGACCTCGCAAAAATGACCTACGCCTTTAGCGATGCGCTGAAAATTACCGATGCCAAAGAGCTGGAGCAGGCGTTTGGGATTGCGGCAACCGGGGCCAAGCTAGGCTCGTTTGAGCTGAAGGATATGGCGAAAGCGTTACCCGGTATGGCCAAAGCCTTCGCTGCACGTGGTATTTACGGCAAAGACGCCATAACCCAGATCGTAGCCAGTCTGGAAGTGGGTAAAGGCAGCGGCTCAGCGGAAGAGGCCGTCACCAATATGTCAAACTGGCTGGCGGCAATGGGACGCGGAGATACCACGCAGAAATACGCTAAGGCTGGCGTGGATTACCAGGGATCAATGCAAAATTATGTAGCCCAGGGGTTCTCTCAATATGAAGCCTCCCTGATGATTGCCAACCGGTTTATCGACGGTAAAGGCAAGGCATTTGTGCAGCAATGGAAGGCGGCAGGCTCAAGAGGCGATCAGGAAGGCCAGCAGAAGCTGATGGAGTCCTTCGGACTGGCGGAAGTCTTTACCGATATCCAGACCGTGAACCATCTACTGTCTATGCGTCAGGGCTGGGATAAGTACCAATCTAACAAGCAGGAAATGAACACTCCCTCTGCAATGTCTACGCTGGACAAGGATGCAGCGAAACAAAATGATACGCTCGAAGGACGTTGGCGCAGAACGCAGATTGGGTTTAACGACTCGGCCATTAGCATCGGAGAATCATTACGTCCGGCGTTGATCCAGCTGGGGGAAACATTCATCCCCTTAATGAACAGCGTTGGAAAATGGATTGCGGCTAATCCGCAACTCGTGAGCGGCACAATTCAAGTGATTGGCGCATTACTTGCGTTCAAGATGGCAACCATCGGCCTCAAGCTCGGGCTGAATCTCCTTATTTCACCTTTCGTCAACGTCTGGAAAAATGCCGTGCTCCTGCGGGCCAACTGGCTTCGCCTGACACTCGCGCTGGGTGAAGGCGGCAAACTTCGCTGGCTGGTGACCGGCTTCAGCTCCGTCGCCAGAGGAGCCAGAACACTGGGTGGTGTGCTGTCAGGTGGGCTGGTTCGCGGCATTATGATCGCCGGGCGTGCCGTTCTCTGGATTGGGCGGGCATTGCTGATGAATCCCATTGGTCTTGCTATCACCGCCGTCGCGGCGGCGGCTTATCTTATTTATCGTAACTGGGGGGCTGTCAGCAGTTGGTTCAAACAGCGCTGGGCTGACATTAAAGAGGCTTTTAACGGCGGTATCGTGGGGATTGGTAAGCTGCTGATTAACTGGTCGCCGGTTGGTCTGCTCTATAAAGCCTTTGCGGCTGCGCTGAAATATCTCGGCGTTGATCTGCCCGCGAAGTTCACTGACTTCGGTGGCCATCTTATCGACGGGCTGATAAATGGCATCAAAAACAAATGGGAGTCGCTCAAAACCACCGTCACAGATATGGGTGACAGTGTCGGCGGCTGGTTCAAGGAAAAGCTGGGTATCCATTCGCCGAGCCGCGTGTTTATGGGCTTTGGTGACAACATCGCGCAGGGTGCCGCTATCGGCCTGCAGCGTACCACACCACTGGCAGCGCTCGCCGGACAACGCCTGGCAACAGAGATGACTCCCGATGTTCCCCGTATCCCGTCGCCGGAAATCATGGCAGCGGGATATTCAGGTCGTGGCGCAGTTGCAACTGGCGGCGGAACATCTGGCGGTATCCAGGTCAGCTTTAATCCTCAGTTTTTCCTCAATGGCAAAGAAACCGCAGCGCCTGCCGGACTGACCGGCGCACTGAATATGAGCCTGCATGAACTGGAGAAAATGCTGGAGCGTCTGCTGGCTCAGAAACAACGTCGGGGGTACGAATAATGTTTGCGGTACTGGGTGATATTGAGTTTGAACTGATTACCTACTGGGACGGCTTTGAGGCCACTTTCGGTGTCGATTATGCGGAACATGCCCGCATAGAGGGTAAGCCCGGCCTGCAGTTCGTCGGCGACAAGCTGGACGAAATCCAGATAAGCCTGGTCTTCCATCAGCATTATTGTGTGCCCGACGTGGAGCTGGCGAGACTGAGAACGGCCATGAAAGCCCATCAGGCGCTGGCACTGGTTTTCGGCAACGGTGACTATCGCGGCTGGTTTGTGATTACCGACGTGACCGCGACCAGCGAGCAGACCGACAGCACAGGCAACGTGCTGGCCGTCAATGCCACCGCATCTCTCCGGGAGTACATCGGCGACCCGAAGAACCCGCTACAGCCTCCTGCGATACGCACGCAGGTTCCCGGCGTCGGGGCGGTCTCCGGTGCCGTACCTTCTCCCTCCGGGGTGGCGCAGTACGTTCGCGACGGCGTCAACTATGCCAAACAGGCGCAGTCTGTTCTCCAGACCACCATCAGCGCCGTTCGGGTGGCGCAGAAAATGAAGGATAACCCCGCCGTCGCGCTGACCCGCGTGCCGGGGCTGATGAGCGGACTGGGCAACGTGTCCGGGGCGTTAGGCCAGAGCGTTCCGGCATTCAATGCGCTCTCTGAATCCATGCCTGATGCCATCAGTCTGGCCAGAGCCACCAGCGATGCGGCCACGTATGTACAACAGGCACAGTCTTCGCTGAGCGGCGTGGACGGCAGCAATATCGCGGCAGCGCTGGATGCCGTTTCCGGGCAGCTTAACTCCGCCAGCACCACCTTCACTCGTATGTCGCCGGGGTTAAGCACCATGGCAGCTAAAATTCTGGCGAGGAGTGTGTGATGTTTCTTGAACATGTTACCCGTGACGGAGAGCGCTGGGACTCTCTGGCATGGCAGTACTACGGCGACCCACTGGGCTATCCCCGGATAATTGCCGCCAATCCGCACGTGGCCATTACGCCGGTGCTGCCCTCCGGGCTGTTGTTACTGATCCCGGTTATCGAGGCTGAAGAAGCCACCACAGAAGAGGATATTGCCCCATGGCTGAGATAAACAGCACTGCACAGGCCGCATCAGCGTTAACCGGCGTCAGCGATGTTCTGAGTCCGGTGTTCACGCTGTGGTATCTGCAGAAGAACATCACCACCGATATCGCCCCCTATGTCACCCGCGTAACCTACAGCGATAACATCAAAAGCGAGTCCGATACCATTGAGGTGGAGCTGGACGACACCGATGGCCGCTGGCTGGATAAGTGGTATCCGGGCAAGGGTGACACGCTGACGCTGAAAATGGGTTATCAGGGCGAGAAGCTGCTGTCCTGTGGTACGTTCTCGATAGACGAGATCGAGGTGAGTTCGCCCGCGTCCGTTGTCGCTATCCGGGGCGTGGCCACGTCGGTCAACAACGCCCTGCGGACAAAATCCAGTCGTGGTTTCGAGAGCACCACGCTGGCGGCTATAGCCGGACGGATTGCCAAAAAGCATCAGCTGAAGCTGGTTGGCAGTATTGAGTCCATCAAAATTGACCGGGTGACCCAGTATGCTGAAACGGACGTGGGCTTCCTGCGTCGACTGGCCAGCGAGTATGGTTATGCCGTGAAAGTGGTCAGCGACCAGCTGATTTTCTCTCATCTGGCCACGCTGCGCGATCAGGAGCCGGTAAAACAGTTGAAGCCACAGGATGTGGACAGCTTTTCCCTGCGTGACACCATCAACCGCGTCTACAAATCCGCAAAGGTAAAACACCAGAAGAGCAGCGATAAAAAGCTGATCGTCTACGAAGCTGATGGCGGTACCAGCGAAAGCGACAAACAAACCAAAGGCGGTAAGGTCACCAGTGCCGACTCACTGAAGGTCAACAGCCGCGTCAGCGACCCGGACAGTGCCCGGATTAAAGCGGATTCGGCGCTGGCCAGGCATAACGAATACCAGCAGAACGGCTCCCTGACGCTGATGGGGACGCCTCAACTGACTGCAGGCAACAAAATTGAACTGGTGGGTTTTGGACAGTTATCCGGGCCATGGCTGATAACCACTGCCCGCCATGCGTTTGACCGCAACAGCGGCTATATCACCGAACTGGAGGTGGCGCGAGGGCCGGTCACGCAGGGCAAGGCGAAGAAAGGTAAAAAGACCGGCAAAACCCAGACGCTGACCGTCTATAAACCGGACGGCAGTACGTCCACGGTAATAAAGGAGAAGAAATAATGGCAGGCGTCACCCGTCAGGTCGGTACGGTCAGTGCCGTCGATGCCGACAAGGTTCAGGCCCGCGTTCGTTTGCCGGAATGCGATAACCTGCGCACTAACTGGCTTAACGTGCTGCAGCGCAATACCCAGGATAACAAGGATTACTGGCTCCCTGACGTGGGGGAGCAGGTTGAGGTGCTGCTCGATGCCAACGGCGAGGATGGTGTCATTCTGGGCGCGGTGTACTCAGAAGTCGATAAACCGCCATTCAGCGACAAAAACGTCCGGGGCACGAAATACGCGGATGGCGCAGAGTTCAGCTATAACCGCGCGACACATACGCTGACGGTCAAAGGCGGTATTGAGCATGTGGTGATCGAAGTTGCGGTGGGTATCAGCCTGAAGGGGAAAACCATTGATTTGACCGCTGACACCACCACGGTGAACGGCAACTTTGAAATCAACGGGAACGCCCATGCGACAGGTAACATTTTTGCTGACGGCCAGAACTCCAATCACCACTCCCACTGACCTTCTTAAACGCCTTTAATATCGACGTTCCCGCACAGGGGCAATACTGCCCCCATGAAAACAACCTCAGTATTCTGGCAACCGGCCCTGCAGGCTCCCGGCGAAATCGTCCGGGGGCTGGATGATATCTGGCAGGCCATTCAAATCATCCTGCGAACCCCTCGCGGCAGCGACCCGCATCGCCCGGAGTTCGGCAGCAATCTGCATCTTTATATCGACTGGCCCATCGACCGGGCTATCCCGCATGTGGTGCGCGAATCCGTCGATGCCATCCGGCGCTGGGAGCCTCGCTGCCAGCTTATGTCGGTTAAACCCGCCGTCGATGGCGAACATCTTACGCTCCGGGTGAGCTGGAAAGGCTCTGACGGACAGCCCCGGACTCAGGAGTTGCTATGGCGCTGACAGAACCCGATTTTATTGAACGTGATGCTGACAAAATCACGGCTGAAATGATTGCACAGTACGAAGCCGCAACCGGCAAAACGCTGTACCCCGCTCAGGCTGAGCGCCTGTTGATTGACCTGTGGGCATACCGCGAAATGCTGGTCAGGGTGGCGGCGCAGGAAGCGGCCAAACAGAATCTGGTCGCCTTTGCCCGTGAGCCGATGATTGATTACCTCGGTGAACTGGTCGGTGTATACCGCCTTGCTGCGCAGCCTGCCACCACCACGCTCCAGTTCTCCGTGGATGAGGAACTGTCCATTGATGTGCTGATTCCGGCAGGCACTCGCGTCAGCGCTTCCGACAGCATTATTTTCGCCACCGATACGGACGTGGTGCTGAAAGCCGGATTGCTTCTGGTCAACGCCACGGCCACCTGTACCGAACCGGGAGCCGCTGGCAACGGCTGGCAACCTGCGCAGGTCAGTCAGTTGCTTGATGAGATTGATAACGTCGACCTGCAGGTGACCAATCTGGCGGCCAGCTCTGGTGGTTCCGAGCAGGAAGACAATGACCGGCTCCGCGAGCGTATCAAACTGGCCCCGGAGTCATTCACCAACGCCGGAAGCCGTATGGCATATCGCTTTCATGCCATGCAGGCCCATCCCAACATCGTCGATGTCGCCGTGCTATCCCCGGTTCCCGGTACTGTAGAGCTGTATCCGCTGCTCAGCACCGGCCTGCCGGACGACAGCATCCTCACGCTGGTAGAGAGTTTCTGCTCGGACGAAAAAGTCAGGCCGCTCACTGATACCGTGCGGGCTAAAACACCTGTGCAGGTGGATTACGCCATTGAAGCCAACATCACTATCTATCGTGACCAGGATGCCAACTCGATAAAGGACAGCGCCAACAGCGCCATACAGAACTGGGTGGCGTCCCGTACCGCCACGCTGGGGCGCGATATTGTCCCCAGCCAGATTATCAGCGTGCTGTCCGTTGCCGGGGTCTACCAGGTCGAACTGGTGACACCGGTGCTGAAGGTGGTGGCAGAAAACGAATGGGCAAACTGTACGGCGATCACTCTTAACATGACCGGAGTGTCTGATGGCTGAGCCGTTACAACTCCCGCCGCCGCTTGAGGGTGATGTCAGTCTCAGAACGCTGGGAAGACTGGCCGGGCGGCTGGATAATATCAACCTGAGCGTACTGATGGTCTATCTCGTCGATATCGTCGACAGTTCCGCGCTGCCATGGCTGGGCGAGCAGTTCTCACTGTTCGGCGATGGCTGGGAGCTGGCGGAATCGGATGATGTTCGCCGCATGCTTATCAAATCCGCTATCGAGCTGCATCGTTACAAAGGGACGCCGTGGTCAATCCGGGAAATTATCCGCCGTTTCGGCTTCGGCGAAGTGGATCTGATTGAAGGCACTGGCCAGATTGGCTACGACGGCAAACACACTTACAACGGGCTTTTCGTCCATGGCGATGCGGAAGCCTGGGCGGTCTATCGCGTCATCCTTCAACAGCCCATCACTAACGATCAGGCGGCGCTGTTACGTCAGACGCTCGCTGCTTTTGCTCCGGCCCGCTGCCATCTGGCGAGTCTGGAGTATCAGTCTGTCGCCATTCGCTACAACAACACCGTCAACTATGACGGCAGCTATAACCACGGGAGCAGTTAATTATGGCAAACCTACCTGAAACCCCGCAGTGGGAAGAAGGCATCTACCAGATTGAGGTCTCTGACCCCGTTCTGGGCGGGCCTGACGGAATTTCTAACCGCCAGGGTAAACAACTGGCCAGCCGCACGTTGTACCTGAAGCAACAGGTCGAAAAAGGCGGAACAGACCTTGCTGCGCACATCGCGGCAGCAGACCCGCATACTCAGTACGCGCCAAAGGCCAGCCCAACATTCACCGGCACGCCAACTGCACCCACACCGGCAAACAGTGACAACAGCAAAAAGCTGGCCACAACGGAATTTGTGGCCAAAGCGCTTGCCGCACTTGCTGGTAGCGCACCTGAGACGCTGGATACGCTCAAAGAGCTGGCCGATGCCCTGGGTAACGATCCAAACTTTGCAACCACGGTACTGAACAAGCTGGCGGAGAAGCTGGCCAAAGACCAGAACGGCGCGGATATTCCTGACCCGGTGCTCTTTGTCAAAAACCTTGGTTTGAAAGAGGCGGCAAAACGTGACGTGGGCACCGGGGCAAATCAGATCCCTGATATGTCATCGTTTCTAAGCTCAACAGGGGACACTGGTTTTCAACGTTTTCCTGGTGGATTGATTCTTCAATGGGGGTTCACAAATCCATCACCGAACAATACGAAGAATACTGTTGCCTTTCCGATAGCTTATTCAACACGCTGTAATGGTGTGATATTGCAATACGTAAACAGTGGCATTGTCGACAACCCTGCGCAGGGCACGCCGCATCAAATCGGAGTATATACGCGACTAGGATTTGATTTTTACTACACCGGCTCAGCTACTGGTATGCAGCACTTTTGGTTTTCTTGGGGGTACTAATGTTTATATTCAGTGCAAGTGAAAATATGTTTTACAGCAAACTTGATGAGCCATCATGTGAACGCGCGGGTACGTGGCCAGAAGATGCAGTAGATGTTGATGATGATGTGTTCCTGATGTTCAGCGGGACGCCTCCAATTGGGAAGCGTCGTGGGGTTGTTAATGGCATGCCTGCCTGGGTTGATGTACCACCACCAACAACAGAGCAGTTCGTTTCGCAAGCTGAACTAAAGCGACAGAAGTTAATTGAAGAGGCGATGCAGTCAATCAGTGTCATCCAGTTGAAGTTGCAGGCCGGAAGAAAGCTAACCCCGGCAGAGACGGAAAAACTTAACAGCGCGCTGGACTATATCGACGCGGTGACGACAATAGATACCGCTACCGCGCCAGATATTAAATGGCCTGAGCGTCCGGTGGCGTAGGCCACTCGATAGCGGGTGCCTTTGAAGTGTCAACGCGCATCAGCAGCACCCGGTACTTTTTCCACTCCGCAAGCGCGGCGGTTTCTCCCGCCGTGGCTATCCCTGCATCAACGGCGTCCTGCCGCCATGAAATTTCTGCATCAGCAGTCAGGCGAAGCGAGTTTTTCACCTGCTGTGCCTGTGCAACATAATCAATCACCGGCTCGGTAAGTACGGGCCTGCCGCCAGCTCCAGGGGTTATTTCCATACCATTTTGCTGATCATTCGCAAGTTGATGGTACTCCTCAGCACTAATTTCGATGGCATCATCAGGAATTATGCTGTGGATATCAGACTGGTAAAAACCACGTGTACCCGGAGAGTAAAAGTATTTATTCATCAGATTATTGTCCCAATTGATAGCCACATAACGCCGGTAACGCTTTGCGTGTTAGTTGATGCAAGGGTAATACTCGTTTTTGTTGAGGTCGCAACACCGACCCGATAGTTGTTTATTGACGAAACATCTATCGGCGTACAGAACTGGGCCAGCCCTAAATCCAGAGCCAGAGGATATGTCGCAGAGGCTGACCCGGCTGTCGGTACGGTTACCGTTCCCCACTGAATCACCAGCTTTTTCGTCCCTAGCGGAATAACCGCATAACCAGGTGAAGTTAGCGATCCTACAAAACCAAGGTTTGCGAGAGCCGTAGAAATCGCCGCTGCACCATCTGATTTGATATCAGCGAATGGGTTTATACGGCTCAGTGTCAGTTTTTGAATTGCTTTTAAAACCTGCGTCATATCGTTAATGTCGAGCGCCAATCCTGCCGACTCTACAATATGCGCTAACTCTTCCTGCATGGCGTTAAACGCTGCGGCCCGCAGCCTCGTTGCGGCAATACCACCAGCAACACTTCCATCAGTATATTTGCCATCCTGCGTTGCAGTGGCTTCGACTTGCCCGATTCGGAGCATAGTTAATCCTCACTTAGTGTTAAGCGATAAAATCAGAGGGGAAATATCAGTTATGAATAATTGAAAATGATGTTCAGATGGGATGGGGCAATTTTGTTGATTGAACACTCCAGTTGTTTATTGCCCCACGATGCGAGCGGATCGCCGCAGTAGGACGCGCCAGCAAGCGAATACTTAATTGTTGTTTGCGGCGCATTTATCCGCCAGGTAAATGGCCACTCGTCACGGTTAAGCGCATCACCGCATACTGACATGCCACTCATAGCGGGGCGGAACTGTGTGATAGTGATGGTATAACCAAGAGCTGCAGCCACCCGGATGTAATAATCGCGGTTCAGGCCGCCGGTGCTGATTAACTTTGCTACCACGGCGCGCTGGCGATCGCTGACGCCACCGGACTCACCAATCGCGCAATCATCTGGCAGCCCCAGAGAGCTTTCCCATTCTGGCAACATTACCGTCGCTGTAGGCGGAAAAGCGCCAGTAATCAGGCTTTGCGCATCGCTGTCAGAACGTTGAAACGAGCTGCCCAGTGCCCGTAATACCGCTGCCTGTACCGTTCTTTGCGACCGGGGCCACGCCCGGCCCGTCGGTAGCAGCGCACCAAGCGCACCGGCATAATCATTTTTTGAAAAGAGGCTCATACAAAATTCACCCCGCCAAGCACCGGAATTTCGCCAACAGCAAAGGTGATATTGGCCGTCGGAGAGTTAAGAATATAGCCCGTCGTGCCGCTAACACCGCCGATACTCCCGTTAATATCAGAGAGGTAAACTTTCCCGGAACCATCAGGGTTAGCTTCATCAAAAAACAGCGCCGTCAGCGCGTCTTTTATCCCCTGAACTGTGGTGCTGTCGGCATTTTTGATCCCAGAGATTTCAATATTGATGACTTTCTTGATCGGGGAACATACGAAAACAATGGCAGTGTCTGTCTGCTGCGGATAGATGTGGTCGGCAACAGCGAGCTGGTCTCCGGTGGCTTTAACAGCCCCCCAGTCCTCAAGTTGGGATATTCCATCGGTACCGACCGGAAACCCACCATTGTCATTCCGATCACACATGATATACACGCCAACGGTCCCGGCCCCGTTCAGACGCCGCTTTACCCACGCGCGGGTGACGCCCGAAACCTCAAGCGCCCATTTTTTATAATCGGCGTCGCTTCCACCCTGAGGCGGATTCTGCCATGCCAGCAAGCCACGACTGCGAAAATCCTCTTCCGTTTCAATATCGGCTCCGCCGGTCGCAGCGGACAGTAACGTTACCTGTGGATCCACGCCAGCAATATTCGCGTCCAGGGTCATTATGGTCCCGGCATCAGCGTTACCGCGCGCGCCTCCACCCGTTACATCACTGGTAATATCCGGCAGGATGGCCGTCACCGCGACGATACCAAATCCATCTGCCTGAATTTTAAGATCTGCATCCGTCCGGTACTGGTATCCGTCCCCGCGGTTTATGATCGAGCCAACAGGGATAATACTGTCAACACTGCCACTAGCCTGTACCGCAGGCGACTTCGCCGCTGCAGCTGGTTTTCTGAATACCTGCTTAAGGGCCATCCATCCGGCGAGATACTCATCGGTAGAGGTAAACGGGTTTGTCTGCAGGGCAATATAGTCAAGGTAGGCGTAATGCAGATGCCCCATCCCCGCATCCATGTCAGCCAGTACCTTCAGGTTCGCGAAGCGCAGGAGCGCACCAACATCCTCAAGCTCCGCCTGCATAAATTTCCGGTTTCCGTCGCGGAGTTCGCTCAGCGTCGGTCGTTTAAACGGCATATTAACGTTGCTCCCATATCCAGTAAAACCTGAATTCCTGCCAGTCCTTCCCCGGTGCCTGATAGCGGATAATGAGATTGAGCCGGTCAGGCAGGACGATCCTGGCAACAGGAATAACCTCGCTGACAACGCCATCAACCTTTAACCAGTTGAGCGCTTCACTCGAGTATTCCTCCGCTTTTTTTGCTACATCCGGGGTCAGTTTTTTCCGCCGTAGCAGCCACAGCCGGGATCCCAGTTGCGATTCCTCCCCGGAATCCCCCCACCAGCCGCGGCGATCGCTATCCTCATAATCATCGTCAGCGCGCGCCAGCCTGTCAGTAAACAGGCTGTCCAGTATTGCAGTCTGTAAATCGTTCCCCGTGGTGAGTTCACCCAGCCCTTTCTGCCAGTCAGCAAACATCTCATCCACATTCCAGAATGAAGCGATGTCACTCATGTCACCTGATCCTCTGTTTTTTGGCTGCGGATATTGTCATTGCCACTCTGGGCATTTTTAACCACATGATCATGGTCATTATGTGCATCCCGCAGCTCTTTCAGTGTTCGGGTATTGGTTTCACAGTTATCAACAATGTCACCCGTGCACCTCAGGATTGGGGTATTTGCAAGAATCCCCTGGCTGGCATTGATGGTCACGTTAGTGGCGTTATTGACCTCAACATTCTGGCCCTTTGCATCCAGGAAGATCCCCTTCTCCGTCAGGAGAATATTAAGGCCCCACTGGTTATACATGACCGTTTCGCCCGCTTTCAGGCCTGTATGACGGAACCCCTGATGGTTGGACGCAATTACCACCGCGCTGGAACGATCACCGCCAATAAAAGCCAGAACCACGTCAGTCCCTGATGGCAGGCCGGATGAAAAGCCAAATTCTGCCATCCGCGGTGCGCTGGCCACCTCCAGCGGAGTCTGGTACTGGATTGACTGCACCACCCCACCATCTTTCATAGCCGTGATCCGGCCAATCCCCAGCATGCCGGCGATTCTGGTCGCTGCATGTTTAAATAGTTGCTTCATGTATTGAATCCCGCCAGGTTCTGGTAGAAGGCATATGGCTGAACGGCGAATGCTTCAGGCGGCATCAGCGTCATGCGTGCATGGGTGCCGTAGTCATCGCGCATATAGGTGACTTCTGCCAGTAGCAATTCAGTCTTCGGCAACCGTAAGGTGGGAAGATCAACGGGGATCAATGTGTTTGGTTCCCACAGTTTCCCGTCTTTATCCCTCCAGGAATCGATGGTTACCGAGAGCTGTTTTGAACGCCCGTACCGCCGGTTCATTTCCCAGTCGATCGCACTTTGTGCCTGTTGAGTAGCCATCAGGGTACTTTCCACAATCGATATATGTTTTCGGTACCGCATGCGGGCGGCCTCCGGATCTCTCGCCGTTGCCAGAGTCACAGCGTCATAGGCCGTATCAGGCGAATACCCTGCAATTGGAGAAACGCTCATTGATACACCGACATAATCTGAAAACCTGTCAGCCATCGATTTGCGGTAGTATGCCTGCTCGACATTTACCCCTTCGGCTATCCCACTCGCCGCACGACGTGTTCCCACCCGAGTCAGTAACAGGTTTCCATCTGGCTGATCGTAGTAAAGCAGAGCAGACCATCTGGCCACCCGATCGATGACTTCTTGCGGAGACTCACCCCAGTTCAGAGTGAACTGGGGTACCTTCACAAGTTCATCAACATCCGTGGTTACGGTGATGCCGTAGTAGGATGCCAGGCGAGAAGCAATTTCAAGCGCATTACTGGCATTAATGACGTTGTTAGGCCACTCAGCTGAGCAATCCACCAGGTCCTGACATTTGCTCCTGCCCGTGGCGCGGACCTCATGGCGGGAGCGCGATAGTGCGGGTTCCCAGTCATCAACATATCCCGTCAGTGTCAGATCATCTCCGATACGAACCTCACAGGGCATTCCCTCTTCAACGAGCTGACGATCTTCGTTGCCAGGGAAGTAATCCATTAGCCCAAGATCGAAATCAGAGGGAAAACGCTCAATACCCCGCGTTACCCGGACAGAATCCCACCCCTCGATGATTTTGCCGTCGACCGTCAAAGAAACAACATCCAGATCGCTGTCTGCATTCATTGCCTCAGTACCTTCATGGTTGTCGGCATAAACGCCGGATGCGGTACGCGCGCTTCCTGCACCAGTTCATCTGCACGGGTGGCATCCTGGTATAATCGGTTTGCCAGCGTCAGCGCCGGAAGCGGCTGAGCGGTAGTAACCTGCAGAAGCTCGCTCAGACCAGAAGCACGCTCATTCATCGTAGAAAGGAATGCCGATCTGACGGCGAGGTACATCTCCCCGTCATGACGAATGCAATTCCCTTTCAACACCACATACTCCTGCGATTCAGTGTCTTCGGATTTTTCGTCACCACCATCGTCATCAACAGACGATTCGGCATCATCTGTTTTGCTCAAAGGCTGTTTTACCTGGGTGTTATCGCCCGCATTCAGGTCGTCAACACTCAGGCCATCTTTGGCAGATCCTTCTGCATTCAGATCATCAGCCAGCCCGGTATTAGGTTGTTTTGCCATATCAGACCACCGTTGCGCAGAGGGATGCATTTACCCGGCTCGGAATAACCAGCGGGGAGGATTGCATCAGGATAAGACGCTGGGCTGGATCTTCTTTCACCCAGGATTTTGGCGCATAGGCCAGCGGACCGTAGTTGAAAGCCGGGTCCAGGATAACGCCAAATGCGCGGGTCCCCATCAGATCGGCCCCACTCATAATGACAGCGCCATCGGGGATCATAGGCTTCTCGACGTTGTCCAGCGGGTCAATAAACCAGTCGTTATATAACCAGAGGTCAAAGTTACCCCAGCGCCCTTTATAAATTGCGCCCTTCATCGCCTGTGGGCCGGCGTTAATTTGGTTACCAAACGGGCTCAGCGCCGGGAATGTAATGGCGTTATCCTTGATGGTGGTATCCAGTCGGAATGCACGCCATGACTTATTCGTAAAGACCAGATCCGTGGCTACAGAGCCGGACTCTTTCAGGAAAGTAGTCTGCCAGATTTCAATGTCATCTGATGGCTGGGTATTGGTAGCGCCAGCTGCAACGGTCAGTGGCCTTTTATCGGAGCCGCTAAGAGTGATGGTTAGATCCGAAGCACGACCGAAATCCACCACCTTAGTTTCATAGCCCTCCCCGGCGACGGTTACGGTCCCGGACACCAGCGCACTGGCCGCCATCCATTCCAGACGACGGTTGATCATGTCAATCTGGTCAGCCATTTCAAACTGAAGGTTCAGCATTTCGCGCTCGGCAGCGGTATATTCCCCGCCAATACGCTCACCAATCTGGCGACGGATAGGTTTGCGCAGGTCCGGCGCGCGCTTATCTTTGATGTATGCCGGTTTGAAGGTATTGGTCTGGTATTTACGGGATTCGACCAGCTTACCTTCCACCAGCGGGGAAACGAACGGCGCCATACGACGCAGGCCGACATCAACATCAATCGCCACTTCTTCAGTCTCGTAAGTCACGACATTCGGGAAGAAGCGATCGAGCAGCCAGTTCTGGCTGGTTTTCAGGTTAGGAACAACCTGCACCAGCACGCTGGTATCAAAAATATTTTCCATATTCAGTCTCTTGATAGTGCCAGCCGCAGCTGGCAAAAATTTTAAACGAGCCAGCCCCTGCCGGTTAAAGCATTCGTCAGGAGAGCCGTGGGGGAAATCAGGAGGTGGTTACAGGTGCCTGGTCACTGTCTTTCAGGAAGATAGCCAGCGGTCGGAGCGCTTTTTTCAGGTCAGCTGTCGTCCAGGAGTTATCAAAAATAATTCGGTGCTGGTTGAATTCCCCCATCAGATACAGGCCGCCGTTCTGATCGGAAGACGATGCATCAACATCATCAACCAGAATAGCAACGGGTAACTGACTGCCATCTTCAGCCGTTTTCACACATTGCGTGTATTTCCCGCTGGCAGCCACCAGGCCCAGGACCGTACCACGCTTAAAGGCACCGCCCGTAATGATCCCGGTGTCAGTCACCAGCTGGAGCGTGCCAGCGACAAGCTGATCCGGAACAAACAGCGCGCTCTTCATGCCAGGCGCAAACGCATTCTGACCAAACTGATCCATTATTTCTCTCCTCTTGTGGAGTTGTAGAGGCCGGTCATTTTACTTACCAGCGCAGACTTTCCGGTCTCTTTCTGTCCGCCATCCGGATTAAGCCGGACCTGGTGGCTTTCCTGCATACGCTGATCGAGAGAGCGTTTACGGGATGGCTGAGATGCGGCTGCGGCCGGAGCCGAAGAGGCCAGGACATTAATTGCTGCCGCAGAACTCATCCCGGTATTGAAAGCCAGTGACGCGGCCAGTGAAGGATTCGCAGCTGCATGCTTACTGCCGAAAATACGGGCGCAGCGTTTACGCTCAGCAGCGCGTGCATTTTTTACCGCCTTACTCTCTTTGCGATCGTCGTCGCCGTCGTCTTCAGAATCATCATCTTCTGACGCATCCGGATCATCGCCGTCATCTTCAGCATCATCGTCGCGTTCGTCTTCTTCCGCGTCGTCGTCGCGCTCATCATCATCGGCATCATCTTCACGCTCGTCCTCTTCCGCGCGACGGGCTTTCGCTTTTTTGGCTTTTTTATCCTCTTCTTCCTCAGAAGTGGAAGGGCCAAGACCAATGAGGTGAGCAAAACTAAACGTCTTTTTCTTTGCCATTTCAGGCTCCTGTTTTTTCAAGTAAGTTTTTGAACGCAGCGTCAGGAGGACACACCTCATCAGCCAGTCCAATTTCAACGCCATCAGCAGCCATAAAACAGGCGGCCTGGGTACTTTTTATAACCTTTGCGCTAATCCCCCGGTTTCTGGAAACGGTGTTCACAAACAATTCGCCCATGGTGTTAATGTCCTGCTGGATGGCGGCCAGCGCTTCATCTGACAACTCTCTCAGCGGCGAACCTTCAGCCTTGCGGGATCCATAGGTGATGATCGTAACTTTAAGACCGTCATCTTTAATCCGCTGCGTCCAGTCAAGGTGCATGGTGATCACACCCACAGAACCCACTCCGCCGGTGCGCGGAACAGAAATCCGGTCCGCTGCACTGGCAATGGCATACGCAGCGGAATAAGCGCTTTCCGTCAGAATGGCATGGATAGGTTTTTTGCCCCGGGAGCCGTAAATGACATCAACCAGATCGAAGCATCCAGCGACCTCACCGCCGGGTGAGTCGATATCCAGGCAAATGCCCGAAATGTCGGGATCTTCCATCGCAGTAAGAAACGCCTGACGAATGCCGTCATACCCTGTCATTCCACTGTACGGACGCAGACTGCCCAGTTTTTGCACCAGCGTTCCGCATATCGGGATTACGGCGACACCCAGCACATTGTCATAACCCGGATCACTACGGGATTCACGTCCCCGGTTATCGTCATATCCGTACCAGTCATCCTCCATGGCAAGAGAAGATTCGATTTTACTGATACCAAATCGGTCCATTACGGATGCCATGATGACTTCGGCTTTACTCGGGTGCAGCGCCAGCGGGGTATTAAATAATCGCTGGGCCAGATGGGGTAGATTCACTTTTCCTCCGGTTCGGTAATGGTCTGGCTCGCAAACTGGTCAGCCTGTGCCCAGCTCGGAAGCGGTAATCCGCGTTTAAGACATGACTCAATTTCTCTCTGGCGCTGATCAAGCACTTCTTCCCAGTCTTCACCGACGTTTTCACCCACCTCAATCTCGAGGGTTGAAAGTCCGGCATCCAGACCAAGAATGGCGCCTTTTTTCTCTGCAACCGGATCCACCCAGCCGCGCCCTGGCCCCATCCAGCGCGCGCGGGAATACGCGGCTCTGGCGTCAACAAAATCAGGTGCGCCTGCGGGCAGGGGTAAATCCTCATTGTCGTGAACTTCTTCAACAAAGGCGGTGAGAATGGGCTGAGCGAAGCCGGTAGAAAAATCGTCCCGGCGGCGAGTCAGTGTTTTCCATGCCTCCAGCAACGAGGAGCGTGCAGAACTGTAGTTAACGTCAGACCAGTCCTGAGTGACCTGCTGTGGGGACAACCCTGTTCCTGAAGAAAAATTACGGAGAACAGCAGATTCGAAGACTTCAAAATTGCTGTAGGGCCGCGCCGCGTTAACCGTCGTGATTTTCTCACCAGGATAAAGAATGGGCATTCGGGCACCATTCTGAAGTGTCAGACGCCGATCGTTATGGAACTCAACACGCCCGTCCTGATAAGTGCCTAACTCCGACTCGTCATAGGTCTCGCCCAGGGCAGACTGAACCATCGCAGGGTCATAGGGTGACTCAATGTAAGCGGCAAAGATGGCATTAAGAATTGCTGCCTCAAGCTCACTCTGGTCATACTTCACCAGCATTTTCAGACGCTGAATAACCGGAGTCAGGATGCCGTTACCGCGGTGCTGCGCGCCACGCTCATGATCAAAATCGTGAACCACATGCGGGCGGCCCCAGTCAGTTTCACGCGGGATACGCTGCCACGTCATGGTTTTAGCCCCGCTCCACCAGTCACCGATATGGGCCTCCCTGATGTGGTAAGCAACCGGCGCACCGTCCGCATCAATTTCAACGCCACCACGGACATTTGGCATATCGAAATTCTGCTGAGGATTACTGAGGCGGTCAGGATCGACAATCTGTACTGTGGTGGCGTAACCCCCTCTTCCCGGACCAAGCCTGTCAGTTCTGTACTGGAGAATGGCCAGAGCATCCCCGTCAATAAGCTTGTGACGAAATCCCAGGCGTAACATCTGCGACACGGTGAGTTTTCGTTCAACATCACAATACCGGCCAGGATCGTTACTCCAGGTCCGCCAGTGCCCGTCCAATGCTTTTCCGTACTCTTCCGCCCAGGACGCATCAAACGCCTTGTTTCCGGTGATCATTCTGAGAACACGGTAATCGGGTTTCATGATGGGGCGGAAGTTGGCACCAACCGCATTATCCAGCAGACGTGTGACCGCACCGTTTGCCCAGCCGTCATTACGGACCAGATCGCGTGCGCGGGACACGATGCGATCCCGGTAAATGTTAATTTCATTGTCCGGGGACCACAGCGCGGGTTGCCAGTTCGCCAGTTGATCGCTGAAAGAGTCAGCTGCGTCATAAGGTACGCGGCTCCCCCCCACCAGCATAGAGGGACGCTGCTGTCGCAACGGCTGCCCATCAGAGCCCAGTATCTGTACTTTATTCATCAGAATCTAAACCTCGCTGGTTTCCGGGGACGAGAGATAATCCCCAGTTGCGCCTGCAGAAGTTGAATCAGGGCCAGCAGATCAGCCAGGGTGCTTTGCTGATAGGACACTGATCGCGTCCCGTCTCCCTGCGTATAGGAAAACGAAACACCGTGGCTCCCGGTTGCTAAATCAATGTACGCCTGCTGAGCTTTCGCAAGCGCATCCCTGAGCTGATCGTCAGTCATTGCGCCAGCAAGCAGGCTGGTGTTCCGGTTGAACATGATTTTCCTTATTTCGGCAGGAGTTGCGATATTCGCTTACGTTTGACCGGCGCTGGTTCTTCAATAACCGCACCCGGCAGCTCGTAATTGATTTTTTCTTCCTGTCCAACTGGCGCTGGCAGGAACTTATCCGGATCGGCTTCGAGGTTGGCGGCCCGGACGTTGAGTTTTAACCCCATATGTTTGAGACCGCACAGCGCGGCATAGCTGTAAACGAGGCAGTCAAGCGCTTCGTTAGCTCGTCCTGGTATTGCTTCCCAGATACTGTACCGCTGCCCGGAAATGACTTTGTAAACCAGTCGCTCCGCCAGCAGCTGATTGAAGTACCCGAGATCGCGATCGTCAGGAAAATGCATATAACCCGCAGCGGCGGCGCCAGGTTTGGGTGGCTCAAGATGCAGGCGACCGCGTATCACGTCTTTCGCTGAGTTAACCCCCAGAATGACAGGGCGGAAACTGGCTTTGCTTTTCGATGATGGTCGTTTGGTCGGCCAGACAGGATTGCGTTTGCCTCCCTGTGCAGACTCCCCCTTAATTGCCCAGACACGACGGCCAAGACGCTCTTTGGCGAATTCGTATACCTTCTGCGTATGGTGGCCGCCGGAGTCCATGCACGTTGCCATGATATTCAGGCCGCGCCCGTCACCACGTCGCCAGATCTGTTTCAGGTATGCATCTAGTCGCTTCCAGGGTTCTTCCGTCTCAAGGTCACCATAAATAACGTCATGCGCGACCGACCACGATTCTTCATCCCTACCCCAGCCGGTGATCGTGATTTCGAAGCGATCGTCCTGGGTATCAACGCCAGCTGTTAACAATGCCACGCCGTCCGGAACGACGGCCGGAAATATTTCCCGGCGCGCCAGCAGAACATCAACAGGGAGCTGTTTCCCATGGTTAGGTCGGTGTGGAAGCCCCATCTGGGTATTCCACCACGCCTGTTCCTTATCCGGATCGCCCTTCGCATCGATATATTTTTTCGCAATATCCGACGGCTTATCTTTTTGCCAGGGGCTGAAAAGCTTGGATGCCTGGTACCCGGCGTGGTGATTATCGACCGCCTCCTTTCCACAGGAGGGGCAGATTGCCCGATAGACCGCATGCCGTTCCGACTCTGACCATTGCCATACCTTTTCAACGCTGCCCTCGTCTGCCGCCCGCCAGGCAAGGTCATAATCCATCAGCGGTGAATGTCGCTCCCCGCAGCACTCAAATGGGCGCGTCTGATGCCATCGGATAGTGTGCAGAGCTCTGAGGCGCTGTCCTTCGGACCAGCCACTACCACAGCATTCGCAATAGAGCATCGCCGATTTAGTCAGGTGTTTATCCCCCTCTTTCGGCCACTGAACGTGTTTGAAGAAGTCGGGGAACTGGCGGTGGCCACAGTGCGGGCAAGCCACAGATGCCCGGCGCTGATCGGACTCGGCGTAGCTGTCAGCAATGCGGCTCTCATCCTCCACCGTCGGCGAACAGGCGCGCACAGACAGCCAGGTCAGGCCAAATGTCGCTGTACGCTCTTCGGCCAGCGCAATTGGATCGCCTTCGCGGGTTATCGGGTACTTGTCCACTTCATCCGCCAGCAGGACACGAATCGGACGACGCGCAAGGTTATCAGGGCTACCAGCACCCGCCAGCGCCAGAAATCCGCCAGTGAATGCCTTGTAAAGAATGGTTTCTTTCGAGCTTTTCTGTTTCGAATCACCGATGATTTTACGCAGTACCGGCGTCACCCGTACCAGCGGGCTAATACGCTCTTTCGAAAACTGTTCAGCGGCTTCTTCTTTCGGCTGCAGCAGCAGTATCGGACAAGGATCGAGGTGGGCAAAATAGCCAAAAAGGTTTTCCAGCAGTGCTGTCTTCATCAACTGGGTACAGCACATTACAGTGATGATATGAACCCCGGACTCCGTCGCGGCAAGCATCGGTCCGCGGGCAATTTCTACCGTCGATGTTTCCCAGTTTCCCGAAGTGCTCCCAGCCTCTTTTGCCAGCTTACGATAGTCATCTGCCCACTGCGGCACACTGATACGCGGCGGTGGTGTCCAGCCTTTGCGGACGCTTAATTCAAGACGCTCAATCTTCTGCCGGGTTAAACTCTGGCTCTCCGAGGACTGAGATGTGTTTGTGGACATGTTCAATCAGCACCTCTGTCATCCTGTCCGCCGGTACATCCAGATCAGCAGCCATTAGCGGCGCCACCCTGGACGGCCAGTTAAGCCAGGCATCACGCTGTTGGCGAAAGGCGTTGAATAAAACCTCCTCGGCTGCTGTCAGCTCAATAAGCTGGCCGCTGTCTTTTTCATACTGCAGCTTTGCCTGCAGGGCCATGTAATTCTCGCGGATACGTCCCGCTTCCTCTCTCGAAAGACCCGCCCCTTCAGTGAGCATTATCTGGCGGACAGTTTTATTGATTTCATCACCATCATCGTTATCGCTAACGACGGGAGTTTTCTTTTTCTTCGCGTTCGAGGCGCGCGGGTCTTTGCCATCGCGGTTTTTCTTCAATGCCGCATCGCTGGCCTCTACGTCAATCAGGTCTCCGTCCATCACAATGAAGCGCCCGGCTTTAATCCACCGGCCAATTGTTTTGCGATCCACACCTGAATGTTGTGCGTACTGACTCTGGTTCATCGTGGTCATGGGATATCACCTGGGACATTTTCTGGGGTGGGACATTCGCCTGGGACATTTTTGCCATGTCCCACCAGAATGTCCCACTGGAATAAACTGGAATAGCCAGAGCTGGCGAGGTGTCCGTAATGATCGCCAGAGGTGGGACATGGGACACAAATCTGAAAGTTGTAGCTAGGAAAACACCGCGGCGCGCAATGCCCGTACCTTACAAAAGTCTCAGGAAGGACCCATTTTTTTAATGGCTTCGACCATTCGCTCCGACTATGATTATTCCTATTCAATACAAGGAGAATGTAATGGGTAACAATATAATCAAAATAACTTTCGTAGCCGCAGTGCTGGCATCACCAATTGCTCATGCCCAGTGGGTAACTAATACTGAAGATGACCTTTTCTCTGGTGGTAAGAAAGCAATGATGCTTGGCGAGGTTTCATCCGACAATGGCGCCATTGTGTTTGACTGCACTAAAGAAAAGCTATCGGCGGCATACGTTGAAATGGATAAAAGCACCGAATCACTATCAGAGGTACCAATGGACCTGATAATGAAGGTCGACGGGAATACCGCAGTGAAGCTCGATGCTACCCTTTCAAGACGTAATGTTCAGAGCCTCCAGATTCAATCGGATGACGCGGACCAACTAAAAACAGTGCTTAAGCAGCTTCAGGGGGCGAAATCCAAAGTGTTAGTTGGTGTGCAAACAAAGGATGGCGGAAACCAGCATTCCATGTCAGCCAATGTTTCTGGATCGACAACTGCAGTAAACAGCTTCATAAAAGCTTGCGAAATTAACTTATAAGTTACTGCTTTTATTTTGCCGTCCTGATGGCTTCTGCTATCGCCTGATTTAAAGCAGACGGTAGCAGTGCGTTCGCCATGGTACGGGCCCTATCCATATACCCCAGCACTGGAGTCACAGGTAGCGCATCACCAAACCGGATCAAAAGCTTTGGAGAACGCTGTTTACGTTTCGGTCTTCGCGTCCCATTAGCGGAGCGCTTGGCCCGTCGCTTCTTAGCTTTCATCGGTTTCTTACGCTGCCAGACAGCGTTAACGCCATCCACCTCACCTACGAATACATTTTCCTTTGCTTTGAGCTGAGAGAGCTTATTACGCGGCAGGTTGCCGTATTTATTAAGCTTTATGTCTTTCGGGTTAAGCAAAGCACTACCATTAAGCTTGTGCTCTCCGCCGAACTCGAAGGGTTCAAGGTAGCCAGCAGCAGTATCACGAACAAACACCTTTGCACGAAGGCTGTTTTTCCTGGCACCAACTGACCCTACCGATTTAACTGTAAAAGGTGTTGGATTATCCAGATGCCGCTCAAATGCTGTTTTTTGGGCTACCTCTATCTGGCGAACCACTTTAGTCATAGCCTGGGCAGTCGCAAACGGTATTTGCTTCTGCAGCTGTCTTAACTGACTGGAAAGGTCCTTAAGCGTTGCCATATCATTGACCTCCTAGTTACAGTAATTAAGATCAGTTTGCTCATAAAGTTGACAATAAAAAACCGCCCGTAGGCGGTTAGTCGAACATTTTATCAAGTTGCTTAGCAAGAGCTCGGTTAAACAGCTCCTTCGAAACTGTCATCAGCGTGCCCATACTGGCATCTTTGAATCCGGTTTTTAATGTTGCCCAAACCTCTTTGTTACGGAGAGCATCCAAGAAGTCATGCCCCATCGCGGTCAATCGCAAGGGCATTACAGCCCAGTGAGTCATTCCGTCTAAAGACTGAATAGCACCAAAGCCGGGCTCTCCATCACTCCTGATAATCAGCCCTCTATCCTCAAGCAAACGCATATGAAACACAAATGTGTCAGTTTCACAATTGAACCCTAAATCATTTAATCGAATAATATCGGTATCAGGTGAATCCGATGCCTCGAAAGCCTCGAGCAAACCTTTAAGGTATTCTTGATCTATTTGCATAACCCCTCCGTATGTAAAAGGTTAATTTAACATCAATTTAAGCACTGCTCTTTGGTGTATTCCTGCAAATATCCAACCTGTTTCGTCACTGTGACGATTCGCTCTCTGAGGGTGAAATAATCCCGTTCAGCGGAGTCAGTAAGTCGGGGGCCGGTAACATCGCCCAGGCCGCCGGTGCTGGTCGCTCCGTTCGCGGGACATCTGGCGTTGACGTGCAGCCCACACTTGCCAGTGCGAACAC
>OGYD01000718.1_pt1 | contig 27081 bp, 24 predicted proteins | sample 1576441 | NCBI WGS metagenome assembly OGYD01 (sample SAMEA3541537, study PRJEB24748) | human gut metagenome | biome: human gut; feature: human-associated habitat; material: faeces | place: China | collected 2012 | reverse complement strand
CGATCGAAACGAGCAGCTCATCTACCGCTTTGGCATGCGCCTTTACCTTCCATTCCAGCTCTTCTATCTCGCGCCTGCGTCCCAGAAGGTTGCTGCTGTTTTTAAACGCGCCGCCGCTGATCGAACCGCCAGGGGATAAGGATTCGCCCTCCAGCGTCACAATCCGCAGCGAATAGTGGAATTTCCGGGCAAGCTGCGTTGCATGGTCGACGTGATCGACGACTACGATTCTGCCGAGCAGCGATTTTGCAACATCGCTGTATTTTTCATCCGTATGTACCAGAGTATGCGCAAGTCCTAAAACCCCAGGCTCCTTTAAGGCTTCTTTCTGCCGAAATTCCTGCGTGTTTTTGATGCTGTTTAACGGCAAAAACGTCGCACGTCCGCTTTTGGTCTGCTTTAAAAACGAAATCATCCCTTTAGCGGTCTCTTCGTTATCCGTTACGATATTCTGAATATTACCACCCAGAGCGGTCTCGATAGCGGTCTCATATTTGGCTTCTACCTGAATAATATCCGCTACAACACCGATGATACCTTTTTCTTTTTCCTTCTGCTCCATGACCTTCTTGACGCTGCCACCGTAGCCGTCATACCGCTCGGTGATATTGGTCAGGGCTTCCAGTTTGGACTGCTCCTGATGGAAACGGTTCTGTGTCTCCCGCAGCTTCGCATCTAAGCCTGTGAGATTCTCACGGATATTGCCCAGCTCCAGTTCGGATGCTGCCTCCTGTTCGGTCATCTGCCGCAGTTCTTCGGTCACAGTCTCGAAGGTCTCTTCCAACTTCTTGATTGTCTCTTCTCTGGCAGCCTCATCGGATTTGGCACGAAGCAGTCTGGAATTCAACTCTGCCTTGCGGATATTGATCTGCTCCATCATAGTATCGAAACGTCCCATCTTGGACTTGATGGTAGCCCGCTGGTTCAGCTCGCCGATGATGGTATTTTTCCCGGCCTCAATATTATTATTGAGTTCGGTGATCTTGTTCTGGATAGCTTCCAGGTCGGCCTTTGCCATGGCTGCCGCCTCTGCGATCTCCTGCACCTGAGTATCCGTATCCTTTTTATCGGTTAAAATATCCTGTTTTTCTTTTTCTTTGCCGGCGATTTCTTCTTCCAGGGCTGCCTTACGATTGTTCAGATGGTTCTCACTGCCGTGAGCGGAATTGATCTGCTCCTTTAAGACATTGATCTCACCTTCCAGTTTGCCCCGCATCAGGCCGGTATCCGTCAGTTGCTCTCTGGCGGCTTCAATGGCTGCATCCAGGCTTTCGATCTCCTGCTGGATCCGCTCGTATTCTTCCTTGATACCTTCGTACTTTTCACTGGTCTCGTTCAGTTCATTGCTGGCCAGATTATATTTTTCTTCCATGGAAGACAGCTGTTCTCTGAGTTTCTTATTTTCCAATAAGAAGACATTGATATCCAGAGTCTTTAATTCTTCCTTTTTCCTCAGATAGACCTTAGCCACCTCGGATTGCTTCTCCAGAGGGCCTACCTGCTTTTCCAGTTCGGACAGAATATCATTCACACGCACCAGATTCTGTTTTTCGTTCTCCAGCTTTGTCTGGGTTGCTGCTTTTCTGCGCTTGAATTTCACGATTCCAGCAGCCTCGTCGAACAGTTCACGCCGTTCCTCGGGTTTACCGCTTAAGATCTTGTCGATCTGGCCCTGTCCGATAATGGAATAGCCCTCCTTACCGATACCGGTATCATAGAACAGCTCATTGACATCCTTTAATCTGCAGGGAGTACCATTGATCAGATATTCACTTTCTCCGGAACGGTAGATCCGTCTCGCCACTGTAACTTCGTCATAGTCGATCGCCAGCTGGTGATCGCTGTTGTCCAGAGTAATGGCAACATAGGCGTAGCTCAACGGTTTTCTGGTCTCTGTTCCCGAGAAAATAACATCCTGCATGCTGGCACCACGCAACTGCTTGATGCGTTGTTCTCCCAACACCCATCTTACCGCGTCCGCAACGTTACTCTTACCGCTGCCGTTAGGTCCTACGATACCGGTGATTCCGTTGTGGAACTGAAATACGATCTTATTGGCAAATGATTTGAACCCGTGGATCTCAATACTTTTTAAATACATATCCTCTATCCCTCAATAGCAGAAGCGCCTCATAAGCTGCCTGCTGTTCTGCCGCTTTTTTTGTTCTTCCCTGCCCACGGCCAAGGCATTCTCCCTCCATGTCGATCTCTACCACGAAAGTCTTGTCGTGTTCCGGTCCGCTCTCTTCCAACAGCCGGTACTCGAACTCTTTTTTGAGTTTCCCCTGGATCAGCTCCTGGAGATTGCTCTTACTGTCATAGAAGAGACGCTTGTCCTCTAAATCCGACAGAATGAAGCGGTCAATAAAAGCCTTGGCAGGCTGCATGCCACCGTCCAGATAAATGGCACCAATCATGGCTTCCATACCATCAGAGGTGATGCTGTCTCTGCGTCTGCCGCCGGTATTCTCTTCGCCCTTTCCCAAAAGCATAAACTGTCCCAGTTCCAGGTCTCTGGCACAGAACCGTTTGCGCAAAACGGCGGACGGCAGCGCTTTTCGTTCGTCCGCGCTTGCGTCTCGCCGCTCAATTATGAGGGTGATGTGCGCGCGTCGCTCCTGCGCTACAAATTCGGCGGCGCGACCGGGTATGCCAAGGTCTACGGCCGCCTCGTCGCCGACACGGTGCGCGCGGAGCTGGCGGGGGAGTATGACCTCGTCACGTGGGTGCCGCTGAGCCGCAGGAGACTGCGCGAGCGCGGCTACGATCAGGCGCGTCTGCTGGCGAAAGCGACGGCGAAGGCACTCGGCCTTCCGCTCACGCCGACGCTGCATAAGCAGCGCAACACGCAGCCGCAGTCCGGCACGGGCGACGCTGCCAAACGCCGCGCGAACATTGCCGGTGCGTACCGCATGAAAACGGGTGCGGACGTGACCGGAAAGCGCATCCTGCTCATGGACGACATCGTCACGACCGGCGCGACGCTTTCAGAGTGCGCACGGGTGCTCGGCAAGGCGGGCGCAGAGCAGGTGGTGTGCGCCACGGTTGCGCGCTCCGCTGACTAAAACAGCCGCCGGACGGCTACGATCAACTATAACATCCGCAGCGCGGATGATACGGGAGTTTTGCTTTATGATGATTTTTGAACGGGACATTGCCATCGACCTCGGCACGACCAACATCCGCGTGTTTGTGCGCGGCAAGGGCATCATGCTGCGCGAGCCGTCCATCGTGGCGGTCGACAAGTACACCGGCCGCATGCTCAAGGTCGGTCAGGACGCGCAGAAGATGCTTGGCCGCACACCGGCGAACATCGTTGCCATCCATCCAATCAGCGCGGGCGTCATCTCGGACTATGACATGACGGCGCTCATGCTCAAGGAGCTGCTCTCGCGCGTGACGTCGTTCAGCCTCTTCAAGCCGCGCGTGCTCGTCACCGTGCCGAGCAGCGTGACCGGCGTGGAGGAGCGCAACGTCATCGACGCCGTCATCGAGGCCGGCGCGCGCAAGGTGTATCTGGTCGAGTCCGCCGTGGCGACGGCGGCCGGTGCGGGCGCCGACCTCTCCAAGCCGGACGGCCATCTGGTCATCGACATCGGCGGCGGCACGACGGAGGTCGCGGTCGTGTCTCTCGGCGGCGTGGTCGAGAGCGAGTCGATCAAGACCGCCGGCGACGCCTTTGACGAGGCGATCGTGCGCTACGTGCGCCGCAAGCACAACATCCTCATCGGCAAGCGCACGGCCGAGGAGCTCAAGATCGGCATCGCGTGCCTCGTCCCGCGCGCCGAGGTCGGCATTCAGGAGGTCAAGGGCCGCTGCCTGACGACCGGCCTGCCGAAGTCCGTGAAGATCAGCTCGGTCGAGCTTGTCGAGGCCATTGCCGAGCCCGCGCGCGACATTCTCGAGACCATCCACATGGTGCTCGAGCGCACGCCGCCGGAGCTCGTTTCGGACATCGCGCAAAACGGCATCGTCATGGCCGGCGGCGGCAGCCTGATCTACGGCTTTGACCAGCTCGTCGAGAAGGACACCGGCATCCGCACGACCGTCGTGGACGATGCGCTCTCGTGCGCGGCGTTCGGCAGCGGCAAGATGCTCATGAACCTCAACGATATGCCCGAGGGCATGGTCAACCTTGCGCGCAAGCGCCAGATGAAAGCGTGAGCCTTCCGGCCTTCCCGCGCTGGCTGCAGCTGGCGCGCCTTCCGGCCCGGATTTTGGTGTGAGTGTCCAATAAAGAGTGCACTTTCCTTAAAAATTTATACGAAAATTTGTGCAAAAAAGCAGTTAAGGTATTGAAATGCAGAAAATTGTATTGTAATATATTGAGTAGTATGTTCTCCTGCTATTTTTGCGCGTCCGCGCGCGCAGACCGGCGGGAAATCGGTATCGAAAGGAATGACAAGAATGAACCAGGCACGGAAAAGAACGGGAACGAAAAAAGTGCTTTCCATGATTCTTGTACTGGTCATGCTGCTGAGCTTGCTGTCCATGGCGGCGTTCACGCTGCCGACTGCGGCCAGCTCTGACAGCGCGGCGAGCAATGATGACTTTATGCGCATTTTCCATCTGGATTGCGGCAGAAAGTATTTCAGTGTCTCTGAGATCAAAGGTATCATTGACCAGCTGGCGGCGAATCACTATACGCATTTGCAGCTGGCGTTTGGCAACAACGGCTTCCGCTTCCTGCTGAACGATATGTCGGTGGGTTCATATACCAGCGATAATGTGAAATCTGCGCTGACAAACGGCAATAATACGTACAGCAACAGTAAAGGCGCGGATAGCTCGATCCTGTCCGAGTCTGACATGGATAAAATTATTGAGTATGCCACGACGAAGGGCATTTCCATTATCCCGATGCTCAACACGCCGGGTCACATGGACGCTCTGGTCAGCGCGATGAGTGAGCTGAAGGTTGGCAACAGCAGAACCAGTTCCGAAATGAGCCTGACTGATGGCGCACAGGTGAGCTTTATTAAGGCGCTGCAGCAGAAGTATATTAACTACTTTGCGGAAAAAGGAAGTAAGTACTACAACCTTGCGGCTGACGAGTATACCTTCAGCGCGCTGAGCGATTCGGAGTATACTGCTTTTGCAACATATGTTAATGCCATTGCCGAAATGGTCAAAGATGCCGGTATGACCCCGATTTGCTATAACGATGGCATCAACTATTCCGGCAAGACGACTTCGGTTCCATTTGCCACTGACATTCTAGTTTGCTACTGGGCGCAGGCTGCGAATTATGCGTCTGTCACTGAACTGTCGAATGCGGGCTTTAAGATCATTAATAATAATGACGCTTGGTACTATGTGCTGGGTGACTATCTGTATGATATATGGAAAGACGCCCAGTGGGGCTATAACGATGCGATGGCCGGAATTAAGAACACTCCGGTTACGCAGGCGAAGAATGTGGCGGACAAGGCAGTGCCTGTGGTCGGCAGCGTTCTGTGTGTGTGGTGTGATGGTCCGGCTAAGACTTATTCGACGTATAAGACTCAGGTCTACAATCTCATCAAGGCCATGGCCGATGCCAACCCGACTTACTTCAATGATGCGGTGAAGCTGCCCGCAACGGACACGGACGATCAGGTATCTGTCGTAGTGACCGGCAAGAAGGGCCAGACGGCAACTGTGGATGCAGTGTCTGTCACTTCTGCCTATCAGTTTGATGCCGAGAATGTCGAGAATGTTGTGTCTTACAATGTGACGCCTAGGGTGGCGGGTCAGGAATATACCGCTCAGGGCACCGTGACCCTGCCTGTTCCGGCCGGCTGGGTTCAGGATGCTTCCCGTATCCGCGCTTATATTATCGATAACGGCGCGGTCAAGCTCCTGTCTGGCACGCTTGCTGACAGGAAGTATACCTTCGATGTCCCGCATTTCTCGGAAATGGGACTTTTGCAGATCGCGGAAAATGGCGGCAGCACCGTTTCCGTCAGTGTCAATCAGGGGAGCACCAGCAGTTCCTACACCCTGAGTGGCGATAATCTTCCGAATGACGGCACGTATACCACGACGGACGGCCTCGCTTCCTATACCGTCACGACCGGTACGGGCGAGACGGTGGCTGAAAAAGCCGGTACAATCGTGTCCGGCAATACTTACATCATCGGCAACGGCACACAGTATGTCAAGCTCGATGGGACGTCCATCACGTCGACCACGAATCCCGCCGAAGCCACGCAGTGGACGTTGACTGCGAACGATGGCGGTTACTACATTACCTCGGGTAACTATTACCTTAGCTATTATAGCTATGGCAGTGTTATTGTTAGTACAAGCAGTTACTATCACACGGTGTGGAAATGGGACACGAGCACGAACGCTTTCAATAACGATTATCGACGGAATACATATTATCTGACCTATGACAACGGCTGGAAGGCGTCTACCAGCAAGAGGGGCGTGAGCAGTCAGGCTTACACGACACGTGCTCTGCCCGGCGAGAAAACGGTCACCTTTACTGGTGTTCAGACCGGCACGACTGCTGTGACGCTGGGTACCGTGCGCTATACGATTATTGTAAATAGAGAGGATTTGACCAGTGCAACCACGCTGCCGATTCAGTTGTGGATTACGAATGCGCCGATTGAAGTTACAGGAGTTACTACGAAGGGCAGCGGTCAATTCAACGACTATAACAATGGCGGGTATGCGCAGTACGTAACAGTAAAGGCTGATGCGGCCAATAATTGCGAAGAAGGCGTGCCGCTGTCCGATATTGTGCCCGTTGCAATCAAGGACAATGCGACAACAACAAAAGATGACCGCAATGCAACAAATGCCCTCTGGAAAGGAACTGTTCTGAATACGACCACTGGACTTCAAAAAGTTTGGTGGAAGGATATGACGATGGCTGATGGGCGTACAGACTATCAGTATGTACGCTACTATGGTGGTGCGTGGGCAGTTTCGGCTGACCGCGTGAATTGGAAGACCGTTACTGGTGAGGGCAGCACAGGTTCTAGTTCAAGCTGCAAAGAGCAAATTATTGCTTACTATATGCAGCGAACAGATGTAACAAAGGAAGTTATTACGGATGTTGTTGACTGGGGCAATACTACAGATAAGTGGGCGGCCAATACGCCTACACAGTATAGCGTACTTGATTTTGCGGTAAAGTATCCAGATGGCACTCAAGTACCGAATACTTTCCCCGAGAATGGGAAGACTGTTTACTTCCATTGTAGCGAAAGTGATACGACTGGCGTTGTGTATAAGGACAACAACAATAACTACTATCGTAGAATTGGATTGATCAACGGCATTGATACGACGGGTTACGAAATTTATATGATTACAGTAACCCCCACGAGTGACTCTGCAACGGATCAGTTGACAGACAAAAATACTGGACTGACAACGAGCACAAAGATTGAGTATAATGGCACAGAAAAGGTTGCGTGGGTGGATGATGAATCCAATCTACCAGCTCAGTTCCAGAGTGATGATGCAAAATTTACGAGTATTTCTGGAACATACAACTATACATCCGGAGGTAATCCCAACATTGCTGGCCTTGAAATTTATCAGCGTCAAGGCATGCTGGTAACCTATTACATCCGCCCGATTGTTACTGCGGATTCGCTGCATGTGTATTATGTAGACGATACTACACAGGAACAGTTCTACAATTATGCGATCAACGTGAACAGCCTGTATAGCGGCGACATGAAGTTTGATGAAGGTATTGCCCTCAATCAGCCCGCCTGGAAGGGCCCTCTGAAGAACGGTACTGTTAAGAACGATTATAATGTTACGCAGACAGTCTCGGCCGACTTGAGCACGATGCCGGCCATCGATGCGAAATACCGCTATGCCGTTGACTATACATGCGTCAGAGTTGAGCGAAGCGCTGACGGTAAGAGCGTTACCCTATATTATACGTTCAAGGCAGACAAGACCTTTGTGGTGGACTTCGGCCTGCCGCTGGTGATTCAGCCGACGGATATCAGTGCAAACTTGGGTTCCGCAACACTTACAAGTGTTACGGCCAAGAGCAGTACAAAGACTGATTATGCAGAAATTATCACGAATAGCGAAAATTGCAATATTACGTATAAACTGAAAACCATGCTGAACGGTGCGGATAAGTTGGACGTGAAGTATGATGGTACGATCCCAACTGATGATGGGACGCAGACGGGTTCTGTTTCCTATGAAGTGGGCATCATTCCTGCCTCGACCGTCTACTATGAGGACAACTTCGTAGCGTTTAGCGGCAATTGGCAGCGAGAGGGCGATACGACAACTAACGCCGTGCAGGATCTGGATGCGTTGACGGCTCAGAAGACATATGGTTACGACAGTCATTATGGAGCATCCAGTAAGTTCTCTCTCGGCAGCGCAATGAAGACGACGGTCAGCAGCGCCACCAACAGCAATCCTCCGACTGCGACCTTCACCTTCAAGGGCACCGGTTTTGACCTTGTTTCCATGACCAGCAAAGACACGGGTACGATTCTCGTGAACGTGAACGGCACGACTGAAAACAACGAAACGGTTACGAAGCACTGGATCGTGGATACCTTCTACGGTTACACGAGAACGCAGCAAGGTTACATCGAGTATACTTGGACGAAGGGTAGCGACGGAACGTGGCACAATAAGGCGATAGTGATCCCTGATCTGCCTGAAGGTGTAACCATCGGCGGCACACCGAAGAATAATGGTGATAAGACCTACGAGCCGAACTACATTTGGACGCGTACAGATGTGGACGATAATGCCCTTTACCAGATTCCGGTCATTCACTACACAGATCTGCCCTATGGCACGTATACGGTTACCGTTACGCCGAAATACTCCAGTAGCCGTGATCCCTACTATCAGGCCGGCGGAAATAACAACAGCTACGACTTCTACCTTGATGGTGTCCGCATCTACAATCCCGCGGGCGACAAGCTGAACAGTCAGTATGTCAAGGACGGCGAGGGCTATGCCAAGTTTACCGAGATTCGCAACATGCTGCTGAACGCCAGTGGTCTCACGGCGAACATCCAGTCCACGACCGGCATGGTCTTTGTGGATGGCGTTGGTAATGGTCAGCTCGCGGATTACACCAACTACGGTCCGAACAACGAGGTTTATCTGACGAAGAATCAGGCCATTGCTTTCAAGATCAGCGACATGAGCAATGTCGACAGCATCCAGATCGGCGCTAAGGCTCCCGACGGCGCGGCCATAATGCAGATTCAGGTCGGTGGCAATGGTGTGCAGACGCAGGAACTGAATACAGCGTCGGATATGTACTATAAGCTGGACAATGTGCAGGCCAATCAGACGATTGTCATCACCAACACGGGTGATAATCTACTGTCCCTGACGACGCTGAAGGTGACCTATAAGACTGATCCGAGTGCGTCGAACAGCGCCGATCCCGTTGTGGATGAGGAGGTTGTGGCACAGGCACCTGTGATGCTGATGAGCATGCTCTACGGCGAGCCGGAGACCTTCGAGCCTGAGTACTTCTCGGCCAAGTGGAGCCGCAACGTCCGCAAGGGCGGCACGGCGACGCTGACGGTCAAGGCGTCCGCTGACGTCGAGGCCATCACGGTCAACGGCGAAGAGATTACCGCTTACACCACCAAGACCGCGCGCAGCTTCTGGGGGTCTAAGGAAACCTATCATGTGTTCACCTACCGTGTGACGAATGCGGTGGCGGGGGACTACACTATCTATGCCCTTAACGCCGACGGCGTTGCGAGCGATCCGATCACCGCGCCGCTGACGGTGCGCCCGTCCATCCGCGACTGGTGGAACGGCATCTTTGACAAATGGAAGCACTGAGAGAGGAGTGATCGAAATCATGAAGAAAACCTATGTCAGACCCGAAGTATATTTCGAGAGCTTCGAACTGAGCGCTAACATTGCAGCGGGATGTGAAGCAATATCCAACAGCGCGCAGAATATGTGTGCGATTTTTGATAAGGAATTGGGAGTTAGCGTTTTTGCTGAAGGCGTTTGTGATTACCACGCGCCTAATAGTGGGGATAAGCCTTGCTATGATGTGCCGCAAGCTAATTATAATGTTTTCACTTCCTGACGCAGCTTAACACACGAAATGCCCTGCCCGATCGGGCAGGGCATTTTTTCAGAATCCCGGACGCCGCGCCTCATGCGGCGTGCAGCAAAGGAGCGACTACTATGCACCTCATGAAAACCGGCGCGCGCGCGCTGCTGCTCACACTGGCGGCAGCGCTGCTGTTCGCGTGCGCGGGCTGCGGCAAGAAAGCCGCCCAGCCCGACGAATACGGTCTCGCGGCGGAAAAATCCAAGCTCGACGGCACGGACATCGGCGACGACCTGCAGCTCGTCAGCACCGGCCGCTATGCGGGGCTATTCGTCGAGGACGGCTCGGACAAGACGGTGCCGGACGTTTTTTGCATCCGCGTGAAAAACACCGGCAGCAGCGACGTGCAGTATGCGCACATCACCCTCGCGCGCGGCGACGAGCGCTATGAATTCGACATCAGCACGCTCCCGGCCGGACAGACGCTGCAGGCGCTCGAGCTCAGCGCCCAGGCGATGCCCGAAAAGCCCGAGGAGCTGACGGCGACCGTGACGAGCTATGCTGTGTTCGCAGAGCCGCTGTCCATGCACGACGACCTGTTCACCGTCACGACGAGCGACAACACCATCACCGTGACCAACAACTCCGGCAGCGACGCAGCGCAGGTCTATGTCTACTACAAAAATGCCAGCGGTAACCTGCTGCTCGGCGGCATCACGTACCGCGCGGGGGTCAAAAATCTCGCGGCGGGCGAGAGCCAGAGCTGCTACACCAGCCACTTTGTGCAGGGCACGAGCAAGCTGCTCTTTGTGACCTATGCAGCGTGAGTATTACCGCTTCGGCGGTGTGACGTTTGCGCTCGAGGCGGACGTGCCCATTGAGTGCTCGGCCATGTGCGCCCCGTTTCATGCAGCAGACGGCGCGCCGGAGCATACGATCTGCCTGCATTTTGACGACCGGCTGCCTGTGCCGCCTGAGACGGCGCAGCACCGCGGCGCGGTCTGGCGCTGGCAATCGGGCGCGGAGCGCCATCTGCTGGAGCAGTACGGCGCACCGGGAAAGCCGCCGCGGTTCACCTATGCCGTGACGCGCGGCGCGCACACGGAGGTCACGTTTGCCAATGCTTACCGCGCGGGCGCTTCCGTGCGCGCGGTGCTGGAGGCGGCGGGCCTGTTTGACATTTTTGCCGCGCGCGGGATGCTCGTGCTGCACAGCGCGTATATCGTGACGAGCGCTGGCAAGGCTATCCTGTTTTCCGGCCCGAGCGGCATCGGCAAGAGCACGCAGGCCGCACTCTGGGAGCGCTGCACCGGGGCACGGGTCGTCAACGGCGACCGCGCGCTTGTAGATGTGGGCAAAAAGACCGCGAACGGCATTTTCTATTCGGGCACGTCCGGCATATCCGAAAATGTCACGGCGCCGGTCCGGGCAATCGTCCTGCTCGGGCAGAGGAGCGAAAACCGCGTGTTCGTCCCGAGCCCGCAGGCGGCGTTTGCGGGTGTGCTCAGCCAGTGCGCGTATTACGAATGGGACGCGCACTCGGCGGAACAAATGACCGAATGCGTGGCGCGGCTCGTCTCCGACGTGCCGGTGCTGCGCATGGACTGCCTGCCGGACGCCACGGCGGTCGAAGCCCTGCGGGTCAAATTGGGAGGTATCTAATATGGAACAGATGAGCACCGAGCCACGGCTGTCGGCTTATCTCCACGCGCGAGCCTGCGCAAAGGGCATCCCGCTTGCGGGAAACTTTGAGCTCACGGCGCGCTGCAACTTCAACTGCCGCATGTGTTACGTGCACCTCACACCCGAGGAGCAGCGGCGGCGCGGGGCGGAGCTCACCGCGGATGAGTGGCTCGCCATCGCGGAGCAGGCACGCAGTCAGGGGATGCTGTTTTTGCTGCTGACCGGCGGAGAGCCGCTCATTCGCGCGGATTTCCGCTATCTGCTCACTGAGCTCAAGAAGATGGGGCTCATGGTGTCCATCAACAGCAACGCATCGCTCATCGACGACGACTGGCTGGATTTCTTCCGGCATGAGCCGCCGTCGCGCATGAATATCACGCTTTACGGCGGCTGCAACGAGACGTATGAACGGCTGTGCGGCCGGCCGATGTATGACCGCGTCGTGCACAATATCCGCGCGCTCAAGGCGCTCGGCATCGGCGTGAAGCTCAACGCCTCCATGACGCCGTACAATGTCGATGATATGGACGCGATCTATGCCATAGCGACCGAGCTCGGCACACCGGTGCAGATGGCGTCGTACATGTTCCCGCCCGTGCGGCGCGACGAGCACGCGACCGGCAGCAACGACCGCTTCACTTTTCAGGAGGCTGCGGCATGCAGCGTGCGCTGGGACCGGCTGCGGTTTTCGGACGAGATGTTCTGCCAGCGTGCCGAGGCGATGCGCGCCGGTATCCGCGCGCCGGAGAGCGAAGTGTGCGACGGGACGCCGGGGGAGAAGATGGCCTGCCGCGCGGGGCGCAGCTCGTTTTGGATCAATTGGCGCGGCATCATGACGCCGTGCGGTATGATGGTGCAGCCGGATGTCTCCGTTCCGGAGCTCGGCTTTGCGCGCGCATGGGAGGAAACCAAGGCGGCCACGGCGCGCATCCTGCTGCCCCCGGCGTGCACACAGTGCGAATATAAGCACATGTGCCATGCCTGCGCCGCGATGTGCGTGACCGAGACGGGCGCGTTTGACGGAAGGCCGGAATATGTCTGCGCCATGACGAAGGCCACTGCCGAGCTGACGCAGAGTGCGTATGAAAGGATGAAAAACACATGAAGCTCAAAGCACAGCTTGTCAAGCGGGAGATCGCGGGCGACACGATCCTCGTGCCAGTCGGCGAGACGACGACGAAGCTCAAGGGACTGCTCACGATCAACGAGACCGGCGCCGCCATATGGGACGAGCTGCCGGAAGCCGAGAATGAGGAGGCAATCGTCGAGCGACTCTATGAGGCGTTTGACGTCGAGCGTGACGTGCTCAGGCAGGACGTCCATGCGTTCATCGCAAAGCTCCGCGAGCTGGACATCCTCTAAACCCCAATAGAATGAAAAAAGCGAAGTGGAAACCACTTCGCTTTTCGCAATCTGTAATTTTGTATTGTAATTGTATTATGTCCGGCGCTTTTTGAACGCGCTCCATATCCGGACAATGGGATGCCGCAGCGGAATGACCCACAGCCACGGCCCGCGAAAGAGCTCCCACAGAAAATCTCCGGGCTGAAGCTGCCGACCCTTTCGGCAGACGGCGGTCGCCCGCGCAAAGACCTGCTGCGGCAGGATGCCGGTCTCAGTCTCGGTCTGCGCATCGCCAAGGATGTCGAGACTGCCGTCGCGGTGCACGCGGCGGATCCTGTGCATGACAAACTGGCCGCTCGCGCGCTCGTAAAACACGATGTCGCCGCGGCGCAGGGGCGTGTCCGGCCTGGAAAAGAACACGGTGTCGCGCCCACCTGCCAGAAAGGGCGACATACTGCTGCCGGCGACGGGCACGCTGACGCTGTGCCCCTGCTCGGTGAGCGAGCGCAGCGCAGTCATATATGCTTTGGTATCCACCTGTTTCATCGCGCTTCGTCCTGCGTTCTTTCCGGGAATTTATCGATCCCCGCGCGATGCGCGGAGATCGGTTTGAGACATCAGATCTTGCTGTTGAGCCACTCGAGGACGTCGGCATACACCTCGTCTTTGTTGAGCTCGTTGAGCATCTCGTGGCGGCCGTCCTTGTAGAGCTTGAGTTTTACGTCCTTGCAGCCGGTCTTCAGGAAGCGCTCGTAGACCTTCTTGACCGCTTCGCCGTAGTTGCCGACAGGGTCGCCGTCACCGGCCATGAAGTAGACCGGGGTGGACTTATCCATCTTGTTGAGGTTTTCCGTCTTCCAGATATACTGCAGGCCGCCCATCATGTCGTGGAACATGCCGGCAGTCGCCATCGCACCGCAGAGCGGGTCGGCAATGTAGGCGTCCACGACCGCCTCGTCACGGGTGAGCCAGTCGAGCTTTGTGCGCACGTGGTCATATTTCTTGTTGTAGCTGCCGAAGGCAAGCTTGTCGAGCGTGGGGCTGTGATACATGGGGCCGTTGTCGATCATTTCGAGCTTTGCCATGAGCTTACCGGCAGCGACGACCGCGCCCGGATTCTGGCCGGTGCCGCTGATGACGACGCCCTTGAGTCCCTCAGGGTGGTCAATGATATAGGTGCGGGTCAGGAAGCTGCCCATGCTGTGGCCGAACAGAAAGTAGGGGACATCGGGGTACTTGGCGGCGGTGAGCTTGTGGAGCGTGTCCATATCGCTCACGACATCATTCCAGCCGTCCTTTTCCGCGAAAAAGCACAGCTCCTGTTCGTTTTCTGCGGTCTTACCATGGCCAAGGTGGTCATTCGCGACGACGACGAAACCGTTTTCTGCGAGAAACTCCATAAACGGAGCATAACGGTAGATATGCTCGGCGACGCCATGCGCGATCTGCAGGACGGCGCGCACTTCGCCGTCGGGCGTGCACTCTCTGGCAAACACGTTGTGTTTCCCATCAGTGGACAAAAACCTAAAATCATGAAAAGATGGCATAGCAATACTCCTTATTGTGTGATATACTAAAAGCTACCTGAATTGTATTCCAATTGGCGAAATTCGTCAAGTCTACGGAGGTTATTTTCATTATGAACGGCTACATCATTGCACTTGATCAGGGTACAACCAGTTCCCGCTCGATTATCTTCGATAGTAAGGGAAACATCGTATCTCTGGCGCAGTATCCATTCACGCAGATCTATCCGAAACCGGGCTGGGTTGAGCATGACCCGATGGTCATCCTCGAGAGCCAGCTGCTCGCCATGAGCGAGGCATTTGAAAAGAGCGGCCTGTCGCCGACGGACATCGCCGGCATCGGCATCACGAACCAGCGCGAGACGACCATCGTCTGGGACAAGCACACCGGCAGACCTGTCTATAATGCAATCGTCTGGCAGTGCCGCCGCACGGCGCCCATCTGCGACCAGCTGATGGCGGACGGTCTCGGCGACTACGTGAAGGAGAAAACCGGTCTGCTTATCGATGCCTACTTCTCCGGCACGAAGATCAAGTGGATTCTGGATAACGTTCCGGGTGCAAGAGAGCGCGCCGAGCGCGGCGACCTGCTGTTCGGCAATGTGGACGCGTGGCTTATCTGGAACCTCACCGGCGGCCGCGCGCATGTGTCGGACTATTCCAACTGCTCTCGCACGATGCTGTTTGACATTGACAATCTCTGCTGGGATGAGAAGCTCTGCGCGCGTCTGGGCATCCCGATGAGCATGCTGCCGACACCGGTGCCGTCCTCCATGGTGTACGGACGGGTGACGGCGGGGCTGTCCGGTCTGGAGGCGCTCGAGGGCGTGCCCGTCTGCGGCAGCGCCGGCGACCAGGCGGCTGCGCTGCTCGGTCAGGCGTGCATCGAGCCGGGTCAGGCGAAGAACACCTATGGTACGGGCTGCTTCACGCTCATGAACACCGGCAGCAAGTCCGTGCGCAGCGTCAGCGGTCTGGTCACGAGTGTTGCGTGGTCCGTTAACGGCGAGACCACCTATGCCCTCGAAGGCAGCGTGTTCAACGCCGGCAGCTCCATTCAGTGGCTGCGCGACGAGCTTGGTCTCATTGGCGCGGCGCATGAGTGCGACCTGCTGGCCGAGAGCGTGCCGGATAACGGCGGCGTGTATCTTGTGTCCGCATTCACCGGCCTCGGCGCGCCGCGCTGGGATATGTACGCCCGCGGCGCGATCGTCGGCCTGACGCGCGGCAGCAACAAGGCGCACATCGCCCGCGCCACGCTTGAGGGGATCGCCTATCAGGTCAAGGACCTGCTCGATGCCATGCAGATCGACGCGGAGAGCCCGATTTCTGTCCTGCGCGTGGACGGCGGCGCGTCGGTGAGCTCGTTTTTGATGCAGTTTCAGGCGGATATGCTGCGCGTGCCGATCGACCGACCGAAGCTGGTCGAGACGACCGCGTTCGGCGCGGCGTTCCTCGCCGGCCTTGCCAGCGGCGTCTGGGAGAGCGTGGACGATATTGCGCTCCTGCGCCAGTCCGACCGCATTTTCAAGCCCGAAATGGATGCCGATCAGGCAAAGCAGTATCACGATAACTGGCTGCGTGCCGTCGGCAGAGCAGAAAAGTGGAGCCAGGAATGAACCAAAACCTGTTTTTTACCCCAACGAATATTCTATTGCCGGCGCATGCGGATATGCGGCGCTGGAGTGTCATTGCCTGCGACCAGTTCACGTCGGACGTCGCCTATTGGCGCGCAGTGCAGGACACGGTGGGCGATGCGCCCTCTACGCTGCGGCTGATGCTGCCGGAGTTTTACCTCGGCAAGTGTGACGAAGCGGCGGCGACGCGCGCCATTCAGCAGACGATGCACGCTTATCTGGAAGGCGGCGTGTTTCGCACCGTGCCGCACAGCCTTGTGCTCGTGCAGCGTACGCTGCCGGGCGGCGCTGTGCGCTGCGGCATCGTCGGTGCGCTTGATCTTGAGGCGTATGATTACGCGCCCGATTCCATTACGCCCATCCGTGCAACGGAGGGCACGGTCGCCTCGCGCCTTCCGGCGCGTGTGCGCATCCGTGCGGCGGCGGCGCTGGAAATGCCGCACATCATGGTCTTTTATACAGATCCGGAGGATGCTATCTGCCGCAAGGCGGAGGCGCTTGCGGGTGACACGCTCTATGATTTTGACCTCATGTCCGGCGGCGGGCACATCTGCGGCCGCCGCATTGCCGGAGACGCAGCCGATCGGCTCGCGGCCGCCCTGTGTGCGACCGGCGTCGGAACGGACGGCGAGCACCCCATGCGTTTTGCAATTGCGGACGGCAACCACAGTCTGGCCGCTGCCCGTCAGTGCTGGCTGGAGAAGAAAAAAACGCTCACGCCCGAACAGGCGGCAGTTGACCCCGCGCGCTATGCGCTGGTCGAGCTTGTGAACCTGCACAGTCCGGCCGTGACGTTCGAGCCCATCCACCGCGTCCTCTTTGAGACCGATGCGGCGCATTGGCTGGACGCTGCCGAGGCTGCGCTTGCGGCGGCAGACGGCCGCGGCTATGCGGTCACGCTGCTGGCCGGTGCGCAGCGCAGAGACATTTTTGCACGCGGCAGCTCGCTCGGCGAGGCCATTGCTGCGCTGGATGCATTCTGCGCATCGTATATGCAGGCGCACGGCGGCCGGATCGACTATATCCACGGCGATGACGAGGCAGTTGACCTCGCCGCCGGAGATGGCTGCTGCGGCATCCTGATGCCGCGCATGGAAAAAGAGGAACTCTTCACGTCTGTGCTCAGCTCCGGCCCGTTCCCGAAAAAGAGCTTTTCGATCGGCCTCGGTGCGGACAAGCGCTATTACCTCGAGTGCCGCAAACTCTAATTTGATCTATCCTTTGCTTGAGAGAGGCAGCTTATTGGCTGCCTCTCTTTTTTGTTCTGTTCTGCGCTGCGCGTGCATAGGATGTGGCAGGACAAAAGAGGAGGGAGACGGATGATCTTCACAAATCAGGCGCTGGCGCTGTTCCCGCCGTCGCTGGGACAGGCCATCGCGCAGACGCAGCGCGACCGGGACGAGCTCGTGGAGGAGATCTGCTGCCGCATCGGGCGGCCGCCCGTGCTGCTGACGCAGGAAAATGTGTACCCTGCGGCGTGCCGTGCCGTGCTGGCGGATGATCTGGACTATCTGCTCGAGCGCGCAACGCGCGCGTCCGTCTATGCGGCAGCAGACCAGATCCGGCAGGGATACTTACAGACGGCCGGTGGCTGCCGCGTCGGGCTGTGCGGCTGTGCCTATGGACAGGCTGCCGGTCAGATCGACGGCATCCGGCAGCTGAGTTCCGTGTCCGTGCGCATCCCGCACGCCGTGCCCGGGTGCGCCGATGCGCTCGTGCCGCAGCTGATGAAGGACGGCTTTTGCAGCACGCTCGTTCTCTCACCGCCCGGCGGCGGAAAGACGACGCTGCTGCGCGAGTGCGTGCGCCGGCTGTCTGACCAAGGGCTGCGCATCTCACTTATGGACGAGCGCGGCGAGATCGCGGCGGTGCAAAACCGGACGCCGCAGTTTGACATTGGCGCGAACACGGACATCATGACCGGGGGACAGAAGGCCGCCTGCTGCATGATGCTGCTGCGCGCCATGCGACCGGATGTGCTGGCATTTGACGAGATCAGCGCGCCGGAGGACATCGAAGCGATGCGTATCGCCGCCGGCTGCGGCGTTGCGCTGCTGGCGACGGCGCACGCGCAGAGCGTCGGTGCGCTGCGCTGCCGGACGCTGTACCGCGCGCTGCTGGACGAGCATATTTTCCGCCGCGCCGTGTGCATCACGCGCAGCGGCGGCGCGCGTTTTTATACGCTTGAGGAGCTGCCATGACGTGGGTGCACGGACTGGGCGCGGCGCTTTTATTTCTGGGCAGCACCGCGGCGGGCTTCGCGCTTCGGCGCGAACTGCAGCAGCGCGCGCAGCTGCTTGCGGCGATGATCGACAGCCTGCAGCTGCTGCGCAGTGACATCGTCGGGCGGCTGCTGCCGCTGCCGGAGGCGCTGCGCCACACGGCGGAGACGGCGCCGGAGCCGCTGCATGCGCAATACACCGCCCTCGCAGACGGCATCACGGACAGCGACCGGCCGTTTTGCACGCAATGGACGTCGGCGATCCAGACGCTGGACACGCTCACGCCGGACGCGCGCGCGGCACTGCTGACATTGGGCGCGCAGCTCGGAAAATATGACGCGCAGCTCCAGCGGCAGGCACTGGACATCTGCATTGCGTCGCTGCAGAGCATTTCCGCTGCACTGCAAGATGACGCGCGGCAGCACGGTAAACTGGTCTGCGGCCTCGGCGCGACGCTCGGTCTGCTCGCCGCCGTTGCGCTGCTTTGAACCGGGGAGGGACTTATGGACGTTGACCTTGTCTTTAAGATCGCGGCGATCGGGATCCTCGTCGCCGTGCTCAACATCCTGCTCTCGCGCGCGGGGCGCGACGAGCAGGCGCTCATGACGACCATCGCGGGTCTGGTCGTGGTGCTGGTGCTGGTGATCCAGAAGATCAGCGAGCTGTTTGCGCTCATCAAGCAGCTGTTTTCATTTTGATGGAGGCGGTCTTTCGTGCGATGCTGATCGTGGTCGTCGCCGCCGCTGCCGCAGCCACGGTCTATAAGACCGTGCCGGGCATCTCGTTTTTGCTGAGTGCGGCGGCAGCGCTGCTGGCGCTGTTTTTGTGTGTCGGTCTGCTTGAGCCGCTGGCGGATTTCTTTCGTGATGCCATTGCGCTCAGTGATTTGTCCGGCGTCTACACCGGGCCGCTGCTCAAATGCATGACCATCAGCATCCTGACCATGATCGGAGAGAGCCTCTGCAAGGATGCCGGACAGGCTGCGGGCGCAAGCGCGGTGCAGCTCGTCGGCGTTGCGGCGGCGCTCTATGCGGCGCTGCCGCTGCTGCGCACATTTCTGACCATGATCGGAGCGTGTCTATGAAGCGGTTTTTGCTTGCGCTGCTGGCGGCGCTGACGCTGACGGCTGTTTGCACACCGTGCGTATGCGCTTATGACATTGCGTCCGAGCAGGCGGAGGCATTCGGCACGGCGGCGCTGGAATCCGCGCTCCCGGCGCAGACATATGACGCCTTCGGCGCGCTGACCGTTGCGGATGCCGCGCATCCGCGCCCGCTGCTCAAAAAGCTCTGGGACTATGCGCTGCGTGAGGGCGGGGGAGCGCTGGCATCGGCCGCGCGCAATGCGGCGCTGCTGCTTGCGGTCGTGTTTCTGGCGGCGCTGTGCGCGTCGCTGTCTGCAAGCGGTGCGTGCGCCAAGGTCACGCAGATGACCGGCACGGTGGCAGTGGCCGCGCTGAGCGTCACCCATGTGACGTCCTGCATCACGGCCGGCAGCAGCGCGCTGACCACACTGCGCGACTTTTCCAAGATCCTGCTGCCGAGTATGTGCGCCGCTGCGGCGGCAAGCGGGGCGGCGACTTCGGCGGCGGCAAAATATGCGGCGACATCGCTCTTTCTCGACGTGCTCCTGTCGGCGGAGACGGCGGTGCTGCTGCCGATGCTGTATACATACGCAGGCACGGTCATCTGCGGCGCGGCGCTCGAGCAGGACGTGCTCACGGCGCTGAGCGCCCTGCTGCGCAAGGCGCTTCGGCTGCTGCTCATCGGCTTTGCCGGGGTGTTCACGCTCTATCTGTCGCTGACGGGCATTCTCACCGGCTCAGCGGATGCGGCTGCGGCCAAGGCCGTCAAAACCGCTGTCTCCGCGGCGCTGCCGGTCGTGGGCAGCATCGTGGCGGACGCTGCGGCGACCGTCACGGCAAGCGCTGCGATTTTGCGCGGCGGCATCGGCATCATCGGCGTTTTGAGCGTTGCCGCCGTGTGCGTCACGCCGTATTTGCAGCTCGCCGTGCACTATGCTTTGTATAAGCTTGCCGCCGGGATCGCGGAGTCGTTTGCGGACAAGCGGGTCGGGCGGCTGATCGGCGGCTTTGCGGATGTGTACGGATTCCTGCTCGGGATGGTCGGTGTGGCGTCGCTCATTTTGTTTCTCTCTATCGTATCAAGCATGAAGGCGGTGACGGGATGATGGACTCTCTGCGCGCGTGGCTGCTTGCCCTCGCGGGCGCTGCGCTGCTGACGGCGCTTGCGGCCATGTTTCCGACGTCCGAGAGCCTGCGCCGCATCGTGAAGCTCATCGGCGGCGTTGCGCTGACGTGTCTGCTGTTTTCGCCGCTCGTGTCGTTTGATTATGACAGCTATGCCGCCGCGCTGCAGGACTGCCGCGTCTCGGTTTCAACAGACGGGGCGGTGTCCGACAGCAGTGAGCGCCTGCAGCGCACGGTCATAGAATCGGAGCTGCGCGCATATATATTGGACAAAGCCGCGCAGTGCGGCGTTTCGCTCGCAGATGCGCAGGTCACGCTGCAGTGGAGCACAGACGGCTACTGGTATCCGTATGCCGTCCGGCTGGTCACATCGGGCGCGGCGGAAAACAGCCGTCTGGAGCAGACCATTGAGGCCGATCTCGGCATCCCGCGCGCGCGGCAGGAATGGAGCAGTGCATCATGAACACACGAAAACTCAGCGCATTTGCAGGCAAGTATAAATATGTGCTCATCATCCTGCTGGCGGGGCTGATCCTGCTCCTGCTGCCGGGCGGAAGCCGGACGAAGGCAGAACCGACAGCGGCGCAGCCGATTGACACGCAGATGCAGACCATCCAGACCGAGGAGCAGCGCCTTGCGCAGCTGCTGCGGCAGATCAGCGGCGCGGGTCAGGTGCAGGTGCTGCTGTCGTACAGCTGCTCGGCGGAGCGGGAGCTGGCGACGGATGACTCCGGTCAGCCGGCCATCATTTCCGCCGGAGGCGGAGCACAGGCGGCGGTGGAGCTGCGCACGGTCAGCCCGCAGTACCTCGGCGCGGTCGTCGTCTGCGACGGGGCGGACGCGCCGCAGGTGCAGCTTGCCGTGACGCAGGCAGTGGCACAGTTTACCGGCCTGAGCACCGACCGTATCAGCGTGCTCAAAAAGCAGCCGGACGCGTGATCTGAAATAATGGGAGGGCAGCTATGAAAAAAACCAAGCGAAACGTTGCGATCATCGTGGTGCTGCTGTTTGTGTGCGCCGCGGTCTATTTCAACTGGTCGTACAATGCGCAGTGGGGCAGCGCAGACGCCGAAATGGCCGCTGCCGAGGACGCTGCCATGGCGGCGGCCAATGCGGACGGGGAGACCACCGCGGCCTCGGCGTCGACCGATGATTATTTCGCCAAGGCGCGCCTGACGCGCCAGCAGTCGCGCGACGAAGCGCTGTCCCTGCTCAAGTCGGCATCGGCCGCCGAAGATGCCTCGCAGGAGACGATCGACAGCGCCATGCGCGCCATCTCCGCCATGGCGAGCGACTCCATGACGGAGACGCAGATCGAAAATCTCCTGCTCGCCAAGGACTTTTCCGAGTGCGTGGTCTATATCACGGATGAGGGCATCACGGTCGCCGTCCCTGCGCCGGCGGACGGCCTGAGCGCGGCGCAGGTCGCTACGATCACGGATGTCATCGTCAGCGAGACGGACTACACCGCGCCGCAGATCAAGGTCATTGAGGTCAAAGCGGACGCGCAGTAATATGCCAATCGCCCCGTTCGTCTGAACGGGGCATTTTGACGCCAAAACATGACACATAATCCAGCATAATGGCGTGACTTCCTAATCGTGGTTAGTTAAATTTTTTTGATATTTCTGTTGACCAAAAACAGCGAAATGTGTATACTGAACTTTGCGTAAACGCGGCATTTCCGGCGCGCTTTTTGTGCACGCCCGGTCAAAAAATGCGCGTTTACAGAGCTTTTTAGAAAGAAGATGACGTATGAAAAGACGTGTTCTTTGTCTCATCCTCGCTGTGATCATGGTCGCCTGTCTGCTGCCGACGGCGGCCTTTGCCTCGACCAACGGCAAAACAGCGGACGATGCGATCAACTGGGTCAGAAGCCTGAACGGGCAAACCGTCGGCAGCGGCGAGTGCGTGGCGCTGATCAAAGATTACTACTCGTACCTCGGCCAGACCTCTCCGGGCGGCAATGGCGCGGATTATTCGTGGAATCAGCTCCCTGCCGGCTGGACGAGAATTCAAAACGCTCAGCCGCAGAAGGGCGACATTCTGGTCTACAGCGGCAACGCTGCAAACAAGTATGGCCATGTCGCGATTTATGAATCGGACTACAGCACATGGCATCAGAACTATGCCTATCAGCGCAAAGTCGTCCACGTTACAAACGTCAGATACAACGGCTTTGATAATCCGTATTGGGGCGTCATCCGCCCGGACTTCTCGAGCCCAACACCGACTCCGTCCTACGCCGATATCGGCACAAACGTCTACCGTTACCTTATCCGCACGGACGGCTGGAAGCACATCGGCACGAACTATGGCTCCAATAACTACGTGACGATCAGCGCGGCCAACACCGGCGACCCGGAGCAGATCTGGAAGTTTATCCGTCAGGGCGACGGCAGCTACTATATCCAGAATATGTACAGTGATTGGTACCTCACCTATGAGGGCGATTGTGTCCAGCAGGCAAAGGTCACGGTCTCTTGGCTCAACACGAATAAGGCATCGCGTTTCCAGTGGTACATCTATGACAAGAACGGAACATTCCAGCTGGTTCCGAAAGACTCCGTGACTGCCGGGACGTGGCTCGTGCTCGACTGCACAGGAAACTATCAGACCGCCGGCACACAGATGGAGCTGTATTCGAACTGGTCAGGCGCCGCGCAGATCTTCAGCCTCTATCCCGTGGACTATCAGAAGCCGGCCGCGCCTCCCAAAGTGGAGATCACGATTCCGGAAGTGGTCACTGTGGGCGAGGAAGTTAAAATCAGCTGGACGGCGAGCCCGCTTCGGGACAAATATGATCAGCGGGAATACTGTGTGACTGTAGAGGGCGGCGGATCCAAAAAAGTTATTTATACGACCGACACAAGTGTTTCAGTGACAATAAAAAGACGCGAATTGCATTGCAATGTGACAGTAGATGCAATAAACACAAAGTATGCCAGCTATTCGTCATCCTCCTATGCGTCTTTCAGATGCGTCGAGGCGCACGAGCACAGCTATACTGCTGTTGTGACCCCGCCGACGTGCACGGAAAAGGGCTATACGACCCACACCTGCGCCTGCGGCGACAGCTACGTGGATACTTATGTGGACGCGCTCGGCCACGCATGGGACAGCGGCACGGTGACCAAGCAGCCGACCGCGACGGAGACCGGCGTCAGAACCTATACCTGCACGCGCTGCAGCGTGACCAAGACGGAAACCATCCCGGCCACCGGCAGCGTTGACGTGACACAGATGTTCACCGACGTGACGAAAAACTGGGCGTACCCCGGCATCCAGTACTGCGTGACGCACGGCATCATGGGCGGCATGGGCGACGGCACGTTTGCCCCGACCGGCACGACGACGCGCGCGCAGATCGTGCAGATCCTCTATAACCTCGAGGGCACGCCGGCGGTGAGCGGCACGACGCCGTTTACCGACCTGACCGCGAACTGGTACAAGCCCGCCATCCTCTGGGCGTACCAGAACAATGTGGTCGCGGGCACATCGCCGACCACGTTCGACCCGGAGGGGCCCGTCACGCGCGAGCAGATCGCAGTCATCCTCACGGAGTACATGTTCCATGTCCTCAAGATGGAGCGCACGTGGATGCCCGCCGACCTGAGCACGTTCCCGGACGGCGCGCAGGTGAGCGGTTGGGCGAAGGAGGCCATGCAGGATGCGGTCGCGCTCGGCCTCATCAACGGTACCAAGGCGTCTGACGGTTTGGTCTACCTCGACCCGCAGGGCAGCGCCGCCCGCCAGCAGGTCGCAACGATCCTGATGAACTTCTGCCAGAATGTAAAGAAGTAACATAACGGCATTTTTCACAGATGCACCCCGGAATGCACCGGGGTGCATCTTTTTGCGCTGCTGAAAACATTTTGCTTTCTTTTTGCCGTTGTACGTGGTACACTATAATGTACAATTTTATCAGGAGGTATTTTTCTATGCCGGAAAATTATATTACTTGCCAGGATGAAAAGGGCAGCATCAATATCTCTGAGGACGTCGTTGCCGCGATGGTGCGCGCAGCGATCACGGAAGTGGACGGCGTCGCCGGGATCGCGACCTCTGCCGGGACGGAGCTGGCCGAGCTGCTCGGCATCAAGTCCGCCGCCAAGGGCATCAAGGTTCAGATCGTTGACGGCACGATGACGGTCGACACGATCATCACGGTGCGCTATGGCTGCAGCGTTGTGGCCGTTGCCAGAGCGGTGCAGGAGTCCGTCACGAGCGCGGTGGAGTCCATGACCGGTATCGGCAAGCCCATTGTCAACGTGCACGTGTCCGGCGTGGCGTTTGACAAATAAGGAAAAGCAGGAGAAATCACTATGACAAGAACGGTTGCGCGTGAGATCGCGATCCAGCTCAGCTTTGCCGCGCAGCTCGCCGGGGAGGATGCCCGCGAGACGGCGGATGCATTTTTCAGCCGGGAGTATTTTGCGACACTGGCGGAGGAAGATCCGCTGTTCCGGGAGTATCCGGACGATACGCAGCTTGACTACATCCGCCGGCTGACCGGCCTGGTCTATGACCATATGTACGAGCTCAACCACATGATCGAGAAATATGCCCGCGGCTGGCGCCTCGAGCGCATCTCGCGCACCGCTGCGGCGATCATGCGCTGCGCCATGTGCGAGATCCTTTATATGGACGACGTGCCGAATGCCGCTGCGATCAACGAGGCGGTGCAGCTTGCCAAGGGCTATGAAGAGCCGGAGACGGTCGCATTCATCAACGGCGTGCTCGGAAGTTTTGTGCGCGGTGAGCTTGCGCAGGAAGCAGAGCCCACCGCAGAGGCGGAAGCAGTGCCCTCCGAGACGCCGGGCGAGGTGCTCGCTCCGTCGGAAGAAGGCTGCACAGAAGGCTGAAATGGAGCGTACATCCTTTACCGTCACAGAGCTCAATGCCCACATCAAACAGCTTCTGGACGCAGATACGCTGCTCGGCAACGTCTGCGTGACGGGCGAACTGTCAAACTATAAGGTCTATCCGTCCGGACACCACTACTTCACGCTCAAGGATGCCGAGAGCAGCCTGCGCTGCGTGATGTTTCGCAGCAGCGCACAGTCGCTGCGCTTTCGCCCGGTGAGCGGCATGAGCGTGGCGGCGGTCGGCCGCATCGCGGTCTATCCGCGCGACGGCGCGTATCAGCTCTATTGCACGCGGTTGATCCCCGGCGGTGTCGGCGATTTGTATGCTGCTTACGAGCAGCTCAAAGAACAGCTGCAAAAAGAGGGGCTGTTTGACCGCGCACACAAAAAACCGCTGCCGCAGTTTCCGCAGCGGATCGCCGTGATCACGTCGTCCGCCGGCGCGGCGGTGCGCGATATCATCCGCGTGCTCGGCAAGCGCTGGCCGGCCAGTGAGGTCGTGCTGCTGCCTGTGCGCGTTCAGGGTGCGGAAGCTCCGGCGGAGATCGCCGGGGCGATTCGTTATGCCAACCGCTATCATGTGGGCGATCTCATTATCACCGGACGCGGCGGCGGCTCGATCGAGGACCTGTGGGCGTTTAATGACGAGCGTGTTGCGCGCGCGATCTATGACTCGGACATTCCGGTCATCTCCGCCGTCGGCCATGAGCCGGATGTGACGATCTCGGACTTTGTGGCTGACCTGCGCGCGGCGACGCCGTCCAATGCGGCGGAGCTCGCCGTGCCGAATGCGGAGGATCTGCGCGAGACGCTGCGCAGCTATGACATCCGCATGACGCAGGCGATGCGCAAGCAGATGACGCAGCGCCGCGCCGCGCTGGAGAATTTGGCCGGCCGGCGCGTTTTGCAGTCTCCGGCGGCATATTTTGATCTCCGTCGGGTGGAGCTTGACTACACCCGCAGCCGCCTGATCGCGGCGGGGGAACGCTATCTTGCCTCACGCAGGCAGACCTTTGCACAATGTGCGGCGGCGCTTGATGCGATGAGTCCGCTCAAGGTGCTCGGCCGCGGCTATGCCGTGGCGTCGGATGCAGCCGGGACGGTTCTCCGCTCGGCGGCGCAGGTGCAGCCTGGAGATGCGATCCGCGTACAGCTTCAGGACGGTGCGCTGCACTGCACCGTGAACAACAGGGAGGAAGCCCATGGCAAAACAGAAACTGACCTTTGAAGCGTCCATGCAGCGGCTGGATGAGATCGTCAAGCAGCTGGAAAAGGGCGATGTGCCGCTCGATGCGTCGCTGGCGCTGTTTGAGGAGGGCTCGCACCTGCTCAAAACCTGCAACGAGATGCTCGATCATGCTGAGCAGAAGGTCGTGCAGCTGAAAAAAGGGAGCGACGGTGCGCCCGTCGAGCTTCCGTTCGAAACAGAGGAATGACGCATGGATTATCAGACGCAGTATCACGAATATAAGGCGCTTGCGGATGCGGCGCTCAATACGTACTTTACGGACACGGGCGTGTCCTATCATCGTCTGCTCGAGGCGATGCACTACAGTCTTGCCGCCGGCGGC
>OGYD01000688.1_pt1 | contig 27677 bp, 14 predicted proteins | sample 1576441 | NCBI WGS metagenome assembly OGYD01 (sample SAMEA3541537, study PRJEB24748) | human gut metagenome | biome: human gut; feature: human-associated habitat; material: faeces | place: China | collected 2012 | reverse complement strand
GGAACATTAAGGACTCAAAAAATGCCCTATAAACAAGGGTGGGAAACTTTAGTAATATAATTTATTTAGTAGATGTTAATTCTGCAAATTTACGGATTTTTCCTGACAAAAGACTCGTTGTCGCTACTTTTTTGATGCCCTATTATATATAATGTATATAAGTTTCGCACGTCCCATCGTCTACTCGTCTCTTGTCTACTCGCCTCCTGTCTCTTGTCTACTCGTCTCCTGTCAAGCCGATTGCGTCCGCCGTCCGATCAGATTGCGTCCGCTGTCCGACGGTTATACCAGCACTGGTACATTGTACAAACGAGCTGAAAAAATGACGTAACGTCAGCCGTTCGCTGATAGAAAGTGGCATTTTATAGTTGAAAGTGAAACTTTTTTGGTCTAATTGTTATTAGTTTCAATATTAAATCGTATATTTGTGGCAAATTTTCTAACTAAAAAAACACGTATTATGAAACACAACTACATGTTAGGCCTTGCGATGACGGGCTTGTTAAGCTTGCCGTCGTACGTACAAGTTAGTGCACATCAGTTCCCAACGCCTTTCAATGCAGCTAAAGCGTTTGCAGCTCCGGTATGGGCACCGAAGACTCCTTCGCTTGCTCCATCGGCTATTGACGACAAGGCGAAAGGCATCACGATGTATGCTGGCGAACGTATGGACCAAAGCAAGAAGCGTTCGTTCATCAAGTTTAAATCGAAGGATGTACAAAACTTCCAGCAGATTCAGTACTATCAGTTTGAAGATAAAGTAGGCGAGCAGCTGTATGGTCTTACATGTGGAGCTTCAGATGGTAAGAACTACTATGGTTTCTTCGCATACGACTATACGTTCAGCCAGATGGTTAAGCACTTCTCCAAGATCGACTTGGAGACAGGCGATACAACACACATCCGCTCGTTCACTAAGGATGAGCAGCAAGCGTGGTACGGCAACGGCTATGGCGGTACGCTGCGCAATGCGCTTTACGACATGGCTTACGACCCGTCTTCTGATACATTCTTCGCTCTTGGCTACGGCTGGAACGAAGACGGCTCGGTAGGTCATTCCATTCTCTATACCGTTGATGTAGAGACCGGTCAGTATGAAAAGATACAGGATTTTGATAATGATATCCTCCACGAGTTCTGCTTCGACGCACACGGCAATATGTATGCCGTACGTCCGAAGTGGCTTATGAAAACCGAGGATGGCAAACAGGTAGAATACAACGGCGGAACCGAGCTTGTGAAGTACGACAACAACTTTCAGGAGATTTCGGCAAAGGAGATAAAGGACGAAAGCAACAATGCTATCGTCATGGTACAGTTTGGTGCTGTGTCTATCGACAATAACACGGGTCTCGTATATTGGATTCCGGCATTGTCGAGCGGTGCTACACGCATCTACACCATTGATACGGACAAACTGACGAAGAAGGGCTGCTACACCGCAGTGCAGCACAGCAGCTTCATGCCGGGCAACTGGTTCACGGGTCTTTACGTGCCGTACCTCGAAGCCGACAAGTCGACAGCAGCCGGTCAGGTGAAGAACCTCAACGTGATGCCTGACGAGTCGGGCGCGCTCAGTGCTAAGTTTACATGGACCAACCCATCGAAAGCATGGAACGGCTCCGCACTCAGCGAGTTTAAGGAAGTGCGCATCTATCGCAAGAAGGACGGCGTAGCCACAAGCGACCGCGTCACTTCGAAAGAACTGCTTTCGTCGAAAGTCTCAGAACTCGTAGCGACAGTGCCTGCCGACGGCAAGATGGGCGAGGCAATGGAGTACGTAGACAGCAAGGCGAAGCTCGGCTTGAACACATACTACGTTGTTCCGTCGCGCGTGGCTGGCGAACTCGGTGTGCCTGACAGCATTCGCTGCTACGTAGGTGGCGACGTGCCGGGCGCAGTAGGCGATGTGGCTATCGAGAAGACTGGCGAAGGCATCAAGCTCTCGTGGACAGCTCCGACAAGCGGATTGAACAATGGCTACTTCGTGGCTTCTGAGCTCAACTACAAGATTACGCGTATGCCGGACAAGAAGGTGGTAGCAGAGAACCTCACTGCTACTACGTTTGAGGATAAGGCATTAGGCGACTACTCTAAGTATTACTACCTCATCCAGGCGAATACAAAGATTGGCGCAGGTGCAGTGGTACAGACAGCCGGCGTTTTGGCAGGCAACGCATTGGTACCGCCACTTGATCTGAAGACTGACAGACCTGACAACGCAGCTGTTTGGCAGTCGGTTGGCGGATTCCTGTTCGACTATAACGACTACAACCAGAGCCTTACAGCCTACGGTAACAGCAGCGAAACATCAGGAACACTGTTCTCACCGCCAATTCAGTTGAAGAAAGGCAAGACATACCGTATCGTAGCCGACTTCTACGAGCACGAGCAGAATAGCACATTCGACTTGAAGACCACTATGGGTACAAGCAACGAGAGCGTCAAGGACGCAACAGTGCTCACCGAAGACCTTGCAAGAGAGGGCGCAGGCTACGAACGTGCATTGGTAGAGGATAAGTTCACCGCTCCGGCTGACGGCACATACTATTATGGCTTCTCGCTCACCACGAAGTACGGTCAGTACAACTCATTCCGATTCTACGGTCTCACACTCGAGGAAATCATGGAGAAAGACATGCAGGCGGTAGAGATGAGTGGCATCAAGGAAGCAGTAGCAGAACGCGAAAACACCTGCACCGTGACAGTGCGCAACTTAGGCACAACAGAGCAGAGCAACTATAAGATAAGAATCTACTGCGAAGACGAAGGCAAGAGTGTTCTCGTTGGTGAGACAGCTGATGTGCCAGCTATCAAGTCGGAAGCAACAAAGAAGGTGGAAGTGAAGTTCCGTCCGAAGAACGAAGGCATCTCTAAGTTCTACGCAGAGGTGGTACTCGACGGCGATCAGAACCTGAGTAACAACAGAACTCCTTCTATCGAGCTCCCAGTAATCGACAAGGAGAACGCAGTATGGAGCAAGGTGGTTACAAGCAAGAAGGACGAGAGCGTAGATACCCACGGACCAGTTGTCTACTTCTCTACATACGACCATACCGAGCACATCTACTATGCTAAGGAAATAAAGGGCGTGGCTGGTGATCAGATCATGCGTATCGGCTACTCGTACAGCGGTAATGACAACCTTAAGGACCGCACAGCCGAGAGCAAGGTACAGGTGTACATGGGCCACACCACAAAGAAGGGCTTCGAGTCGGCGACCGACGGCATGAGCAAGAACGATTTGACACTCGTCTACGACGGTACGATGGTGCTTGAGCCTGGTCAGGACAATATGCTCATCTTCAATCTCGACACTCCGTTCGAGTACGACCCGACACAGAACCTCGTTATCGTTATCGACCGCGAAGGCGAAGTGCCAAGCGAGCAGATGTTCTGCGCACTCTTCGACGTGTTCAGCGCTAATCCTAACTCGGGCGTGAACCGCTCACTCTCGTTCTCTGAGTCGTTCTCATACACAGCTGGCAAGGCATCGTTGTGGGATTCGGCAGCACTGCTTTATCTCGCAGTGGAGAACCCGACTGGTATCACCTCTACTAAGGTGCTCGGCACACAGTTCAGCTACGACGGCGCAAGTGGAGTTCTCTCGGTAGACGATGCGGTTCGCAGCGTCGCAGTCCACAGCGTAGACGGTATGCTCGTGAAGAGTGCTGACGTGAAGGGTGGACAACTCTACCTCGGTCTGGCTAAGGGCGTGTACGTAGTACGCATGACTACCGTGGACGGAAAGCAGAGCAATGTGAAGCTTTACGTTACGAAGTAAACTGATTATTTACAACTAAACATTCGACAATGAAATCATTCAGAAATTCTTTATTTCTGCTTGCACTGACAAGTCTACCCCTCACTGGGGCAGACTTGTTTGCGCAATCTGCAGACGATGCAATGCGACTCGGTTATTGTACGACAGAATACAGTAGCGGTCTTATTCTGCAAGACAAAGAAGGACCTGGTGTGTATCAGGCAGCAGTATATTTCACCTCCGACTTGCTCAACAAGTACGAGGGCGACAAGATTACAGCCGTTGAGTTCGCTATCAAGCCGAAACGTGGCTCCGAGGCAAAGGTGTTTGTATGCAATCACATTAATTATATAAGCACAACAACACTCGGTTCTGGCTCTACAACTGAGTACAGCGAGGGTTGGAACACCGTGAAACTCGACAAACCGGTGACTATTCAAAAGGGTATGGATCTCTATGTGGGCTATCAGCTCATGCTCGAAGAGGGCGAGCCGTTCGATTGTCTGCTCTTCGACCAGAGCCCATACGCTGTGCCTAACAATAACCTCTATGGCTTCAACACCGGCGAGGACAACTGGTACGACAACACTTCGGGCATCAATAAGAACGTATGTGTACGCGCAGTGGTTGAGGGCAAGAATGCACCCGACAACGACATCTCTTTCATAAAGATTGAGCCACAGAACGGTAGCGACTACATGACGCAGAACGAACCGCGTTCGTACTACGCTTATGTGCAGAACAACGGCAAGACACCAATTACGTCGTTCACGCTGACGATGAACTCGAAGACTACTTCGCAGACCCTAAAGAGCGAGAAGACATTCGAGGGCTTGAACATCCTGAACAACGTGCCGCAGAAGCTGAAACTCGACGGCATCGCTATTCCAGCAGAGGGCAACGTAACCACCGAGTTCACTATCAGTAAGGTGAACGGCGAGAAAGACCCTTATCCTTCTGACAATGCACTCAGTCGTCTTGGTTACTGCATCAAGGAAGGCTCTAAGGCTGTGGCACGCAAGGTGCTCTTCGAGCAGTTCACGTCTGAGGGCTTTGACGGTATCCCCGCTGCCGACGAGATGTACGCATCTGTGTTCAACGAGCGCGACGACAAGGGCGACTTCGTATGGGTGAAGCACCACCGCAACTACAAGGGCGTGCAGGATCAGTTCGTGATTGACGAGGACGACGACTACGAGGAACTTTACGGCAAGGCAAAGAAACCATTCGTGCCAGCTGTATGCTTCGACCGTCTGCCTATCTCAGGCATGGAAGACCCAGGACCTGCTTACTTCGTCGACTACGAGGAGCAGACAAACACCATCCTCAGTGCCGTGAAGCAGGAACCATCATTCGTTCAGCTTAACATTGACAACAAACTTGAGGGCAAGAAGCTCAACATCAAGGTGAGCGGACATGCAGGTGTTTGCGAGATGCCTATGCAGGACGAACTGCGACTCACCACATGGCTCGTTGAGGACAACATCAAGAGCACGGAGCAGGAAGGCGCAACGGGCAGCAGCTACGTGCAGGACGGCGTGCTCCGTAAGGTGCTCAGCAGCTCGGCTTGGGGCGACAAGCTCGACATCACCAAGTACGACTTCGAGAAGACCTACTCTGTCGACCTGCAGGACGGTTGGAACGTCGACAATATGCGCGTCGTGACATTCGTGAGCAACTTCAACACCGATGCCCTGAAGCGTCGCGTGTACAACACACAGCAGCTTGCTTGCACCAAGACAACCGGCATCACCAATACAACAGCAGAGGCTCAGCGTCCGTTCTTCGTCGTGGGTGGCGTGGTTGTTGCTAATCAGGGCTTCCGCGTGGTGGAGGTTTGCGACATCGCTGGTCGCAAGGTGTCAGCGCACAACCTCGGCGCAGGACTTTACATCGTGAAGGCTACCGACGGCGAGCGCGTGTACACACAGAAAGTTATCGTAAAACATTAATAACGCTAATTACGTATCATTATGAATAGAAAGCAATTAATAGCTATCGTTGCCCTGTTGGCAATGATGCTCTGCCTCCCGATAAAGGCAGCAAAGACCTATTGGGGATATTGCAACGGCGTTGACCCCGTAGCCTTCGGAACGAAGAATACGGGCAAGTGCGCAATCTATATTCCGGCAGATGTGGCGCAGGTGTACAAAGGCTTCACCGTTTCTGCTGTGAAGTACGGCTTGGCTGCGCAGGCTTCCAATGTAGAGGTGTTCATCACTAAAGACCTTAACGCCGACCCTGTCGTTACAAAGAAAGCAGCCGTGTCTAACGTTTATAAAGGTTGGAATGAAGTGGCACTGACCACTCCTTATGAGATTGACGGCGAAGGCTTCTACATCGGATATAGCTATTCTGGTGAGAATGTGTCGATGGGTGTCACCTCTACATTCTCCGAGAATGCCTGCTGGGCTGACCTCGGCGACGGCTGGAAGAACTACACCACCGAGATGGGTGAGACAGCTAAGGCACTTGCCATCCAGGCACGCATCACTGGCGACAACCTCCCGCTCGACCTCATGCTCTACACCGAACAGAAGGATATCGCAGTGCAGAAAGGTGAGCCTTGCAAGTTCGATTTCTCGGTGAAGAACCTTAGTGCTGTAGTTGTGCGCAACCTGCAGGTGGGCTATTCAATTGATGGTGGCGAGGAGACCGTTTGCGATTTCAAGACAACAATGGGCTCTAACATCGACAAGTCGTTCACAATCGAGCATGATGGTTTCAACGTTGTTGGCAATCACACTCTGAAGCTGCGTGTCGTAAGCATCAACGGCAAGGATGACGTTTACGCTCCGAACAGCGAACAGACTCTCGCTCTTAGCGTGAAGAACTCTGTGCCAGTGCAGCGTCTCGTTGTGGAAGAAGGTACAGGCACATGGTGTCAGTTTTGCCCGAAGGGTATCGTAGGTCTCCGCAAGGCTTCAGAGGCTTATCCCAACCACTTCATAGGCATCGCCATCCACAGAAGCGACAACTTGGTGACAAATACTTATGATAACTTAGTATTCGAAAGCCTTCCAAACAGCTACTTCAACCGCAATACCAAGACAGTGATAGAACCATCCTTCGAGTCGATCGAGACTGCCGTGAAGAATCTCATGGAGAAAACACCAGTCATGGGAGTAGACGCCAATGCCAAGTACACTGACTCGGGTAAGAAGAAAATCTCAGTTGAGGCTTTGACTACATTCCTCGGGGCACACAAAGGCATGAACTACCGTCTCTCGTTCGTACTCCTTGAGAGTGGCATCACGGGTTATACTCAGGTCAACGCTTTTGCTGGCGGTAAGCTCGGCGAGATGGGTGGCTTCGAGAAACTGCCGAACCCCGCAACCATCGACATGGACCACGTGGCACGCATTAACTACAGCTACAACGGCATAGAGGGTAGTATCCCTGCTGATGTGGAAGCCGACGAAACCACACGCTACACCACTACGCTCGACGTGCCGTCAACCATCCAGAACCCCGACAACTGCGACCTCGTAGTCCTCGTTCTGGATGCTAACACTGGCAGAATAGAGAACGCTGTAAAGGTTGAACTCGGTAAGCACACCACAGCCATCTACGATGCGGAGCAGTTGCTCATCCCCGACTTCTCATTCCAGGGCGACCGCCTCAATGTCGATGGCTTCTCTGGTTCGGTGCGCATCTTCACAACCGGTGGCGTAGAAGTGGCTAACAGCAACCTCGCCCCTGGTATGTACATCGTGAAGGCTACAGCCGGCAACCAGACTGTAACACGTAAACTTATCAAGCGATAAGTATTCTGTGTGGGCGAAATATCACAAGCTGCAAGACTGCTTGAAAAGGAAAGTCTTGAAAAGAAAGAAAAGAAAGAGTAATTAGATAAGTAAGTTTATAAAGAAATAAGGCGTTTTGCAAAGTGGGTGCTGTGTCGGGGTAAGACACAAAGCATATAGTCTCGGCACAGCATCGGCTTCGCAGAACAAGTTCTTAATGTTCTCAACCAAAAACCTGAAAAATATGATGAACTTTACCAAGAAAGTATTTCTCGTTGGTGCGCTCGCAATGTTGACCGCATCAGCTGGTGCACAAATGAGAGACCGCTCTGCGGCTACTCTCCCGTCTACAACCGTAGCTTCGATGATGAAGGCACCGAAATCAGTTGAGAGAACACCGCGTTTGGTGAGTGTAAAGAACGCACCCGCCGACTATGGCAAGGAGGTTGACATCCTTAAGGAGGACTTCTCCAAGATGACAACCGGCACACAGGACAAACCCGACTTCGATGCCACACTGAACGATTATGAAATGCACGACAACGCATGGCTCAATATGCTGCCCGACTTTACGCATACACCTGACTGGGGCTCGCACAACGCTTACCCGGCAGGTGGAGCCATCTACCTCGATGCTTATGTGAATGAAGCTGGAAATGACAGCTATAACGGACAGCTTAACACTCCGCTACTCAACGTCTCTGCCAACACCGGCATCTGCTTCCTGCAGTTCGACGCACGTGTGCCCGAGAGCAACGAAGTCGTAGAGCACGTCACTGTTGAGGCTGCCGAGACAAACAACATGTCGCCATCATGGCGCTTCCTCACTTCCTGCAACCTGCCACAGCTCACCACCGACTGGAAGACATACACCATTCAGTTCTACGGTGGCGGCAAGACAACCATGTTCAACATCGTCAACTACTCCGCACCAGTGCTCATCGATAATGTTCGTGTATTCCAGATTGAGCAGTACGTAGCTACGCCGACACCTAACCCCCACAAGAACTACGCTCGCGTCGACGACAATACCGCTAAGTTCGATCTCAGCTGGAGTGCCGTAGACGGAGTTGAAAGTTACGTACTGAACGTTTACGACAAGGACTCTAATGGCAAACCTCAGAACTATATCCAGAAGGATGCAGAGGTTAAAGACAACAAATGCACCGTCGACAACGCTGTCACCGGTACCATCTACTACTACACAGTCAGCGCAAAGAAGGGTGACAAGGTATCTATGCCGTCTGACGAAATCGAAGTGAAGGGCATCGTAGAGCCAGTTGTCTCTGTTTCTACTCCTATCAACGAGGATAAGTATTCTGCTCAATGGAAGAACGTAGGCGGAGCCGAACGCTACAACTACATCGCCTATTACAAGAACCAGGCTAAGGAGGACGGCGCAATGGTCATCTCTCACCTTAACCTCGTTGGCATGAAGTATAGCGACGATAAAGAGGTAGAAAACTCTGTTGACAACCCAACATCATACACTCTCGATCGTGGTGCCCTTGCCGATGAAGTAGGACAGGCAGGATGGACCGTTTCTCACTATGCTATCTATAAGGATGCCCTCACCATCGATGGTTTCTGGACTGTCGAGGCGAAGAGCGATGCCGGACTCATCTCCCCCGAACTCGACCTCTCTAAGGACGGAGGCAAATTCCGAGTTAACCTTAAGGCGTGTGGCGAATACCTTGAAGCCTACAACGCACATCCAAAAGCAGCCGTAGCTCTCTTCAACTACGATGCTGAGAAGGCTGACTACGTGCAGAGCGAACTGATATACGCCGGAGGAGCCGAGATGACTGACAAGTGGCAACGCTACGACTGCAACTTCACCACTGGTACCGCACGCTCTATCGTTGGCATCTACGCCACATGGGCACCAGGCAACCTCTACCTCAGCGACCTGGCAATATATCAGGAATACAAGCAAGGCGAATCGTTCCTCGACCCATTCCACTACCGCAACTGGCTCGTTCCTGGCACTGGCGAGACAACCACTATTGATGTCACCATTCCAGCGAAAGCCTACGAGCGCGAGATTTACCATCAGGCACAATCTGTACGCGTGAAGGATGGTGGAGACCAGTACACGAGTGCTTCCTTCCTCCAGAGTCGTTGGTCAGACCTGCAGCACGTAGGCTTCTGCCCACTCACTAACGATGTGAACGCTGCTACGCTCGGCTCCTCAAGCGCAACAGTACACCTCCAGGGCGGCAACATCGTGGTTAGCAACCCTGAGCGTGCAGCAGTGGCTCTTTACACAGTGGATGGTATGCTCGTAGCATCTGATGGTAGTTGCGCCGAGACCGTTACCTTCCGCGCAGCCGCACACGGCAAGTATATCGTGAAGGTGGGCAAGCAGACCATCAAGCTCGCATTCTAAGTGAGGGTATGGCATCTTTGCTGTGTCAAAGCTGCCTTAATATACAAACATTAAGAGGGTATGGTATTTTGCCATACCCTCTTATCAATTCTGTGTGTAAACAATAAACTATTATGAACCCACAACACCATTACGCAGGTCTTACCCCACAACAAGTGGCCCACAGCCGAGCCAAGCACGGCGTGAATGTGCTCACTCCTCCGCCCGCTACGCCGCTTTGGAAGCAGTTCTTGGAGAAATTCCGCGACCCACTCATCATTATTCTTCTTATCGCTGGCGTACTCTCAGTTGCCATTTCCATCTACGAGTACAACGGACTGCATCAAGGCGCAGAGGTGTTCTTCGAGCCAGTAGGCATCTTTGTGGCTATCTTCCTTGCCACAGGGCTCTCCTTCTATTTCGAGACACAAGCCGACAAGGAGTTTAGCGTGCTTAACCAGGTGAGCGACGATGAGCCGGTGGAAGTAATCCGCTCCGGCAATCACACGCAAATTGCAAAGCGCGATGTGGTTGTGGGCGACGTGGTGCGTATCGGCATCGGTTGCGAGATACCTGCCGACGGCGACCTTTTACTGTCTACGCAGCTCTCCGTAGATGAGTCGACGCTTACTGGCGAACCGCTCTGCCATAAAACCACCAATCCTGCACAGTTCGACTCCAAGGCTACATATCCAAGCAACCGCGTGCTGCGCGGCACTAAGGTGATGGAAGGCCATGCTCTGATGCAGGTTACGGCAGTCGGCGATGCCACCGAGAATGGTAAGGTGTACAAGGCTGCGCAGATAGACAACAGCGTGAAGACACCGCTCAACGAGCAGCTCGACTGGCTCGGCAAGTGGGTGAGCCGTCTTTCATGCAGCATAGGCATAGCTGTCGTCGTAGCGCGCATCGTGATGTATTTAGTGCAGTACGGCTTCTCCTTCGCCGATGTTGACCCACTCGCTTTCATAGCCTACATCCTGCAGACACTGATGATTGCCATGACACTCGTCGTCGTCTCTGTACCAGAAGGTCTACCTATGGCAGTCACACTGAGCCTCGCCTACAGTATGCGCCGAATGTTGAAGACCAACAATCTGGTACGCCGTATGCACGCTTGCGAGACAATGGGAGCCACCACCGTTATCTGTACCGATAAAACTGGCACACTAACACAGAATCGCATGAGCGTAGAGAAGGCGTGCTTCTATCGTGGTGGCGAAGCTGACAAACCGATTATTGACGCTGACAAACCGATTATTGACGCTGACGAGATATTGCTTAATTCTTCCGATTTATCAAACGAAGTTAAGGAAAATATAGCCCTCAACACCACAGCATCGCTCGACTTTTCCAATCCTACTTCTCCATCCGTCTTAGGCAACCCCACCGAAGGCGCACTTCTCATGTGGCTGCACAACAAAGGCATCGACTACGAAGCCCTGCGCGAGCAGGCGAGGATGGTTGAGGAACTGCCGTTTACTACTGAGCGTAAGTTCATGGCTACCATCGTTGAGTCAGTCCTCATGCCCGGCAAGCGGATGCTTTACGTCAAGGGTGCGCCCGAAATAGTCTATGCCCTCTGCGCATCCACATCAGGCACACCGCCACAAGCAGAAGTCTACGCACAGCTCACGCAGTACCAGCAGCGTGCCATGCGTACCCTCGCCTTCGCCTGCAAAGACGTAACCGACACTCCTTCACTATCTCAACATCTCACCACCTCTGCATCACAGCTCCGCTTCCTTGGTATAGCAGCAATCGCTGACCCCGTGCGCAAGGAAGTACCAGAGTCGATAAAGGAGTGTCTGAAGGCAGGAATAAACGTGAAGATAGTCACCGGCGACACAGCCGAAACGGCTAAGGAAATAGGTCGTCAGGTTGGGTTGTGGACAGACAAGGATACGGGTGAAAACATAATTAACGGACCTGAGTTTGCTGCGCTCACTGATGCGCAACTCGATGCTGTGGTAATGGACATAAAAATAATATCCCGTGCTCGCCCGATGGACAAAAGGCGGCTCGTCGAAGCTTTGCAGCGCAAGAACCAAGTGGTAGCAGTCACCGGCGACGGCACCAACGATGCACCTGCCCTCAAAGCAGCCCACGTCGGACTCTCGATGGGCGACGGCACCTCTGTAGCAAAAGAAGCATCGGACATCACTATCATTGACAATTCTTTCCGAAGTATCTGCAAAGCCGTGATGTGGGGACGCTCGCTCTACCAAAATATACAACGCTTCCTGCTCTTCCAACTCACGGTAAACGTCACAGCGTGTATGCTTGTGCTCTGCGGTGCGCTGATGGGCACGGAGACACCACTCACCGTCACCCAGATGCTTTGGATAAATCTCATAATGGACACATTCGCAGCAATGGCACTCGCATCGCTACCACCATCAGAGGCAGTGATGAGCGACCCACCACGCAACCGCAATGCATTTATCATAAACCGACCGATGCTTGCAGAAATAGTTGGGGTAGGGGGCTTCTTCTTTGCGCTGCTCATCACGTTGCTGTACATCTTCGAACACGCAGACATACAACAACTCACCGACCTCTTACATCTACAATTAGGAGCACACACACCCGTCACACCCTATGAGTTGACCCTGCTCTTCACCATCTTCGTGATGACCCACTTCTTCTACCTCTTCAATGCGCGCGCCTTCCAAACGCAGCGAAGCGCACTGCATCTGAAGGGTTGCAATGGTCTCGTCTTCATCAGCACGCTCATCTTTGTCACTCAAGTGTGTATGGTGGAGTTGCCAGGCGTTCAGCGTTTCTTCAATGTGGTTAGTCTGAAGCTCATTGACTGGGTAATAATTGTTATCGGCTCCTCGCTCGTGCTGTGGATTAGAGAGCTTTGGAGCTTGTTGCGAAGAACAAAATAAGGTGTCTTTTAGGGGGCGCAGCGGTCGCCACTGCACCAACCTAAAAGTACTTGATCTTTGCCGTAGCGTTACAACAATGTTGCCGTAGCACTAAAACAATGTTGCCGTAGCACTAAAACAATGTTGCTGTAGCGTGGTAATAATACGGGAGTAAAAAAAAGAACTGACAATTCAAATTGCTTGTGCAATAGAATTGTCAGTTCTTCATTTTGAATGAATTCTCTATACTTGAAATTTCGCTTGAGAACTTCTTGTCAATCTTTATTCGTTGCTCTACCTGGTTGCAGCTATAGATGACCGTGGCGTGGTCGCGTCCACCCACCATTCTTCCGATGCGACTTGCGGAGAGCTTCGTGTACTTCTGTGCGAGGTAGATGGACACCTGGCGTGCCATCACGTATTCCTTTTTACGACTGCGACTGTTGACGTTTGCCGTCGTTACGTTGTAGTGCTGGCATACGCTCTCGATAATCTCGTCGATGGTGAGCGGTTCTTCGTTCACCTTCACCGAACGTTTGATGATGCGTTGCGCAAGCTGCATGTCGATGTCGCAATTGTAGACAACGCTATATGCCATAAGCGAGTTAATCACACCCTGCAGTTCGCGTACGGAGCCGTTAGCCGTAGAAGCAATAAACTCGATGACATCCTCCGGAATGTTCAGACCGTCGTGCTTTATCTGTCGGCGCAGAATGTCAGCGCAGAGCTGCACGTTTGGCTTCTCCATCTCTGCAATCAGTCCGCTTGAGAAGCGTGTGATGAGACGTTCGTTCATGCCTTTCAACTCAACTGGTGGGCGGTCGCAGGCGAGGATAATTCGCTTGCCGTTGCGGAACAGGTGGTTGAAGATGTGGAAGAACGTGTTCTGTGTACCGGTCTTGCCTTCCCACTCCTGCACGTCGTCTACGATGAGTACGTCTATCGTCTGGTAGAAGTTGATGAAGTCGTTGATAGTATTGCGGAGCACAGCATTAGTGTACTGCACCTCAAACAGACGTGCGCTGATGTAAAGCACTCGCTTTTCGGGATACATGCGCTTTGTCTCTACGCCCATAGCGTTGATAAGGTGGGTCTTTCCGCAACCAGAAGGTCCAAAAACAAAGAACGGATTGAAGCTGGTCATCTGCGGATGCTCCGAAATAGAGAGACCGATAGAGCGTGTCAGCTTGTTGCTGTTGCCCTCTATATAATTATTAAAGGTGAGGTGCGGGTTCAGCTGCGAGTCGATTTGCTGCACGGGTGAGGCATCAAGCATAGTAGGAGCCTGATTTACGCCTTCGCGCTGACGTGGCTTCAGTGCTTCGTCGGTCGGCTCGTCGCTCTCGATGGTCTGTGTCTTTTTGTTCTCGTTATCTGTAACAATACGGTACGAAAGATTAATGCCTTGTCCAAAGTTGCGTGTAAGGACCTTGCGCAACAAGTCGACATAGTTCTCTTCAAGGTACTCGTACACGAAAGGACTCGGTACGCGTAGCAACACCGTCTTTGTCTCCTCGTTGAAGGATTCAAAGACGATTCCCTTGAACCATGCGTTGAATTGTTGCTCTGATAAATTCTCGCGTATGAGCGCAAGACATTTGTCCCAAAGCACATTAGGACTTACATTCATTGGCTATGTAATATTGTTTTTAAAGCAGTCTTTCGACCATGTTGTTATAATTCCGTTTGCAAAGTTAGTTATAATTTTTGATGTGCGCAAATAAGTTTTTCTTAAATGCTTGTTCAATATATCATAACGTGTTAGTAATCTGCGAGTTAGCTTTTTTCCTTATTTAGAACCCTTTGAATGTTGCTTGAAAGGGTTAATGTGCTGATATTCTGTGTGTTAAGTATTTGTTGGCGGGGCGTATTATGTTTCGGTGAAACATTTTGCCAACAATTACTAAATACATCTGAAAAACAACGTTGTACGTGATGTTTGTGCGTGAAACACTTGACGTTGTTAATTTATATCAAATCTAAATACCATGCATCTCGCTTACTTGTTGTTTTTGTCTTTTCTTCCGAAGACAGAGAAGTGTACGTAGCGTTTCGGATGCTGCTTGAGGTCGATCATCAGCGAGTCGGCGTGCGTTACAGTTGCATTAAGACGATTGTACAGACCCGGGTCGTTAAGGAGCAAGCCTACAGTGCCGTCCTTGCTGTTGAGTTTTGCTGTCACGTCGTTCACGTTGCTCAGGGTCTGGTCAATCTGCTGCTTTGTAGAAGCGAGGTCGAGCGCAGCGAGGTTGTTGGTGAGCGTTGTGGTGTTATCAAGAACGGTGTTTGCCTTGGCCATCATTGTTGGCACGTTCTTGTTGAGGGTGCGCATCAGTGTGTTCAGCTCTACTGTAGATGTGGTGAGGTTTGACGTTATGGTCTGTACATTGTGCAGCGATTGTGCCAAAGCAGGGTCGGCGAGCAGTGTGTTTAGGCTTCCGAGGATGCTGTCGAGCTTCGGTAGCATCTTTTCGATGGTCGGAACCATTGCTGCAACTTTGCCCATAGCACCATTTTGCATAACACCGCTGATGGTTTCTCCTGGCATAACGCGCTCACGAGGGTTTGTGGCGAGCAGAAGGTTTACCTTGACGTTGCCCATGAGGTCGCTTTCAATCTCTGCCGAGCTTCCCTTCGGTATGCGTATCTGGTTGTCAAGACCTACGACAACGCGTATCGGGTGCTCGTTAGAATAGTCGTAGATTACCGACTTTACGGTGCCTACCTTGTAACCGTCGGCGTAGATGGGACTTGATGTTGAGAGCCCGCTAATATCGTCGAACTCTATGTAGTAGTCGTTAGTTGACGAGAACAGATTTAATCCCTTGAGGAAGTTCATACCGAAGAACAGTATTACTACTCCGGCTATTGCTACTAACGCAATTTTTACTTCTTTTGTGAGTGCTTTCATATTGTGGGTTGTTTTGTTTCTAATTATTGATATAATCGTGCAAGCGTAATTCCTGCAGCTACTAAATTAATCTATTTTGTGCTTCTGTTGTTCTTGAACTCGCGTATTCCGGCGTTTACATCTATCTTTTCGCCATTCTTGAAGGCTATGATGAATGCGCCGGGAAAGTCTGCTACCACTTCTTTGCGTCTTTGGTACACATTGTTGTAGTTGTTTGACGCACCGCAAGTGTATTTGTACATGCCGTTTTCTTCATAGAAGTCGACATCTGTAATGCCTTTGAATACCTTGTTGTTAGTTTTGAATTTGTTCCTGCTAACCAATATCTGTATCTTGAAGACTGGTTTATTGTCGTCTACGACCACGTTTTGTTGTGGTGTATTTTGGCGTTGAGTAATTGTTTTGTTTTCGGGCTGTTTAGCCTCCGTCGTTGCGCTTTCTTGTGTGGGCGTTTCGACAGGCTTTGTTGTCTTAGGCTTCTCTGTGTTCTCTGTAGAAGTCTCTTGCAGCGGTTGCGACATCGTCTTGTATGGCACGGTGATGCCTCTGTCGTATTTGTTTTTGTATTCGGCAAAGGCGTTGTATATTGCACGCCCCATGATATCGATGCTCTGTTTGTTATTGAGGAAACGTTCCTCGTCGGGTGTAGAGATGTATCCCAACTCAATGAGACATGCTGGCATAGAGGTGAGTCGCAGCACGGCAAGGTTCTGCTGATGTACGCCTTTATTCTGACGATTTGCACCACGGCAAACGTGCTTTTGCAGCATCTTTGCGAAGTCGATACTCTTCGATAGGTTTTTCTCTTGTATCAGCTCGAACACGATGTTGCTTTCCGGCGAGTTCGGGTCGAAGCCAACGTAGTGCTGCTTGTAGTCTTTCTCAAGAAATATTACTGAGTTCTCGCGTTTTGCCACTTCGAGGTTTGTTTCTTTGGCGTGCGAGCGTCCGTCGCCGAGCGTGTATGTCTCGAATCCACGTGCTGTATGTACACCCTTCAGGGCGTTGGTGTGTACGGATATAAAGAGGTCGGCTTTACAGTTGTTTGCTATATTGGCACGTTCGTAGAGCGGTATAAAGACATCTGTCTTACGTGTGTAGACTACTCGTACATCGGGACAGTTCTGCTCTACGTAGCGTCCAAAAGCCAATGCTACGTTGAGGTTGATGTTCTTCTCAACAGAGAAAGCACCTGGTGCTCCGCTATCTCTGCCGCCGTGTCCAGGGTCGATTACGAGTGTGAATTTCTTATTTGCGCCTGCTATGCCAGTCACAAATGATATGATGAGTATTAATATTAGAAGTATCTTTTTTGCCATATATAAGCGCCTCTTTATCCGTCATTAAGCCTATTTGTGGCTTACTAAGTCTTTGCAAAGTTAGGAAATAAATTGAAGAACCACGCAGAAAGGAAAAGTTTTTTAACGCTTTACATGTATTTCTACGCCAGCACCTTGACAATCAGCACCCATTGGTGGGTTACATTTAGTAATGTGGAGCACTATTGAGGTGATTTTGGCGTATTCTTCCATCAGTCGGTTGGCGATGCGTCCAGCCACATGCTCAATGAGTTTTGAGGGTATGAGCATTTCTTCTTTCACAATGTTATATACCTCGGCGTAGTTGAGCGTATCTGCTACGTCGTCGCTTGCGAATGCTTTCGCTATGTCGTAACCGATGCGAATGTTAACGATGTAGTCGTTGCCTGTAAGCTGCTCTTGTGGCAGTACGCCATGGAGGGCGTGCAGACGTATGTCGTTGATGTAGATGTAGGAGTCGGAGAGAAACATTTAAAAAGTAAAAAAGTAAAAGGGTAAAAAAGTAAAAAAGTAGGAGGTACGGGCATCCTGCCCGTACCACGCTGACTTATTGTTTGAAGATTGCGTTGTATGACTATTCTATCTGCTGATAGCGGGGCTGCGTGGGTATGGCAGGGATGCCATCCCCTCCTATGAAAACTATCCGCAACGCGATGCTCCGCAGTTTTTGCAGATGAGACATCCTTCTTGATAGACAAGTGTTTCGTGGCCACATACCGGACACACTTGGCCCTTTGCTTCGGTACCATCCGTAACATACTTCTTCAGAGCGCGTTCCACACCGTTCTTCCATGTGTTGATGCTCTCGTCCTTCAGTTGTAGCGAGCTAACGAGCTTTATGACGTGGTCGATAGGCATACGATAGCGCAGCACGCCAGAGATGAGTTTAGCATAGTTCCAATACTCGGGGTTGAACTTCTCAGAGAGTCCTTCGACGGTGGTCTTGTATCCGCGCTTGTTCTCGAATTGGAAGTCGTAGCGGCGTTTTCCGTCCGGCTCAATCTGCTTGATAATCTTACCCTTGGTGACGGTTTTAGGTAGAGCGATGCCCTCCTCGTCGTCTTGCAGACCAGTGAATATCTCATAAGGATAGCCGTCGAGCAATCCGACGAATGCCACCCATTTCTCCTTGTTATTCTGGAAGCGCACTACGTCGCACTCCAATTCTTTCGGGCGCACCTCAACGACGTTTTGCATAGGGTTTACAGGCATCTCTGGTGTTGGCTCTTTATCTTTCTTTGCCTCCTTCTTGTCAGCCTTCGACACGGCAATCATCACACCCGAGCGACTTCCGTCGCGATAGATGGTGCAGCCTTTGCATCCCGAACGCCATGCTTCTACGTACAGTTTATTCACAAGTGCCTCGTCTACGTCGTTCGGCAGGTTCACGGTTACGCTGATGGAGTGGTCCACCCACTTCTGTATTGCGCCCTGCATACGCACCTTCATGAGCCAGTCGACATCGTTGGCTGTTGCTTTGTAATAAGGTGAGCGTGCCACGAGAGCGTCAATCTCCTCCTGCGAGTAGCGCTTTTCGGTGTCAATGTTGTTTACGCGCATCCACTCGAGGAACTTCTTGTGATAAACGATGTACTCCTCGAACGAATCGCCCACTTCGTCAACGAAGTCGACATGTACTCCCGTGTCGTTAGGGTTCACCTTGCGGCGGCGTTTGTAGACAGGCATGAACACAGGCTCTATGCCGCTTGTTGTCTGCGTCATCAGCGATGTGGTGCCCGTAGGTGCTATGGTGAGGCAGGCGATGTTGCGTCTGCCATACTTCTTCATGTCTTCGTACAGTTGTGGATCGGCATCCTTTATGCGCAGTATGAACGGGTTGTTAGCCTCGCGTTCAGCACTGAATATCTCGAACGCGCCGCGCTCCTTTGCCATCTCTACTGATGAGCGGTAAGCAGCGAGAGCGAGTGTGCGGTGAACGTCCACGCTGAAGTCGGTGGCTTCTTGCGTGCCGTAGCGCAGGTTCATGGCTGCAATCATGTCGCCTTCGGCAGTGATTCCTACGCCGGTGCGTCGTCCGAGCGAACTCTTGTTCTTTATCTTCTCCCAGAGATGATACTCAGCGTGCTTAATGTCGTCGTCCTGCGGGTCGTTAGCAATCTTCGACATGATGAGATCAACCTTCTCCAGTTCGAGGTCGACAATGTCGTCCATGATGCGTTGCGCCTTAGCAACGTGCGAACGGAAGAGTTCGAAGTTGAATTTTGCCTCCTTCGTGAATGGGTTCTCCACGTACGAGTAGAGGTTCACCGAGAGCAGTCGGCACGAGTCGTAAGGGCAGAGTGGAATCTCGCCACATGGGTTTGTAGAAACGGTGCGGAAACCGAGGTCGGCATAGCAGTCGGGTATGCTCTCGCGTATGATGGTGTCCCAGAAGAGTACGCCTGGTTCGGCACTCTTCCATGCGTTGTGTACTATTTTGCTCCACAGTTTCTTTGCCGAGATTTTCTTCTCCACCAAAGGGTTGGAGCTATCGATAGGGAAACGTTGTGTGTATGGTTTATCTGCCACTGCAGCCTCCATGAACTCGTCATCGATCTTCACGCTGACGTTGGCACCAGTCACTTTTCCTTCTGTCATTTTTGCATCGATGAACGCCTCGCTGTCTGGATGCTTTATGCTTACGGAGAGCATGAGCGCACCGCGTCTGCCGTCCTGCGCCACCTCGCGAGTAGAGTTGCTATAGCGTTCCATGAAGGGTACGAGGCCCGTTGATGTGAGAGCCGAGTTGTTCACCGGCGTTCCCTTTGGGCGTATTTGCGAGAGGTCGTGACCCACGCCGCCGCGTCTTTTCATCAGCTGCACCTGCTCCTCGTCGAGTCGCATGATTGCTCCATACGAGTCGCCATCGCCATCGATGCCAATCACGAAGCAGTTGCTGAGCGAAGCCACCTGGAAGTTGTTGCCGATACCGGTCATGGGGCTTCCTGCTGGAATGATGTAGCGGAAGTGGTCGAGCAGTTGGAATATTTCCTCTGCCGACATCGGGTTAGGATATTTCTTCTCTATTCGAGCTATCTCGTTAGCCAGACGATGGTGCATATCCTCGGGCGATTGCTCGTAGATATTGCCATAGCTATCTTTCATAGCATATTTGTTCACCCAAACACGCGCAGCGAGTTCGTCGCCTGCGAAGTAGTTAAGCGAAGCTTTGCTTGCTTCGTCGTAAGAGTATGTTTTTACGTTTTCCATTTGTTTTTAGTCTCGGTAGTGTGTATTTAGTCTTTCCGTTTGCAAAGATAGTGTAAATTGGAGAGACTGCAAAACATGTGTGCTTGTTTTTCGCTCACTTGATTGGCGCGCCTATTTTTATCTTGAAGAGTCTTTGCCATTTCAATAAAAAAGTGTAACTTCGCAATCGATAATATATTATCAATAAATCATCGATTATGGCAGAAACGAATAAGATATTGGCAATATTGGACAACTATCTACACGACAATCCAGACGAGATTGCCAAGGAGATAGCTGTCGAATTCCGCCGTCGTAGAATAGAGAAAAATCTAACCCGCGAACAAGTGGCAGAAAAGTCGGGGGTTGCTGTGAGCAATATTGTGAGATTTGAACAGAAAGGACTCATATCACTCAAAAACCTAATAGGCATTGCTATGGCTTTAGAGTATACTTCCGAAATCCGCCATATCTTCTCCAAACAGAAGTATGACACAATGGAAGAACTACAAGAGATAAAGCGAAACATGAACAAGAAAAAAGCCTATAAGAGATAAAACGAGCTTACGTTGATTATGAAAAAGATAGAATCATTACAAGTTAAGTTTCACAACAAAAAGGTCGGCACATTAACATTAACTGCCGACAAGAAATGTTGTGTCTTCGAATACGATACACTATGGCTGACAGAAGGTTTCAGCATTTCTCCCTTGGAATTACCATTGAAACCAGGACTTTTTATTGCTCAACCAAATCCTTTCAATGGCAACTTTGGCATCTTCGAAGACAGTTTGCCTGACGGTTATGGCCGCTATCTTCTACACAAGACATTACTGAAAATAGGCATTAATGACTTCGAACTCTCTGCACTCGACCGCTTAAGCTTAGTAGGAAAAGGTGGTATGGGAGCTTTAACTTATGAGCCTGAGACTTTTGTAGAAAGAGAAATGGAACTGCAAGATTTCGACCTTTTACAGGAAAAAGCCCTTGAAGTATTGAGAGAACAGCAAGACACAGACGCAGGACTACTTCTATACAATAGTGGCAATAGTGGAGGTTGCAGACCAAAGGCGATATTCTCTGACGAAGAAGGACATTGGCTTATCAAATTCCGCCATACTTATGATCCACAAGATATGGGCAGACAGGAGTTTGCCTATAACGAAAAAGCACGACGATGCGGCATTATCGTACCCGACTTCAAACTGATTGATGACAAATATTTCACAACCCGTCGCTTTGACATAACAGCTGACGGTGAACGCATACACACAGCGACTGCAGGAGGCTTGCTATCTATATCTCTTAGCAACCCTGTGCTTGACTATGTTAATCTTTTGGCACTGACGGGCTATCTCACACAGAATTATAAGGATGTGGAACAAATGTATCGTAGAATGGTGTTCAATTATATTGCCGAAAACAAAGACGATCATTGCAAGAATTTCAGCTTTATAGTTACCAAAGACAAGGAAAACAAATGGCACTGGCATTTGGCTCCCGCATACGACCTTACTCATTGCACAGAGGGATATAATGGCGAACACGCTACATCAGTAAACAATTCGGCTCATCCATATATAGAAGATATGATTGCTGTCGGTGTAAAGAATAAAATGCAAGAGCAAAGGTGTAGAGAACTGTACTATGAGATTGAGAATATTATAAAACAATAATGGAAAAGGAAGGCTGGTAGATAGCATTTTTATCTACCAGCCATCTACCAGCCGTCACCATCTCCATCCTTATTGTTATTATCTATCTATTGACAAGAAGTTTTGATTAACAGGATAATAATCAACCATTGAAATCGAAACCATATAGTTTCCTTCTCCACATTCGTCAGCTGATGGTCCTACAGATGAGAAACAGTTACAATTCAAGCAAATGCAAAGCTACAATATTATTTTTTAATTAATACCTTCTTCGCTTTTCCGTTCTTCTTCACGATGAACACGCTCTCTGCCTTTGTGCCGTCGGCGATGTGCTTCGGCTCTCTCCAGGAAATCTTCACGCCGCATTCTGCCTTCTGCTCGTAAGCTGCGTCGATATACGGTTTGCCCGGCAGCACGGTCACTGTACAGTCCGTATTGAGGTGCTTCCATATACTCTCATTCATGACCGAATACAACACTTCCGTAAACCATCGGATTAGTTAGCCCATCACTGGTGTGGTCAGCGCGAGTATTCCGAGAGTTGCGTAAAGGTATTTTGATTTCATGATTATAGAATTATAATAAATAAAAAAGGGCACGGCGTGATACCGTACCCCTATTTGTTACTTCACAAGAACCTTATATGTAACGCCTGCAACCTTCACGATATACATACCGCGTGAGAGGCTGATGCGCTCTGTATCGGTGGCTGTGCGCTGTGCTACAAGTGCACCGTCGGTGGTGTAGACATCGATGGTCTTACCAGCAGCACCAGTGATGACGATTGAGCGATACTCAACGTTCACGTTCACGTTTGTTGCATCGATGTCGTTGATGCCTACTGTAACCTCTACTTCTGCAAGGTTAGAAGCGAGCGATTCGCCCTTGTCGTAGACTGCTGTTACTACGTAGCCGTACTTAGCCGATTCTCTGAGCGATTTGTCGGTGAAGCTCTCGCCACTGATGAGCGACTTGTTCACCTTCTTGCCGTCGCGGTAGACGTTGTAGCCGTTGAGTTGCAATTCCTCAGGTTTAGAGTCTGCCTCAACGAACTTGATGTCGTCGATGAGCAGGGCGAACTTATTGTTTGAGACGCAACGTATAGCGAAGTACTTTGTGCCAGCCGGTAAGCGGTACTGGTACTCCTCCCATTTCTGAACATTGTTCACATCCTCTGTGTCACTGAGCTTCTCGAAGTTGGCTATTGCCTTACTTGTCTTTGAGTAGAGCACCTCGAACTGCTCTGGAATAGCAGCTCCACCCATGCCAGCCTTAGCGAAGAAGCTGATAGTCTGTGCTTCGCCATTGAGCTGCGGCGAGATGAGCCAGTCGTCGTTCTGTGCCTTGGTAGCACCGCCGTCGGTAGATGCACAGCTGAAGCTTACGAGCATCTGGTCGCCTGTGTGTGCTTCCCATGTCTGGAACGGGATGCCTGCCTTCTCTGCGTTGAACACCTGGAAAGCCATCGGCTCGCCAGCATGGTCGTACTTGAGCGGTCCGAACATTGTGTTGAGTGTGATTTGGATAGTCTTCTGCTTGTCGCCGTCGTACATTGTCCAACCACCAACGCCGTCAATGCTGAATGTCTTGTAGTCCTCGAACGACTCCTCTGTCACTTTCGGTTTGCGGTTGAGGAGGTCGGGTGCTGTCCATGCGAGGTTTACATGGTTGCCTGCTGCTGTAGCCTTCAGAGCGGTTGGTACAGGATAGTCGGGCAGGAGAATCTTCACTTCGTTCTTCGCCGAGGCGTTGTTCTCTGGCAATTCATCCTTAGCGTAGTTGACTGTTGCTTGATATGTAGACTCCTCTGGGTCGAGAACTGATGTTACGTCCTTCATAATCACAGTCTTGACCATATCGCCCGAGATGTCAACACCATCGATGCGGTTCACCTCCTTGTCGTTCTTGTAGAGCACGATGTCGTAGTCGGTGCCCTTAACGTCTGTGTTGGTGTTGTTGCGGAATGAGAATTCTACAACCGACTCGCTGCCAGCCTTCACTCTCTCCTCTGTCTCGATGTTCATAGCCATGAGGTCGGCAGCGGCTTTCTCTACGATAGCTACGTTGTCGTAAGCCACGAAGTTGTCGAGGTTCTTCACCGCTTTACCCTCGAATCCGATGCGCAGGAATTTGCAGTCCTTGTACGGTGTGAGGTCTATGCTGAAGCGGTTCCAACCCTTTGTGCCTTCTGCTGTAGAGATGCGGCGCACGTCTACAAACTCGCCATAGTCTTTCTGTACGCTGATGTTCAGTTCGTCGCCGTCGCCATTAAGGTATGCCCAGAAGTTGAGCACGGGGCTCTTCATGTTCTTGATGTCCACCTTTGGCGACTCGCTACGTACCGACTTGCCGAGAGCTGTAGCCGAGAATGTCTGCAGACCGCCGTCGTTGTCCTGTGCTAAGGTGACGGTCGATTCGGTTGCTGCGTAGCAGTAAGCATCGCCAATCTCGCCGTTGGTCATGTTCGTGATCCATGGTCCGCTCTTCATTGTGCAGTTCTTGAATGACTCGATCATCGGAGCCTTCAATGCTGGTCCGGCGATTGCGGTTACGGTCTGCCATTGCTCGCGTCCGCCACCGCTGCTGTTCACTGCGTAGACACTGTAGCCAGTGTATTCCTGCTTGCTCTTGATATTGAGCTGCTCGTCGTAGTAGTTATTGGTGCCGAGCGATACGTCTTCGGAAGAGCTGCCTATAGATATGTAGTATGTAAGTCCGGCAGGGTCGATATATCCGCCGTGCAGTCCGAGTGGTGCATCCCATGTGACGTGGATGAGTCCCTCCTTGTTGAGGTCTTCTACAGCCTTAAGGTTGCGTACTGCGCCCGGCTTGTCAATACCTACATAGACGGTGAGTGTTGCTTCCAAGCCTTCCTCGCCAGCAGCGTTCACTGCTACTACAGAATACTTATGGTTTGCCGACTCTACACCCTCGTCCTTGAATGTGCGCTCTGCACCAGGAGCGACGTTTGTAAATGTGGTGATGTTTGTGCCGTCTCGGAAGAGTTTCAATTGCACATTGCCCGAAAGCGCAGCACCAGTGATGGTTGTGGTTGGTGCCTGCACGCTGATGTTGGCGTAAGAAGCACCCTTGTCACCTGGCACAACCTTGAAGTTAGCTGGCACCTCTGGTGCGGTTGTTGGCACCTCCGTAATCTTCATGTTGTCTACGAAGAACGCGCTCTGGTTTGCCTCGCTCACGCTGTGAATACCGAAGTAGTGCAGACCGTCCTCCTTGGCGCGGTATGTGCCGGTAAGGGTGTGGCGACGCGGATCGTATGTGATGTCGGTCGGTGCGATAATCTCCTCGGTGAGTGCCTCTGCGGTAGGCGCCAAGCCGACTGCTGCAGCTACGCGCTCCACGGGGTAGGTGTTAACAGCATCGAACGAGAACTTGTAAGCTGCGTTCTTCTTCATGTTCACGGCAGGCGATACAAGCCAGTCGTCACCCGCGTTTTCTGCGTTGTACTTATAAGTGGCTGCTTCATAGTCGCTATCGAAAGTCCAAGTCGATTTGTCGTTGTTTGCGTCGATAACTGTCAGCTGGTCGAAGAGCTCTTCGCTGTGTATAGAGTTCTCGTACGGCAACTTCACGCTTACACCGATGGTTACGTTAGCCGACTCTGCAAACTCGCTCTGCATGTCGCCGTTGTTGGCTGCCACCTTATAATAATAGGTGGTGAGGTCGGGTGAAGCAATCTTGTCTGTATATGTAGTCTCGGTCAGACCATCTGCAAGAGTAACTACGTCTTTAGCGTCGTTGCTGTTCACACGCACTACGGTGTAGGTCAGTTTGTCGGCATCGAAGAAGCCGCCGTTGACACCTGCGGTCGGTGCCTTCCACGTTAGAGTGACGTTCTGTCCCTTCGCCGAAGCCTTGAGAGCCGTTGGCTTCTTCGGCTGGTCGTAGCCCAGGCGCACGCTCTGCGATACTGGTGCGCTCACTGCAGCTGGTGTGGTGCCGCTTGCGGCAATCTCTGCTGTTACCGAAACGTTTGTCATACCGCTGATTTTGGTGGTGAAGTCGGTTGTGACAGCTGCGCCGGCGGCTGCGGTGCCCGTCTTGGCTACAACACCATTCAAGCGCACGGTGTAATTAAGCGAACCGCTGAGCGCTGCATCCTTCACGTCCTTTGTAGGCATAGTGAACTTCACTGTGCCGCTTGTGAGTCCGGTGAGGTCGACAGAGAGGTTGCTCACTGTCTGCGGAACCGTCTTCAGCGTGAGGTCCTGCTTGATGTAAAGACCCGTAATCTGGTCGTAGGCATTGTTGTCGATGAAGTTGCACACTTCAGTTCCCTTGCCGTTGGCAGGGTCAATCTCGATGATGCGTGTTGCCCAATCGTCCCTATCGAGCATAGCCCAGTAGATTTTGCCGGTAGAGTAGTCGCATGTTGCGCTCTGGAAGAGCTTGAACGGTTTGTAGCCCGTATCGCCAACCACTGTTGCTGCGCCACTATACTTATTCACAGCGTAGAGTTTGCCACTTCTGCCGATTGTGTAGAGGTCGCCGCTCTTGTTGCTGGTGATAGCCACCATCGACTCGGGCAGTTCGCCGATAGTCTCGCTATTAGACGTATAGTCGTTCTCGCCCCAATAGGTTGTGACGAGTTTGCCCAATGTCTTGTACGTGCCCGAGTAGTCGTCGTCGGAGAACAGACCGTACACCTGCTGTGTTTCGGGGTCGAAGGTGAGGTCCATTGAGATGGCAGAGTAAGCCAGCTCCGGGCTTGGCTTGTCAATCTTCATCTGCCATGTATCGGTGTCGTACTCGTAGAAGTGGATAGGGAACTTAACTTGCGTGTCGTTCTCCTCAAACCATGAAGACAGATAAGTGCCCTGCACGTATGTCGCAGCGTTGTAGCAGTGTACATTGTCGCTGACAAGGCTGATGCTTGCGGCATTGTTGCTTGTGAACTTGTACAGACCCGGGTCGCGCTCGTCGCTCTGCAATACGTAGCCGTAGAGCTGTACGCCCGCAGCCTTTGCCTTCTTTGCAGCAGCTGTTGGGTTCTGCTGCTTTGCTTTCTTGTTGGCAAGACGTCGTGCCACAACCTCCGCCGGCACCTTATTGGTTTGGGCGATTGTCTCCCCGATAGGGGCAGCAATGACGGTCAGAGCCATAAGAGTCTTTGCATAAGACTTTAAACTGATAGTTTTGCTCATAAACGTTTATGTTTTTTTTGTTTGGATAATTCTTATATGTTTTGGTTCTTGTTCTGTTTGTTGATCAAGACTTTTGCTTTCTTTTTGCAAAGTTATACATAATCTACTTTACAAACAAGTTTCGTTTGGGCAATTTGCTACCAAAACGTTTGCGCAGCTTCTCGAAAAGTGCCATAGTATCTTTCGAGAACTTGTGTCCCTTCCACGTGCTTGTGTTGGTGATGAATACCCAGCATTCGCCGTCGGGGTAGCGCAGCACTATCGCGGATGTTCCGACGAGCGAGCCGGTGCGTATCCACGGTCTGCCGTTTGGTGTGTAATTCCATCCGAGCGAGTACTGGTGGTCGGGCATCTCCTGCGTCATCAGTCGTACGGCTTCGGGCGAGATTACATCGTGCATGGTGGGATCGCCGTCTATGGCAGCCACGAGACGGCACAGTTCTGCTGCCGATGCTGTCCAGGCTCCTGCTCCGAGTGCCGTCGTTATGTCGTTCTCGCCGTAGCAGCGCTCCACGAGTCTGCCGGAGTTGTTGAACTCCTGCGCTGGTTCCGAACTGGAGTGCATATAGTACACCGTCTCGTTCGGGCGGCGGTCCTTGAGGTAGTTGCCGGCTATGTGGAAGTCGAAGCAGCCTGCAGGTTCGAGCACATAACGCTGCATGAACTTCTCGTAGGACATGCCAGTGCG
>OGYD01000687.1_pt1 | contig 27701 bp, 20 predicted proteins | sample 1576441 | NCBI WGS metagenome assembly OGYD01 (sample SAMEA3541537, study PRJEB24748) | human gut metagenome | biome: human gut; feature: human-associated habitat; material: faeces | place: China | collected 2012 | reverse complement strand
TAAAATCCTGCGGGACTTATACTCCCATACGGGTTCGATTCCCGTTGCCGGCATAGGACTTCCTACAAATGAGTAGGAAGTCTTTTTTGTGTAATAGGAATTCTTTATTACACAAAAGGCACTATGTGCCGATGATGCACACCCACACTAATCTGTAGTTAGACGCAGATGACCGTGCATGGTGTTGGAATGTGCTTTGCACATTTTTGTATTAATAATCAATTTGTTGTTTAGAAATGAGGGTGCAATGGTAGAATTAGATGGAATGTTATCCATAGTAATGCCAGCATACAATGAGGAAAAATTAATATATCAAAGCATAATGAAGACACTTGATATAGTATCAGGCTTTGTCAGGGAAATTGAACTTATAGCTGTTAATGACGGAAGTAAGGATAATACAAAGGCGGAGATATTAAGAGCGGTAAGAAAAGATAAAAGAGTAAGGCTTGTCACTTCTGATAAGAACAGAGGTAAAGGTAATGCCATAATATCGGGCGTGTCGCAGGCAGAAGGAAAGTATATTGCATTTGTAGATGCAGATCTGGAACTTAATCCGGCACAGCTTGAGGGTTATCTTAAGAAAATGCTTGATGATAACGCAGATGTTGTTATCGGGTGTAAATTTCATAAGGGGTCAAAGCTTAAATATCCATTTAAAAGAAAAGTAATAAGTATGTGTTACTATATAATGCTTATAATATTATTTCATCTTAATGTAAAGGATACTCAGACAGGACTTAAGGTGTTTAAGGCAGAAGCTATTAAACCGGTAGGACACCTTATAAGAACGTCAGGCTTTGCATATGATATAGAGCTGCTTGTGGCGGTGCATAGAAGGGGCTTTAAAATAGCAGAAATGCCAGTTGAGGTTGTCTTTGTAAGAGATAAGGGTGCTAACAGAATTGGAATGAAAGATTGCGTAAGGGCATTTGTGGATACATGGGCAATATTTGGAAGAGTGTATTTTAAGCATTATTATGATTAATAGTCAGTATAATATTACAATAAATAAATTCAGGCATTTATGTGTGAATTGGTGGACTTAAGAAAAGAGGAATACAGTTGAATAAGTTTAAAGAATTATTAGAAAAAGCAGGAGATTTGCAATTTATAAAAAAAGCAAAAGATTACATTGCACTTCATAAGATAGCGGCAGTAACAACGGCAACAACTGCTGCGGCAGGAGAGAATATAAAGAGTGGTCTGTAATGGTCAGACAGTGAAATTACAATTAAATAAACTATAAGTATGCTTTAGTGATTTCTGCATAAAATAATTCTGACAGATAAAATGTTACATTTTTTGGTGAATGGAGGAATTATGACAGGAAATATTAAAGTGAATTGGAAAAGGCTGATTTTAGCGATGATGATAAGTATAGGAGCAGGAGTAATATCGTGGCTTCTTACAGGTAATTCAATGGAAATCTACAGAGATTTGAATAAACCTGTACTATCACCTCCTGGTCAGCTTTTTCCTATTGTATGGACAATTCTTTTTATACTTATGGGACTGGCATCTTATATTGTATGTGAGACAAGGGATGATGACAGAACAGAAGCACTGATATTATATGGAGTACAGCTTGTAATCAATATAGGCTGGTCAGTTATATTCTTCAACTTTGGTGCTTTCTGGCTGGCGTTTGTATGGCTTATGATATTGTGGATTTTAATAATATTTACAATATGGAGATTTTTTAATGTTAATACAGTGGCAGCGTGGCTTATGGTTCCATATCTTTTATGGGTAACCTTTGCAGCATATCTTAATATTGCGGTTGCGATTATGAATTAATCAGATGCTTTTGGTATTAGGTGTTAATTAATGTAGTCATTGCGTAATTTTAATGTAATAATTTCGCAATAAATTCAAAAATAGTTAACATATTGTTAACAATTTAAAGCTGTATAAGTGGTATAATTACAAAAATCTGCACAGTAGTAAGCATTAATGGAAAGAATTACCGGATTGTAAGAGTAGTGCAGATAATAGATGAAATATACAAAAAGTACAGTTTTACTGTATTTATTCGTTGGAAATGAGGAACGGAATGAAAAAGGCATGGCCACACATAAAATGTGTATTATTTATCGTTGTTCTGGCAGTGGTTATACTTGTGTGCGATTATCTGTTTGCTGAGAGCGGATATATACGTTTTGTGTTAAATGATGTGAACAGTTCAAATGAGAGCTACGACACAATAGTGCTTGGAGCTTCACATACAAGATGTAGTATAGATACAGAATATCTTGATAAATATATGAATGTTAATTCGTTTAATATGGGAATACCAGGAGAGACGGTTGATGATTTCTATTATGTATTGAAATCAGTTGTCGATTCAGGTAATAATGTTAAACAGGTAATTGTGGATGTAGACTATTACTATTGGATGAATGGGCAGTCCCAGAATCATTTTTCCAAGTCATTTATATACCAGCAGATGAAAGATACTTGGGTTAAGGCAGAATATCTGTGGAATAACAGGGCTGAACTTGATATAAGAAATGTATTTTCAAGAAGGCTGACCTGGAAATGCACGATAAAGAAGGTAAAGACTAATATTGCACTTAAAAAGACAAAAGAATATAAGAATTATGATATGTCAGCAGGACTTGATACAGATGGATATTTTGCAACCGCAGGTGGTCCATATCTTGGAAAAGGATTCTGCTACAGATATAGAATCAATGAAGTGCCGGGTAATCCATCATATGTTAATACAATGAAAGGAAATGCTGCTAAAAGCCTTGATAAAACAGTTATATCACAGTTTGAGCGTTTTCTTGATTATTGTAATGATAATGATATAAAGGTTGTATGTGTGTCAACACCTATAACACCAGATGCATTTAAGGAAGCACAGGTGGACAGGGCGTCCGAAAAGCTTAAAGAATTATTTGATAGCTACAATATTAAATATTATGATTTTAATAAGACGCTTATGTCTGTGCTTCCAAGAGATGATTCGGGTTATGTGGATACAGAAGGACATATGTATGGAGAACTTGCTGTTAAATATTCAGATGTATTAGCAAAAGTACTTGCAGATGATGCAGAGGGAAATGTTAATGAGGAAGAATATTTCTACAAGTCATATGAAGATATGTATGAGACAATGAAAGACGATTATGAGGCGGCTACAGGACTTGAGTGGAAGTCTTATTAACTGCCATATATATTATATGAAAATACATAGGAATGGAGAAAGATATGTCATTTACGACTTTTGAGTTCTTTCTGTTTATAGCAGCGGCAGTTATTATATATTATGTGATACCTAAAAAGCTGCAATGGATATGGCTTCTTATAATAAGTTATGTATATTATGCTTCTTATGATATCTCGACAGTGTGGATGTTATTACTGACAACATATGTTACATACAGGGGCGGAATTCTTCTGGACAGATTGAATGAGCAGAAACCGCAGGACGGAATAAGCAGGGAAGAAAAGAAAGATTTCAAGAAAAATATTGTCCGTAAAAAGAAAAAAATAGTACTGGCTATGGTACTTATAGCGTTTGGAATGCTTGGGATTATGAAGTATACCAATTTTATGCTTGGAAATATAGATGCAGTTTTAAGACTTTTTGGGAGTGGAAAGCAGATAGGAGTTCTTAATCTGACACTGCCGCTTGGCATATCGTTTTATACATTCCAGTCAATAAGTTATGTTGTTGATGTATACAGAGGCAAGCATAAGGCTCAGGGCAATTTCTTTAAGCACGCATTATTTGTTTCATTTTTTCCGCAGCTTTTACAAGGACCGATTGGAAGATATGAAAGACTTGGAAGCCAGTTGTATGAAGGACACAGCTACAATTTAAAAGAATTGCAGTTTGGTGTCCAGAGAATACTATGGGGCTTTTTTAAGAAAATGGTACTTGCTGACAGGGTAAATGCGGCAGTCCTTCTCATATTCCATAATTACTGGAATTATGGCGGATGGTACAATGTGTTAGGAGTGCTTCTTTATAGCATACAGCTTTATGCAGATTTCTCCGGTGGAATTGATATTGTCATAGGAATTGCACAGATGTTTGGAATTACGATGGATGAGAATTTCAGACAGCCATATTTCTCACGCTCAATAAGTGAGTTCTGGAGAAGATGGCACATAACGCTTGGTACATGGATGAAGGACTACATATTCTATCCATTTTCTTTATCTAAGAGTATGGCTAAATTCGGTAAGTGGAGCAAGAAGAAATTTGGTAACAATGTTGGAAAGCTTCTTCCTGTAGGACTTGCTGACATTTTGGTGTTCTTTGTTGTAGGTGTATGGCATGGAGCAGCGTGGAAGTACATAATGTATGGTATATATAATGGCGTAATTGTTGCAGGAAGTGGAATGTTAGCACCTGTATATGCAAAGATACAGGAAAAGCTTCATATCAATCCTAAGAAATGGTGGTATCAGGGCTTCTGCATTATAAGGACATTTATTCTTGTCAATATAGGCTTTTATTTTGATATGGCAAATGATTTAAGAGCTGCTAATGCTATGTTGGTACAGACAGTTACAAAGGCACATATATCACAGCTTTCAATGGCGGCTGTTAAAGCTGTAGGGCTTACAAGTCAGGATTTGCTAATTGTTATAGCAGGCTGTATTATTATATTTGTTGTCAGTTTGTTAAAAGAAAAGGGGATTAACATAAGAGAAACAATAGCATCATATAATATTGTAATAAGATGGATTATATATATAGGATTTATAATGTTTATACTTATATATGGAAGTACAAGCACAACATCAGATTTTATATATGCTAATTTTTAATAATTACAGTAAATGAGTGGCGAAAATCAGGTTATAGCCGCTTATTTGCTGTTTTTTTGTTGTAGTGACAATTATTGTGGGAGGTGGTATAATAATATGTGAATGCCTAAGTGGAGCATTTTCACATTTATTCTGTTCATAACGGAGTAGATAGTGAAGGCACACATAAAGTGTTCTTATTTTAAGGTTTGGTACGTTAGTAAGAATATTATATCAGGAGATGAATATGAGTAATAAAGATGACGGGCTTTCACAGTTAGTACAGGATGTGATTGACGGAAAAGCTGAGAAAAAGGAACTATGCAATAAGATTTACAAAGAGGTATACGCTTTAGCATACCCTGTATATCAGAACGAAGAAAAGAGTATGACCCAGGCAAAGAAGGCACTTATTGAGATATGTAAGAGAATAGGTGATTTTAACCTTGAAAGAAATATTCATAAGCAGGTTGCAACAATTGCATCTGCGTTCTTCTTTACAAGTGTGGTAAGTGAGAATGCAGAAGAATTAAGGAATAATGCACCAACAGGAGAATATGAATATACTCATATTAAGGATGATGAAGAATTCGTTACATATATGAAGCAGAAGGCAATAGCCTTCAGAAGCCCTAAGTCATTTGACCAGCAGGAGGAGAGCTTTAGAAATTTATCAGAGATAGAAATGTCGCTTACAGAATTATACGCTTATGAGATGCTTTCTGTTGATGCGATTGAGAGCGTAACCGATGTTGACAGTTCTTATATAAGCGGCTGGTTAGCAGGCATAAGAAGTTATGTATTAGGTTATGAAACAGCTGGTAATGCCGATAATAATGATATGGCAGCAGTCGCTGATAATGATTACAATTCATTAGATGAAAGTGATTATTCTGATGAAGAGTATGATGACAGTGATTATGGTTATGATGAGAATAATAATAATGATGATTATAGAGAAAGAGAAGCTGTAAGTTCTGTATACAGAAAAACAGGAAAAAGATTAAAGGAAAATGCTGTTACATTATTCATTAAAAGACTTTTTCCAGCACTCACACTTCCGGCAAGAATGATGGTTTCATGGATTGCAGGTGGTGTAATAGTTATTATTCTTATTATTATTCTTGTTGTATCAGTTAAGGCTGGCAAGAGCAATAAGAAGAGTGCTTCTTATGAATACCAGAATATGCAGTATACAACAGAACAGGCTGCAACGAAGAATAATAAGAAGAATGAGGCGGCAACAGCTTCAACTGAGGCAGGCACAGAAGAACAGACTACACAGAAGCAGACTGAGAATGTAACACAAAGTACTACTGGCAGCAGTTCTAATAATACAACCAATAGGACAACAGCTAATACATCTGATGATGATAGCATCACAGGAAATACTAGTTCAGATAATAGTGGAAGCACAGACAATGATACCAATGGAAGTGGTGACACAGGAAGTACAGATAACGGAGCAAGCGGAAGCGGCACTACAGGCGGAAGCACAGATAACGGAACAGGTGGAAGTGGTGACACAGGAAGTACGGATAACGGAACAAGCGGAAGCGGTACTACAGGCGGAAGCACAGATAACGGAACAAGTGGAAGCGGTACTACAGGCGGAAGCACAGACAGCGGAACAAGCGGAAGCGGCACTACAGGCGGAAGCACAGACAGCGGAGCAAGCGGAAGCGGTACTACAGGCGGAAGCACAGACAGCGGAGCAAGTGGAAGCGGCACTACAGGCGGAAGCACAGACAGCGGAGCAAGCGGAAGCGGCACTACAGGCGGAAGCACAGACAGCGGAGCAAGCGGAAGCACTACTACAGGTGGAAGCACAGATAACGGAGCAAGTGGAAGCAGCACAGGAAGCGGCAGTTCAAGCAGTTCAGGTTCATCAGACACAGTTAAATCAGCAGCTTCTGGTGTATCAGCTAATTAAAATGATGGGCAAAAATAACAATTATGGAGGAACATTTGCATGAAGTGTGTAATTCTTGCAGGTGGAAGTGGCGATAGTTTATGGCCATTGTCCAGAAAAAATTATCCTAAACAGTTTATGAAATTTAAGGAAGGCCGTTCACTTTTACAGGAAACGGTTGTCAGAAATCTGCCTTATTGTGATGAATTTATTATAGTAACTAATGAGGCATATAAGAATATTGTGAACGGACAGATGAAGGCGTTCCAGAGCCTGAAATACAGAGTTATTCTTGAGGGCACAGCTAAGGGTACAGCAGCGGCAATTATGCTTGGAACAATGTTTGCCAATCCAACTGAATTTGTATTAGTTGTTAATTCAGACAATTTTATTGATGGTGATGGATACAAGGATGCCATCATAGGAGCTAAAGAGATAGCAAAGACAGGCGTAATTGCGGCAGTTGGAGTTAAGCCTGAATATCAGGCGAAGAATCTTGGATATATCAAGAGAGATGGAAATGATGTAATTAAGATATTATCAAATGTTGATTTTGATGATGCAACATCTGAGATTGCAGACTGCTATTCATATGAGGAGGGGTATCTATGGAATAGTGGAATACTTGTGTTCAGGGCAGGTGATATGGTTAATATCACAAGAAAGAAATGTCCGGAATTGTATACAGCCTGCCGTACAGCTAAGAGAAAAGTTCCAGCTATAAGAAGGGCTATACGTTTCTCAGAAAATGTAATGAAGGACATAGTTACAGGAAGCATAGAAACACTTGTTCTTGAACACTGTGACAATCTCAAAGTAGTAGAGGCTGACATTTTATGGAAAGATATCGATAATGTATGTGATATTGAAATGCACCATAGTGATGATAAGCCTGACAATATAATTAAGAATGACTGTAGTAATATATCAGTAATTAACAACGCGCAAAGACAGCTTGTAGTTGCTAATGACTTAAGAGATATGGTAGTTGTCAATACAGAAGATGCTGTATACATTTCATCAAAGAAATCTGCTGATAATATCAAAGAGATTATTAAAGACAATCTTGACCAATATGAAACATACTTTGATTATAATCGTATCTCCTATAGGGAATGGGGTATACACGAGCTTCTTAATTATTCTAATGGTTATAAGGTTAAGAAGGTTACAGTATTTCCAGGAATGATGATGAATCTTCACCAGCATGAATTAAGGGCAGAATACTGGTCAGTTGTTGAAGGTACAGCTACTATTACAATAGGTACAGAAACTAAAGATTACCATAAGTATGAGAGCGTATTCGTGCCAATCGGTGTTAAGCATAAGGTTGCTAACAAGACAGACTCTAATGTTGTCATTATAGAGGTTGGAATTGGTGATTCAATCCTTGATAATGATATGGTTAAGATATATGGACAGGATTCATCAGATAATGGCGGCAATTATGTAAGAAAAGATAATTGTCCGATTGTCAAGCTTGACCCGGCATTCAAGGATAACCTCTGGGGCGGTACTAAGATAAGAGATGTATACGGCAAGAAATGTGATTATGATGTCATAGGAGAAAGCTGGGAGCTTTCTGCACACCCAGACGGGCAGAGCCGTATTGCAGAAGGATATTATAAGGGTATGCTCTTTAATGATTATCTTTCAATAATTGGCAAGGAAGCATTAGGCTGGAAGTGTCAGGCACAGGACAGATTCCCTGTACTTATAAAGTTTATTGATGCCAAGCAGGCATTATCAATACAGATACACCCGGATGATGAGTATGCACTGGAGAACGAGAATGAATATGGAAAGAACGAAATGTGGTATGTGCTTGATGCAGAACCTGGTGCATATCTGTATTGCGGACTTTCAAGAGCTTCTTCTAAAGAAGAGATAGAAGAACGTATAAAGAACAACACAATAACAGAAATCCTTAACAAGATAGAAGTTAAAAAGGGTGATGTTGTTATGGTAAAGGCTGGAACTATCCACGCGATAGGTGCAGGCATATTTATATGTGAAATACAGCAGAATTCTAACTGCACATACCGTATGTATGATTATGACAGACGTGACAAGTTCGGCAATCCACGTGAGCTTCACGTTGCCAAGTCATTAGATGTCGTTAATCCGGTTAAGTATGAGAAGGATAACAAATGTAATGTTATGCTTGCACATAATGAGCATTATATGTCAAAGCGACTTGTACAGTGCAAGTATTTTGAAGTTATCAAGTATGAAATAGAAGATGAAGCTAAGATACCAGTTGATGAAGCTTCATTCCTGTCAGTAATTGTAATTGACGGAGAAGGAACAATTATGACAGATGATAATGACAAGGAACTTAAGTTTAAGGCTGGAGAAAGCTTCTTTATTAATGCGGGCAAGAGAAATGTCGTTGTAAAGGGCAGATCAACCTGCATAATTACGCATGTATAATCAGACGGGAACGGAGGATTTGAATGAATAACAGTTCTGATAAAAAGGGAAGAAAGATAGCTTCATATATTATTCCCGGAATTATAACACTACTTGTTATGGTATTTGTTCTTATTGTAAAGGGAATATGGCCCTTTGGAAGTAACAGAATAGATTTATTTGATAATATGCAGCAGGTTGCTCCGCTGTATGCACATTTATGGGACGCTATGCACGGTAATGCAAGTGTGTGGTTTGACTGGTATACAGGACTTGGAACTAACGTGAGTATGAGTATATCAGCGTTCTCAATGTTCAGCCCATTTAACCTGCTTTTATATCTATGTCCAAGAGATTATATATTGGAATTCATATCAATTCTTACACTTGTTAAGATGTTTGTTATGTCAGTTACAATGTATGCATTTCTTAATAGGAGATATAAGAAATTAACATATAAGACTAAAGTTATATTTGCACTTGCATACACATTTTGTGGCTATGTGCTTTTATACGCTTCATGTTTTACACCTTGGATGGATATAGTTGCTTTATTTCCACTTCTTATGATGTCTTTAGATGTTATGGAAAAGACAGGAAAGAAGTTTTTCTATATTCTTATGCTGGCATTGTTATTTGTTATTAACTATTATATCAGTGCAATGTCAGTTGTATACATACTCCTTGCCGGTGGAATGTATATTATATTCAGATGTGACAAAGAAGAGAGAAGAAAATGTGCGTGGAACTTAGGGATAGGTACATTTACGGGAATTGGACTTTCAGCCTTTGTGCTTCTTCCGGTATTCTCGCAGCTTTCACAGTCACAGAGAACCGGTAACTCATTAAGCCTTGTACAGCAGTATATGTCATGGATTTCTAATCCGACATTCAGAAGCTTCAGTCTTGGCGAATTTGAAAGAATAATGATGTTCTATGGTATGGGAATATTCCTTGTGCTTATATTTACAGGCATACATAGAAGCAGAAAGTTACCGCGGTATAAGATGGATATAGATTTAAGAAAGCGTAACTGGTATGCAGTATCACTCTTTGCAATAATGGTTATTCAGGCAGTTGCAGAGGGTACTAACATTATGTGGCATTTTGGTTCATATAATGGATATACATTAAGAAATGGATTTATTATAGCATTTACATTCATATGTCTTGCAGCAATGTATGCAGATACTATAGTTGCAGATAGCAAAGAAGATAAAAAGAAGAATATAATATTAAGTGCAGTGTGTGTGGTAGTATGCGTTGCATTTGCACTTGGATATAAGTATATTCCAGTTAATTCCTACGAGAGGGCATTTGCATTTTTTATAGCAGTATTCGCAATTATGCTTGTTGTGCATATAATTAATGTGATAGTTAGAAAAGACGGATATGGAATTAACAGTATTATAAGATTAATGGCTGTTGAGATAATTATAGGTGCCATTGCTATGACAGGTCCACCTAAGTTCTATACTTATACGCCATATCAGTATGGAGATTATGTACAGCTTGCAGTGGAAGCGGCTAATAATCTTGAAATAGCTTCATCTCCGGTAGACAGAATAACTAATCCGGATTTAAGCCTTAATGCCAACTACCCTCTTGTTATGAAGAGAGGTGCAATGTCAAGCTTTACGGCAGCTCTTCAGAAGGAAAGCCAGAAGCAGACAGTAAGATGGGGACATTCAAAGTATTTCCTCTGGATGCTTGATTCAGGTAATACGGTATTCAGCGATGCTCTTATACACGTTACAGAGGCTGTTAATGTCAACAGATTAGACAGTTCATTGTATACACTTAAGAAGGTTGGAACTGATGGCTGTCAGTATAAGCTTTATACAGCTAATTACCAGCTGCCATTTGCAATGGTTACAGACTCATCTGTAAAAAATGTAGATTTTAATAAAGATTTTACTAAGAATGAATCAACAATGTCTGTGGAGTCAGAAGATTATAATGATAATAACTGCTCAAAGGACTGGATATATATGCACAATATTATGTATAGTGCATTAAGCCATGATTCAAGTAGTATTGTTACGGAATATGGTACTCTTACAGATACTAAAGAGATTACTGTAAATAATAATCATGTTGCAGAAGATAATATAGCTTCTGATAATCTGGAAGATTACAGAACAACACAGAATAAGCATATTATACAGACTTATAAGGATTCTGTAACAGGAACAAAGGCTGTATATATGAGTGTTACTGACCGTAATATAGGCGACTCGGATGCCAATGTATCTAATCTTTTCAGAAGTGTAAAGATAACTGTTAATGGTAAAGAGATTGCAATACCGACAATAGGTAATGTAAAAAATAAGTATTACACAACGGATTATAATAACGGACTTATATATCTTGGAACATTTTATGATGAAGATATTGAGGTTCAGGTAGAATATACAAGACCATATGATTCAGCAGGTAATGTAATCACGGATAAGTCGATTGTCACAATCGCAGGAATTGACCTTAATAAAATGCAGTCACTGTGCGATAAATACGCTGATAAGCAGAGTGATGTAACATATACTAATAACTCAGTTACTATAAAGGTTGACGGAAACGGTAATGATAATTATGCAATAATTCCAATCATTAAGAGTGATAACTGGACAGTTACAGTCAATGGAGTAAAGTGTGATACAGACGAGATTGCTGGAATACTTACAGGAGTTAATATTAATGACGGAAGTAATGAAATTGTATTTACATTTAAACCATCAGGAAGAAATGCAGGAATAATTATATCTTTGATTATTCTTATTGTTATGATAGTTCTTATGTTTATTGACCATAAGAGAGGGATAAATGTTCCTCAGTGGTTGGGAATGTGTGCAGGTGGTGTATATCTTGCAATAATTGCAGTGCTTGCAGTTGTTATGTTTGCAATTCCACTTGTTGCCAGCGTGATTGCGAATATACAGTATATATTGTAATAACAGATATTGGGGTTGTGAATGTTTAAAGCAGTAGCAGGATACTATAAAGATAATGAACGGTTAAGGCTTTTGGTGAAGATAATAGCAGTATGGCTTATTTCAAGGGCAGTTATGCTTCTAATGGTTCCGGTGATGAATCTTATTGCTGATGAGCCGCACCAATGGCTGTATTATATGAATCCGTGGGATGCAGAGTGGTATAAAGGGATTGTGGAGAATGGTTACCAGCCTCCTAAGTCATCAGGTATGGCAAGCTGGGCTTTTTTCCCGCTATACCCTCTTGTGTGTATGGCAGTAAGACTTGTCACAATGGGATGTATAGATACATATGCCGTAGGAATGACAGTTTCCAACATATGTATAATTATAGCAGTGTATTATGCAGTTAAGTATGCAGATATAGAGATTGATATGAAGAAATATAATAAAAAGACAGTTGAGGATATTATTATATTTCTTATGCTTGCAGGACCATTTGCCGTGTACTATGGTGCTATGTATACAGAAGCACTCTTCATATTGTGTGTTATACTCTGCTTCTATAACTCTGCCAGACATAATTATATGGCGGCAGGAATAGCGGCGGCGATGGCAAGTGCAACACGAATTGTTGGCTGTATGCTTGTGTTTGTGCTTATAACATATATGTTTATGGAGGCCTGTGCAGAGTGCAGGGCTAAGCATAATTCAAAAGTGAAGGATAATAAAGAAGCTGGTATAATAGATAAGTATATGCTTACAGATGAAGCTGGTATTATGCTGGCTGGAAATATAAGCTTAGCCAGTGTTATAAGAACTTTTATTAAAAATGTCATAAAAGAACCAAAGAAGCTTGTGGCTATTATGATAAGCCCTCTTGGCATATTCATATATATGAATTATCTGAGATACCTTTGCGGTGATTCGTGGGCATTTTACCACGTCCAGAGAGCGTGGAGAACACAGAAAATGTTTCCAGTAATCGGAGTATTGTTTAAGTCGTGTACAGGACAGCTCACAGCGGCATCAGGAGTTAAGACACTCAATGGAATAATTCTTGGCTGGCTCTGCGTTATAACGCTTATGCTTTATGCGGCGATGATAAGAAAGAAGCATTATGCACTTGGAATATTTGGAATAATAGTACTTCTTATTCCGCTTACATCAAGCGTTATGAGTACATTGAGATTTATAATGGGTTCATTTGTAATATATATAGGAGTGGCAGAGATAATCGCAGGCTGTAACAGGTATGTACGGTATGGAATAATTGCGTTGATGTCTATAGTTGAGGTTGTTGTAATATCGGCGTGGTACTTCTGGGACGGTCTGCTTATGTGAAAAGACTTGCTATCTTTATATATTGGTATTATAATTAACACGCTTTTTAAATTACAATTATATATACTGGAGTTAATCTGGTATGAGAATATTAAAAGGAGAAAATATATGTTATCAGTAGTTGTACCTACATTTAATGAGGGAAAGAATATTAGAAATCTGGTGACACAGATAGATGATGCACTTAAGGGAATTGATTATGAAATATTATTCGTAGATGATAGTAAAGATAATACACCTGATGTAATCAGGGAAGTAGCTAAGGATTTTCCACAGATAAGACTTGAACACAGAACAGGTGAAACAGGTCTTGCAACAGCAGTTCTTAAGGGATTTGAACTTGCTAAGGGTGAGTATATGGCTTGTATGGATGCTGATTTACAGCACCCACCAATTGTACTTAAGTATATGTATAAGGCTATGGAAAGCGGTGCAGATTTCTGTATACCAAGCCGTCTTATACCTGGTGGAGATGATGGTGGACTTAACTGGTACAGAAAGTTTGTATCTGGTACAGCAAGAAAGATAGGACAGTGGATGCTTCCTTGTCTTAGAAAGATATCTGACCCAACAAGTGGTCTTTTTATGTTCAGACGTGAAGTGATTGAAGGAGCAGACCTTCAGCCAATAGGCTGGAAGATTATGGTCGAAGTTCTTGCAATGGGTTCATATAAGAAGGTAGTTGAAATCCCATATAAGTTCCAGCAGAGAACAGAGGGCGAATCTAAGCTTTCAGGTAAGGTTACAATGGAATATTTAAAGCAGCTTAAGGATCTTAGGAAGAGATACAACAAGTCTAATAAATATGAAGTGGAAATCTGGTCAACAGAAAAGATGATGGCAGAATAAGCTTTTGTAACTGGAAGGAGTAATAATGGGTAAGTATTTTGGTACAGATGGATTTCGTGGTGAAGCTAATGTGAATCTTACGGTCGTCCATGCATTTAAAGTATCCGCTATCAAGGAGGCGGAGGATGCGCTGCGTTCGCTCCGCAGCCTCGGCGATGAATTCATCACGCTCTCGGAGCGCTTGGAAGCGCTGCGCTGTGAAGCGTATGACCTTGCCGAAACGATCCGCGATAAGAAGGATGAATACGACTTTTCTCCGCAGGAGCTCGACGCCGTGGAGTCGCGCTGCGACCAGCTTTACCGGCTGAAAAAGAAGTACGGCTCAAGCGTCGAGGAGATGCTTGCATATCTTGAAAAATCGCGTGAGGAATTAGACCGCATCGAGTATGCAGACGACCGTGCGCAGCAGCTCGAGCAGACGCTCAAAAAGCAGGAAAAGGCTGCGCGCGAAGCGGCGCAGGCCCTCTCCGACCGCCGTCACGCGGCGGCAAAGGAGCTTGAGGAGCGTATTTCCAGGGAACTGCGCGAGCTCGATATGCCGAAGCTCCGCTTTGCCATCGACTTTCAGGAAAAGGACATGGGCGAGGACGGTGTGGACGCCGCGGCGTTTTTGATGTCCGCCAATGTGGGCGAGGCGCTGCGTCCCATCCAGAAGATCGCGTCCGGCGGCGAGCTGTCGCGCATCATGCTGGCACTCAAAAACGTGCTGGCCGAGCAGGACAGCGTGATGACGATGGTGTTCGACGAGGTCGACACCGGCGTTTCGGGCAGGGCTGCCCAGCGCGTGGCGGAAAAGCTCGCCAAGCTCTCGCGCACACGGCAAGTGCTGTGCGTGACGCATCTGCCGCAGCTCGCGGCGATGGCCGACACGCACTTCGGCGTGGAAAAGGGCGAGGAAAACGGCCGCACGCTCACAAAGGTCGTCGCGCTCGACCGCGCGGCGCGCCGCGGCGAGATCGCCCGCCTAAGCGGGGGAGACCACCCGAGCGAGACGATGCTCTTAGGAGCAGAGGAACTGCTCTGCGCGGCGGAGAACTTTAAAGATCAACTACTGTAAAGCAAAATCACATGTCAGAGAAAAGCGCCGCGATGCGGCGCTTTTTCGAAGAAAGGAACATTAGATGAACGAATTTGCTGAGCGCATCGAGCGGGATTTTCCGGTGCGGCGCAAGGAGAAAGAAAAAGTAGACTTCCGCACCTGGCTTGTCTACACACTCAAGGAGCTCGGCTATTCGCCGAAGCTCGAGAGCGGGACGTCGGCGCTCTCGGCGGGCGGCAATGTGACGAATGTGGTCGTCGGCGACATCGAGAAGGCAAAGATCGTTCTCGCGGCGCACTACGACACCGGCGTGCGCGAGGTCCTGCCGCCGCTCATTTGCCCGACGCGACCGGCGACGTACATGCTCTACGAGGCGCTGATGCCGCTGCTGGCGCTGGCGGTGAGCTTCCTTATTTCGTTCGGCGTGACGTTCGCGCTCAACATGCCGAATATGACGCTGCCTCTCTTTTTGCTGCTGCTGGTTGTTGGGCTCTTTTACCCCAAATATGGCAAGAGTGAGACGAACAACAAAAATGCCAACACCTCCGGCGTCATCGCACTGCTCGAGGTCGCAAAGGCGCTGACGCCGCGCTACCGCGGCGAGGTGTGCTTCCTGTTCCTTGACGGTGGCACGCAGGGGAGCAAAGGCGCCAAGCGCCTGATCCACGCGCACCCCGAGCTCAAAAAGAAGAGCGTCGTCGTGCTCGACTGCGTGGGTGAGGGCGATGAGTTGCTGATTTTGCCGGGCAAGGCGAGCCGCTGGAACGACAAGCTGCTCGACACGATCCTTGAGCAGTTCAGCAACAGCGAGAAGAAGACCTGCTTTTTGAAGACCGACGGACTTGTTCACTATCCCTCGGATAACCGCGCGTTCACGGGCGGCACGGTCATCTGCGCATGCAAAAAGGTCAAGGGCTTTGGCCGCTGCATCCTGCCGCGGAAAGCGACGGGGATCGACGAGGAGAACCTGTCGCTCCTGTGCGACGGGCTGTGCAAGCTCGTGATGTATTACAATCCGCAGAATAATCCGCAGAATACTTGATACTTGACAAGACCGATTCTTTACGTTACAATATCCGCGTTTACGGTGATGAAGCGGAGAAGTAAGCAGCGATTTCCTGCGCAGAGAGCCTTCGGCCGGTGCAAGAAGGAGAGGAAACGTGCCGAAATACACCGCGGAGCCGGCGCCCGAACGAAAGTTTTCCAGTAGGCGCGCCCCGGGAGCGCCCGTTATCGCGCGGGAGTGTGTCGGCACTCCGTGAGGCCGTTTTTGCGAGAAAACGGCGAACCAGAGGTGGTACCGCGAATTTGTTCGCCCTCTGTCCAAACGGACAGAGGGCGTTTTTTTGCTATCCGAAAACGTCTCAAAATGTCCGAAATGAAGTAAAATAGAAATACAGGAGGAATCAACAAATGGGAATTTATGAAGAGCTCAAAGCGCGCGGCCTGATCGCGCAGGTGACGGACGAGGAGCAGATCCGCGACCTCGTCAACAACGGCAAGGCGACGTTCTACATCGGCTTCGACTGCACGGCGGATAGCCTGCACGTCGGCCACTTCATGGCACTGTGCCTGATGAAAAGACTCCAGATGGCGGGCAACAAGCCCATTGCGCTCATCGGCGGCGGCACGACCATGATCGGAGACCCCTCGGGTCGCAACGATATGCGCAAGATGCTCACCAAGGCCGACATCGACCACAATGCCGAATGTTTCAAGCGCCAGATGGAGCGCTTTATCGACTTCGGCGAGGGCAAGGCCATGATGCTCAACAACGCCGACTGGCTGATGAAGCTCAACTACATCGAGCTGCTGCGCGAGGTGGGCGCGTGCTTCTCTGTGAACAACATGCTGCGCGCCAAGTGCTATGAGCAGCGCATGGAAAAGGGCCTTTCGTTCCTGGAATTCAACTACATGATCATGCAGTCCTACGACTTCTACCACATGTTCCAGGAGTACGGCTGCAACATGCAGTTCGGCGGCGACGACCAGTGGTCCAACATGCTCGGCGGCACGGAGCTCATTCGCCGCAAGCTCGGCAAGGACGCGCAGGCGATGACGATCACGCTGCTTCTTAATTCCGAGGGCAAGAAGATGGGCAAGACCGCGAGCGGCGCGGTGTGGCTCGACCCGAACAAGACCACGCCCTACGACTTCTACCAGTACTGGCGCAACGTGGGCGATCAGGATGTTTTGAAGTGCATCCGTATGCTCACATTCCTGCCGCTCGAGCAGATCGACGAGATGGATAAGTGGGAGGGCAGCCAGCTCAACCGCGCGAAGGAGATCCTCGCCTACGAGCTCACCGCACTCGTCCACGGGGAAGAGGAGGCCAAGAAGGCGGAGGAGTCTGCCAAGGCGCTCTTCGGCGCGGGCGGCAATAACGCCAACATGCCGACGAGCACGCTGACGGATGCCGACTTTGAAAACGGCAACATCAATGTCCTTTCGATGTTGGTCGCGACCGGCCTGTGCCCGTCCCGCGGTGAGGCGCGCCGTTTGGTCCAGCAGGGCGGTGTGACGATCGATGATGTGAAGGTCGCCTCCATCGACGAGAGCCTTGCGCGTGAACGTTTTGAGGGCGAGGGCGTCATCGTCCGCAAGGGTAAGAAGGTCTTCCACCGCGTGAAGGCGTAAGCAAGGCTGATTACAAAACGTAAACGAAAAAGTGAAACAGGACTCTGCGCGTTTTCAGCGCAGAGTCCTGCTTTTTTGACTGAATACACAAGGTGAAAAACGGCGAAATGAATACGGCGAATGTTCGCTGAATATCGCGATGAATATTATGCAGATGCAAAGTGAATACACGATGAATATTGCATAAACGAGAAATAAGAATCACTTATACCGAGGCTCGGAACGGCTTTAGCGCACTGGAGAGCTGTTCCAAATGACGCTCGGAAATGCGGCACAGCGGCAGCCGCAATTCGCCGCTGCACAGGCCCAAGAGCTCCATGGCGGCCTTGACGGGGATGGGGTTGACCTCGCAAAACAGCGCGCGAATGAGCTCATGCAGCTTGAGCTGAAGCGTGCCTGCCTCCAAGAAGCGATTTTCAAGGCAGAGCTGTGTCAGCTCGTGCATTTCACGCGGGACGACATTTGCGGCGACGGAGATGACGCCCTTGCCGCCAAGAGCCATGATGGCGGCGGTGGAGCCGTCGTTACCGCTCCAGACGGTGAAGCCCAGCGGGCAGAGGTTGAGGGTGTCCTGAATGAGGTCGAAGTCGTCGCTCGCCTCCTTGACACCGGCAATGTTCGGATGCTTGGCAAGCGCTTGATAGGTCTGCGCCGTGCAGCCGACGCCTGTGCGGGAGGGAACGTTGTAGAGGATGACCGGAATGTCGACCGCGTCCGCAATGGCGGAGAAATGCTGCACAAGGCCGCTCTGCGAGGCTTTGTTGTAGTACGGCGTGACGGTGAGCAGCGCGTCGACGCCCGCGCTTTGCGCGGCTTTGGAGAGCGCGATGGAGGACGCGGTGCTGTTCGTGCCGCTGCCCGCGATGACAGGCACGCGGCGGTCGACGGTGCGCACGCAGCGCTCAATGAGCGCCATGCGCTCATTGTAGCTCAGCGTCGCGGCCTCGCCGGTTGTGCCGCAGACGACGATGGCGTCGGTGCCGCCTTGGATCTGGCGCTTGATGAGACGGTCGAAGGCTTCGAGATCGACACCGTCGCCGCAAAACGGTGTGACGATAGCGACGGCGCTGCCGGTAAACACACAGGGTTTCATAAAGGACTCCTTTCCATGACGCTTGACCGCCAAAACGGTAGGGGGGAGCGGCGGCCAAAAAGAGATACAGTTTTGCTTGAAAGCAGAGGGAAACTGTCGTATAATGTAAAATACGATTCATATGGATATGTTCAGCCGGGCGCAGAGCGATCGCTTCTGCAAAACTGGCTGTGGAGGATACTATGAAAAAATGGTGCAGAACGTTCCTGCTTTCCTGTCTGCTGTGCCTTTCACTGTGCACGCTCGCGCAGGCAACGGACGGTGAGACGCTCCGTGTGGGGCTCAAGTACGGCTCGGACGCGATGAGCGCGGCGAACCTTCAGAATTATTCGGCCTTCGGCGGCTACGCGCTGGGGTATTTTGACGCGGACGGCAGCTTTGAAGAGCTGGGCGCGTTGCCGCAGTTGTATGAAAAGATCACGGTGACGACGGATACGACCTATCATGTGCAGCTTTCCGGCACGTTTTACGATTACGGCGACGCGTCGCGCACAGCGGCGCAGTACAGCGGCGGCTTCGCTGCCTACGAGGATGGCGCGTTCTATGCGCGCGCTGGCAGCTACACGAGCCTGAGTGCGGCGCGGTCCGCAGCAGCCCAATACGGCGGCACTGCCGTCGGCGGCAGCAGCACGGGCGTGACGGTCATCGTGACGGGAACGGATACGATCCTCTTTGAATTCGACTGCGGCGGGAGCGAAAACCTCGGCATTCTGCCGATCGAGACGCGTGAAAAGACGGTCACATGGTTCCGCGGCTACCGCTACTACGGCGGCTTTGAATACCAGCGCGTGAGCGGCGGGAACATCAATGTCATCAACGTGGTGGATCTCGAGGACTATGTCAAATGTGTCATTCCCTGGGAAATGAGCAAGGACTGGCCGGTCGAGGCGCTCAAGGCGCAGGCGGTCTGTGCGCGCACCTACGCGGTCTGTCAGACGAAGCATCGCGCGCAGGGCTTTGACATCTGCGCGACGACGCACTGTCAGGTGTATCAGGGCACGGCAGCGAGCGGTGCGAATTCCGATGCTGCGGTCGACCAGACGACGGGGGAGTTCCTCTACTACAGCGGAAGACTCGTGCAGGAGGCTGTGTATTATTCAAGCAACGGCGGCGCGAGCGAGGACAGCCTGAACGTCTGGGGCAATGACGTCGGCTATCTCAAAGGCAAGATCGACCCCTATGAGGGCAAGATCGCCTCGATCATCCCACGGTACAACTGGTCGACGACGTTTACCGCGTCGGAACTGACGAGCCTTCTCAATAACCGGGGCTATGGCATCGGCACGGTGAAAAACGCCTATGTCTCGGCCTATACCGACACAGGTAACGTCTATTCCGTCACCTTTACCGGTACGAGCGGCAGCAAGACTGTTTCGCGCGAGGCATGCCGGACGCTGCTGAATCTGCGCAGCCAGCGCTTTATGATCGGCGGCGGTACGGGCGAGAATATTTACAGTGTGAATGACACGGGCGAAAGCGTCGCGCTCGGCTCTATGAGCGCGATCGACAGCAGCGGGAAGAGCTCGGCGCTGTCCGGCAACGTGTACGTCATCACGTCGAGCGGCACATCGCAGCTTGTGCAGCGGACGACGACATCGTCCGGCAGCGGCAGCTTTGTGATCTCCGGCAGCGGTTACGGGCATAATGTCGGCATGAGCCAGTGGGGCGCGTACTCGATGGCAAACCTCGGCTATTCCTACCGCGATATTTTACAGTTTTACTACACGGATGTCAGCATCCGATGAGGGAAGAGAAACGACATGAAAACGAAAGATTTTGATTATTACCTGCCCGAGGAGCTGATCGCGCAGACGCCGCTCGAAAAGCGCGACGAATCGCGCCTGATGTGCCTTGACAAGAAGACGGGTGAGCTCTCACACCACCATTTTTATGAGCTGCCGGACTTTTTGAACCCCGGCGACTGCCTGATCTTGAACAATTCCCGCGTGCTGCCGGCGCGCCTTTTGGGCCAGCGCCTACCGGGCGGCGGCGCGTGCGAGGTGCTTCTGCTCATCGACCGCGGCGACAAAACATGGGAGTGCATCGTGCGGCCGGGCAAGCACCTGCGCAAGGGCACAAAGATGCAGTTCGGCAACGGCGAGCTCAAAGCGGAGGTCGTGGACGTGTTACCTGACGGCAACCGCATGGTGAAATTCGACTTTGAGGGTATTTTCCTCGAGGTGCTCGAACACCTTGGCAAGATGCCGCTGCCGCCTTACATCAAGGAGGAATTGCAGGATCAGGAGCGCTACCAGACCGTCTATTCCAAGGTCAACGGCAGCGCCGCCGCGCCGACGGCGGGCCTGCACTTCACGCCGGAGCTGCTGGAAAAAATTCAGGCAAAGGGCGTGAACATCGGCTATGTGACGCTGCATGTCGGCCTCGGTACGTTCCGTCCTGTCAAGGAGGACGACATCGAGCAGCACGATATGCACAGCGAATACTGCGTTATCCCGCCTGAGACGGCGACGCTTATCAACGAGACGAAGGCACGCGGCGGACGCGTGATCTGCGTCGGTACAACGTCGTGCCGCACGCTCGAGAGCTGGGCACAGGAGGACGGACACATGGAGCCGTCCGCAGGCTGGACGAGCATCTACATCTACCCGGGCTACCGCTTCAAGGTGATGGATGCACTCGTGACGAATTTCCACCTGCCGCAGTCCACGCTCATCATGCTGGTCTCGGCGCTCGCGGGCCGCGAGCACGTACTGCATGCCTACGAAGAGGCGGTAAAAGAACGTTATAGATTTTTTAGTTTTGGCGACGCTATGTTCGTTTCCTGAAACGGGGGAAGACTATGTTCAAAGTGATTAAATACGAGGGCAAGGCTCGGCGCGGTAAGTTCAAATGCGCGCACGGCGGGGAAGTGCAGACGCCGGTTTTTATGAACGTCGGCACGCAGGCGGCCATTAAGGGCGGCGTGAGCGCGCTGGACTTAAAGGACCTCGGCTGTCAGATCGAGCTTTCCAACACGTACCACCTGCATCTGCGCCCCGGCGACGATGTGGTGCGCCAAATGGGCGGCCTCCACAAGTTTATGCACTGGGACGGCCCTATCCTGACCGACAGCGGCGGGTTTCAAGTATTTTCCCTTGCGGGCCTGCGCAAAATCAAAGAAGAGGGCGTGACATTCGCCTCGCACCTTGACGGCCGGCGCATCTTCATGGGGCCGGAGGAGAGCATGCGCATTCAGTCGAATCTCGGCAGCGACATTGCGATGGCCTTCGACGAGTGCGTGGAAAACCCGGCACGCTACGAGTACGCGAAGGCATCCTGTGAGCGCACGCTGCGCTGGCTGGAGCGCTGCAAGATCGAGCATGACAAGCTGAATACCTTGTCAGATACGGTCAACCCGCAGCAGATGTTATTTGGCATCAATCAGGGTGCGACGTTCGAAGATCTTCGCATCTGGCACATGAAAGAGATCGCAAAGCTCGACTGTGACGGCTACGCCATCGGAGGCCTCGCGGTCGGCGAGCCGACGCAGACAATGTACGACATCATCGACGCGGTCGAGCCCTATATGCCGCAGGATAAGCCGCGCTATCTCATGGGCGTCGGTACGCCGTCGAACATCATCGAGGGCGTGGCGCGCGGTGTGGACTTTTTTGACTGTGTGATGCCGGCGCGCAACGCACGCCACGGCAAGCTCTTCACGTGGAGCGGCTCGATCAACCTCAAAAACGAGAAGTACAAGCTCGACGAGCGGCCGATCGACGAGCAGTGCGACTGCCCGACGTGCCGGAATTTCTCACGTGCGTACCTGCGCCACCTCTTTAAGGCGGAGGAGATCCTGGCCCTGCGCCTTGCGGTGATGCACAATCTGTATTTCTACAACAAGCTGACGCAGCGCATCCGCGACGCGCTCGACGCGGGAGAGTTTGCGGCTTTCCGAGCGGAGTACAGCACGAAGCTGTCGGAAAGAGTTTGATTCTTTGGATAAACCCCTTGCACAATAGTGAAATATCCGTTATAATACCAATATCTTTTGTTTTGGAAAGGAACTTGTACTATGGATAGCATTATCTTGCTGGTTGCGATGATCGCGGTGTTCTACTTCCTGATCATCCGCCCGGAAAACAAGCGCAAAAAGCAGGCAGAAAACATGCGCAACAGCCTCAAGAAGGGCGAGCGCATCACCACCATCGGCGGTCTGGTCGGCCGCATCGTTCAGGTGAACGACGCGACGGTCGTGTTCGAGACCTCTGAGGACCGCGTCCGCATCGAGGTCGCCAAGTGGGGCATCCAGTCTGCGGAGTCGATGGAGCAGGCGGCTGCGCCCAAGGCCAAGAAGGCTGACAAGGCGGAGAAGAAGGCTGAGGAAAAACCTCAGACCGAGGAAGAGGCCAAGACTGTGGCCCTGCCGATTGAGGACAAGGCGGACAAGGCTGAAAAGGCCGAGGATAAGCCCTCTTACGATCCTGAGATCAAGTAAGATCGACAACTGCATAGCATAAACAAACCTCCCCTGACATACGCTCATGTAGGCGAATGCAGGGGAGGTTTTTGCGTGGAAAAGACGGTGAACACCGCGTGGTACGCGAAAAAATGCGCGCTGGGTACGCTTGTGTGCTGCGGCACGGAGCTGGTGCTTTTGATGCTGGCATCGGCGCTGATACTGCGCGGTGCGATCAGCGAGGAGATGGCGAACGGCGCGGTGCTGGTCTGCGCGGCGGTCGCGGCGTTTTTGGGTTGCATGATCGGAGCGAGGAAGACAAGCAAGCGTGCGATGATGACGGCGGGCTGCGCGGCGAGCGCGTGGGTCACGATGCAGGTGATCGGCTTTTTTGTTTATGATGGGTTGACGCCGGAGCGGTCGCTCGAGCTGGCGGCGGCGATGGCGGTCGGCGCGGTGGCGCCGCTCCTACTACAAAGAAACGGGAAAAAGGGGAGAGGCGCCAAGGCGCGCGCTCGCCGCAAGCGCAGGTGAACATAAAGCAATAGGCGTATTCACACGTTTTTGATCAGCGGTGGAGGAAATGCGGCGCGAAAAGCTGTAACAACTTGCACAAATGGAGCAAGAGCGACGGGAAAATATGACTTTTTCTGACTTGGGTGGTGAAGCGGAGAACTGCTTCCAGATATGGGGAACGGGTGCGAAAACCACCCCATATCTTGGTAAAATGCCGCCGCTTTTTCAATTTGTTTCAATAGTTTACATAATACACTTTACATAATATTTTGACATAATTAACAAAAATGGGAAAAGTTGGCAATTCCGCTTGCGAAAAGAGTGCAAACGGCCTATATTTATAGGTGCGTTCTATCGTTTTGCTCCGCGGGCAGAATGCCGCTTCCCTTCACGAGGGGTGACATACTTGCTGAGTCGAACGAACAGAAGAGACCGCCGCGGCGCGCTGCCGCAGCGCGTGCCTGTGCCGATGCTGGTGTTATCGGCGTTTATTGTGTTGGGTGTGATCCTTGGGTACGTGTTTGCGCTCCGGTCGCTGCAGAGCGCGGGCGGCGAGCTGAAACAGTATTTCGACGCGTTTTTATCGGGCGGCGTGAACAGGCCGTTTTCGGTACGGGCGCTGGGCGAAACGCTGTTGTGCTATTTCCGCGCGCCGGGTATCGTGTTTTTGCTGGGCTTTGCGTCCATCGGCATTGTGGCGGTACCGCTCGTGTGTGCGTGCCAGGGGTTTCTTCTATCGTACTCGCTGTTCTGCTTTGCGCTCTCGCTCGGGCGGGGGAGCTTTCCGTTGCTGCTGGCGCTGTTCGGCATCCGGCTTCTGGCGGTGCTGCCGTGCACGCTGCTGCTCGGGAACGCGTCGCTTGACAAGTCCCGCGTGCTGCTGTCGCTTTCGCTTGGCGGCGGGGGACGGGGACGCGCAGTCAGCTACGGGAGCGCGTACTGGTACCGCTTTGGCATTTGTTGTGTGTGTTTGTTGTTTGCCGCTCTGCTGGAGCTGTGGCTCGTGCCGCAGTTTTTGCTGCTGGCGGCGTCTTGAACTGTTTTTTGGGAAGGAGGGGTGCGATCATGGCCGACCTTTTGGCGCAATACGAAGAATATCTGGCCACGGAAAAGCACGCCTCCCAGAATACGCTCAGCTCCTATATGCGCGATCTGCACCAGTTCGCCGTGTATTTGGACGAGTTCCACCCCATGCCGCTGCCGCAGGTGACGCAGGAGGTCATCAGCGGCTATGTCGCCTGGATGGGCGGCAAGGGCAAGTCCGCCGCGACGATCACGCGCTCCATCGCGTCGATCAAGTCGCTCTACACCTACCTCCAGATGACCGGAGAGGTCAGCGCGAACCCGGCCAAGGGCGTTGCCGCGGTGAAGGTGGAGCACAAGTTCCCCGAGATCCTCACGGGCAAAGAGGTCGAGCTCTTCCTTGACCAGCCCCAGTGCGTGGACGCTAAGGGCTACCGCGACCACGCGATGCTCGAACTGCTGTACGCCACGGGCATCCGCGTCTCCGAGCTCATTTCGCTCAATGAAGAGGACGTGAGCCTGAGCGCGAGCTTCATCCGCGCGCAGAGCAAGGGCAAAGAGCGTATCATCCCACTCTATCCCGCCGCCGTCAAGGCACTTTCGCACTACATGAAGGAGGTGCGTCCGCAGCTTTTGGCTGATCCGGAGGAAACGGCGCTGTTCGTCAACATGAACGGCGAGCGCATGAGCCGTCAGGGCTTCTGGAAGATCATCAAGCACTATCAGGAGACGGCGGGCATCGAAAAGGACATTACGCCCCACACCCTACGGCACTCCTTTGCAGCCCACCTGCTGGAGAACGGAGCAGACCTGCGAGCCATTCAGGAGATGCTGGGCCATGCGGATATCTCCTCCACACAGATATACACCCACGTGATTCAAAAGCAGCTGAAGGATATCTACAACAAGGCTCATCCCAGAGCATGAGAGACTGGCGGAGAGATACCTCTCCGCCAGTTTTGCATCCCCTGAAGGGCCGCCGTCATCTCTAATGTTTTTGCCGCTGTGTGCGAAACTTGGCGCTTTACAGGGGGTGACAAATACGGTATAATAAACTGATATCATATTTTCGGCAGACGGTATGACTGCCCGGAAGGAGATGACTTTTTGCAGGTAAATCAAGTGCGGGCGGGTGCGATCCTCTCCTATATCTCCATGGCAGTGAGCACCATCCTCTCGCTGGTATATGCCCCCATCATGAAGGGGCAGCTGGGGACCAGTGAATACGGTGTATACGGCTCCGTAGGCCCCATCATTGCATATCTTCTGCTGCTGAGTATGGGACTGGGCAGCGCCTATATGCGGTATTACTCTCAGGCCAAGGTGGCGCAGGACCGCCGGACCATGGCCAAGCTGAACGGAATGTTTCTTGTGACCTACACGGTGCTGGGTCTGGTGCTGCTGGTGCTGGGCTTCACACTGGCGGCGCATCCGCAGAACGTGTTCGGTGCCAAGTGGACGGAGGAGGAGCTGGCGCTGGGTGCCGAGCTGCTGCGGATCATGTCCGTCAATGCGGCTCTGTCGTTCCCCATCAGCGTGTTCGAGTCCAATGTCAATATCAACGAGCGGTATCTGTTTTTGAAGCTGGTGGCCATGGCCAAATCGGTGCTGAGCCCCATGATCTCCATCCCGCTGCTGCTGTTGGGGTATCACTCGCCGGCCATCGCTATCCTGAGTCTGATGCTGACCATCGTCAGCGGCGTGGTGGAGGCCTTCTACTGTCTCATCCGTCTGCGGATGCCCATCAGCTTCCGTGGCTACGACTTCGCCCTCATGAAGAGCATGATGGGCTTTACCTTCTATGTGTTCATCGCCGTGGTGGTGGATCAGGTGAACTACGGTATCGGTACCCTGATGACCACATGGATCCACGGCACGGAGCTCAGCGCCGTATACTATAACGCCAATCAGCTGAACGTGTACTATCTGTCCTTCGCCATGGCCATCTCCAATGTGCTGGCCCCCCGCGTACACCGCATGGTGGCCTCCAACACCCCCACCCGTGAGTTGGGGCGGCTGATGACCCGTGCAGGCCGTTTGCAATTCATCATGCTCATGTGCGTGTTTCTGGGCTTTGTGGCGGTGGGCCGCCCCTTCGTGGTGCTGTGGGCCAAGGGCGACGCCAGCTTTGCCATCGACTATCCCGTGGCGATTTTGCTGTTTCTCTCCACCATCATGTCCTCCATCCAGTTCGTGGGGCTGGAGATCCTGCGGGCCAAGGGGATGCACAAGTTCCGGGCCTGGGTCTATCTGGCGGCGGCAGGCGTCAACGTGGTGCTGATGATCCCTCTGTGCCGGAGGTGGGGGCTGCTGGGCGTTGCCGGCAGCATCCCTATCGTCACACTGCTGGGGAACGTCCTGCCCATCAACTGGTACTACTGCAAAAAGATCGGGCTGGATGTGAGCCGCTTCTGGCGGCGTATCGCCCAGCTGCTGCCCTCCATGCTGGTGCCGGCTATCGTAGCGGTGCTGATTGCTCGCTTTGCTCAGGTGGGCAGCTACTTACAGATTGGTCTGTGGGGCTGCGTATTCATAGCCGTCTATGCCGGAAGCCTGTGGCTCTTCGGTATGAACCGCTATGAGCGGGGACTGGTCAGCAGTATGCTGGGCAAGATCTTCCGCCGTGGCAGGAGATGATTCTTACAACGTAAAAAAGGACCGAACGGCTGTGCCGCTCGGTCCTTTTTTACAAAATCAGCAGCAGTCCGATGGCGATCAGGACCTCCTCATCGGCCTCCTCCCGGAACAGGAAAAAGAGGATCAGCAGAAGCAGCAGA
>OGYD01000684.1_pt1 | contig 27711 bp, 48 predicted proteins | sample 1576441 | NCBI WGS metagenome assembly OGYD01 (sample SAMEA3541537, study PRJEB24748) | human gut metagenome | biome: human gut; feature: human-associated habitat; material: faeces | place: China | collected 2012 | reverse complement strand
CGCCGGCGGCGCTCAAATTATGCGCGCAGCAGACTGCGGCCTCTTTGTCAAAAAGGAATGCTTTTTGACAGTGCAGCGGCGCGTCCGATTCCGGACGCGCCGCTTGTGCTTGCCATCAGGCGAGCAGACGGATGCCTTTGGTCATCAGGCTCAGCCCGAGGGCGACGATGAGGATCGTGCTGGCCTTGAGCAGATATTTGTTGTACCGCTTCGGGATGAATGCGCCCAGCAGACCGAACAGCAGCATGAAGACGCACGTGCCCGCGCCGAAGGCGAGCATGCTCACCGCGCCGCTTGCCCACGATCCGGACGAGGCGGCGAAGATCCACATCGACGACAGCGCGCCGCATGGCATCAGACCGGTCAGCAGCCCGACGGCGAACGCCTTGCCCCGGAAGCGGCAGGGCTTGGTCAGTTCGGGGCTGATCCGGCGCAGAAACGGTACGCCCCACATCCTGAGCCCGATGAGCACCACGAGCAGCCCGCTGACGGTCAGAAGCATACTCTTGACTTGCAGATCGTAGCTGATGTATTTTCCGAGCGCGCCGAAGACGGCGCCCATCAGCGTGTAGCTCAGCAGGCGGCCGCCGTTATAGAGCAGCGCATTGCCCTGTGCGAGCAGGATGCCGCCGCACATGCCGATGCAGTGCACGCCCGTGAGCAGGCCGATGACAAAGAGCGCACCGAAGCCGACGCCGCGCTCCGCGCTCGGCGTCCGGACGAGCCCGGTCAAGGCGGGGACGGCAAAATACAGACACGCGACGAGCACGAGCGCGATCGCATCGGCGCGCCGCCCGCTGCGGCCGTCGCCGACGGGGTAGCCGGTCTCGGCGAGGATGCGCCCGATGTCCTCCGCGGAGAGGATGTCCGGGTCAAAGTCCGCCGTGACGGTGCTCTTGCGGTAGCTGGCCGTGCAGGAGAGAATGCCGCGCGTGTGCAGCAGCCTGTGCGCGATCTCGTCCTCGCACTGCGGGCAGATCATACCGTCGACCTTGCGGTCAAATACTTCATGGCTCATATTTTTTCAACCTCAATGCGTTCAGCAATACGCCGTTGGAGCTCAGTGCCATCGCGGCTGCGGCGATGGAGGGGTTGATGATGCCGGACGCCGCGAGCGGGATGCAGATGACGTTGTAGACGGCTGCCCAGATCAGGTTCTGGCGCACGTTTTTCATGGTCGCGGCGGAGATGTCGAACACCGTCTGCACGCTTTGCATGCTGCTGTTGACGATCATTACGTCCGCCGTCGAAATGGCGATGTCCGCGCCGCAGCCGAGCGCGATGCCGATGTCGGCACACGCCAGCGCCGGGGAGTCGTTGATGCCGTCACCGACGAAGCACACGTGCTTTCCGCGCGCCTGCAGCGCCTTGACCGCGTCCGATTTGTCGGCGGGCCTGACCTCACAGAGCACGTTTTCGATGCCCAGCATCCCGGCGATCCGCTCGGCCTTCTCCCGCTTGTCGCCGCTGATCATCCACAGCTCCATGCCGCGGTCCCTGAGCGCGCGGACGGCCTCGGCCGCGCCCGGTCGGAGCTGCTCGGCACCGTCGGTGAGGCCGAGCGTCAGTGTGCCGGTCTTGTCGAACACGACGGTGTCGGTCTTATAGGCGGTCTCCAGCTGCTCACCGCCGCGAAACAGCACGCCGAGCTCCGCCGCGCGGCCGGAGCCGGTCATGATCGAGGTCGGCGTGGCCAGCCCCAGCGCGCAGGGACAGGCGATCACGAGCGTGGAGCAGACGCAGTTGAGCGCCGAGCGCAGGTTTCCGGCGTCGAGCACGAAGTAGCGCAGGCAGAAAACACTGGCTGCGACCAGAATGACCACGGGCACGAACACGGCCGCGATCTTGTCGGCCAGCCGCGCGACGGGGGCTTTTTCCGACTGTGCTGCGCTGACGATGGCGATGATCTGCGCAAGCACGGTCTGCTCGCAAACGGCTGCGCATGAGAGCGTCACATCGCCCTCCCGGCAGAGCGTGCCGCAGTACATGCGCGCGCCCGTACATTTCGGGATCAGCTCGCTCTCCCCCGTGAGCATGGATTCGTCGACCGTGCACGTTCCGCTCAGCACGGCGCCGTCGATCGGCACGCGCTCACCGCTGCGGACCTGCACGATATCGCCGGGCGTCAGCGCGTGGATCTCGACGGCCTGTACCGTGCCGCCGCGCAGCACGTTCGCCGTCTCCGGCTGGAGGCGGATCAGCTTCCGGATCGCTTCCGAGGCTTCGTAGCGCGAGGTGCACTCCATATACTTGCCGAACAGGATCAGCGACAGCAGCACGCCCTCGGAGAGGAAGTACAGCTTCACGTCGTGGTGCACGGTCAGCGCGATGCAGGCGCTGTGCAGATAGATCACGGTCGTCGACACGGCGACCAGAAAGTCCATGCCGAGCACGCCCTGCCGCAGCGCCTTGTACGCGCCCTTGTAGAAATATGCGCCCGGCCAGAACTGGAGCACGGACGCAATCGCAAGCTGGATCAGCGGGTGCAGATTCCAAAACAGGGGCATCGTCAGAAGGACGCTGATGCAGAGCGTCCTTAACAGCCGCAGCCGGCCGCCGATCTCACTCTCGGCGTCGCCGCAGGCGGGACACGAGACGGAGATGTCACTTGGCTGCATCGTGTTTCAGTTTCAGATACTGCCGGAAGCACACCCACGAGCACGGCAGGCAGCACACCGGGATATGAAACAGCAGCACCCAGCTCAGCCAGTCCACGCCCTGATAGAACACGCCGTTATACGTGACGCCCTTGATCAGCGCAAAGTACGAGTAGTTCCACACGCCCCAGTTGCCCGTGAACGAGCCGCAGAGGTGCAGGATGAGAAACGACGCCGTCGTGAACACACCGGCGACCGCGCCCACCAGCGTCGCGGACGGGCGGCCGCTCCTGGCCAGAAACAGCGTCACGACCGGCAGCACATACACCGTGAGATTCAGCACCCAGAGCGAGAGCGGGATGGAGTAGCCCCAGTTGAGTGCCTGACGGATGTGATCCCCGTCGTGGATCAGTACGGCGACGATCATGACGATCGCGCAGGTGGTGACGGTCTTGATGACGGCTGCGTCGAGCTTGCTGTCGAGCAGCTTCACCGTTTTTTCTTGAGCTTCCGACATAGTGATCCTCCTAAGCAAATATTACCGCGAGGCCAATATTGACCAGTTGGTAATTCTAAAGTAGCACGGAGAAAATGGAATGTCAAGGTTTTATCTACCGCTTGGTAAGAAAAATGCGAAGCCAAGCCGCCGCCGACAAAAGGCGACGAGGTTCTTTGAAAACTGCCCCGTCCCGGCGGACGCTTGTCCGCCGGGACGGGGCATAGATGCACGGAAGCGGTTGCAGGGCATTCGCGTCGTATTGTGAAATGCGCTGTACAGGGCGAAAAACCGCTCTGCATCCCGCCGGGATCTGAGACGGACATCCAGCTTTTCCAGCGTCCCGAAAGCATCCGGCAGCTGGGAGACAGTCGAACGGATATCGAACAGCAAAGGCAGTATTGGGAACATACAGCGGAAAAAATCTGGCAAAAGTTCCTTGCAAAACGGAATACAACCCGATTCGACCGTTCGTTGAAAAAGTGGACGGTCTTTCTTTTTGTCAACGTTCACTTCCGTTGAGAACTTGGCTAAAAATATGTTCAACTTCTCAATTGAAATGCTACATAGCCGCCGGTGCTTCCCTCATCGACGGTTATGCCCATCTTTACTACAGATCCCAAATATCCTCGGCGCAGGCAAGGGAGCAGGGAATGCTTCTTCCGAGGCCGGATGATTTCGGGAGCCGCTGGGAAGATGTAACCGAGCAGGGCAAGATAACAGAACCGGATTTGAACCCGGTTTTCGACTAAAAAATACGCCGTTCTAACACGAAAACGGGCAATTCTAACGCCGTTCTAACGCAAGAATTGGGAAATTTAAGAATCCGGGCAAAAAGGAAAGTCCAGCAAACCCTTGAGTTTGCTGGACTCTTTTGGCGGATAGGGTGGGATTCGAACCCACGAGCCGCTTGCGCGACTACCTGATTTCGAGTCTTGTTCGCACTTGGCATTTCCGTGTCTGCTGTGGTCGGTGACGGCAGCTTTGGAAACGGCGAAAGCCCTTGTGCTGCAACGGATTTTGGACGCGCCGACCGGTATTGACCAGCTCCATATCAGAAAAAACCTGAGTTCAAATTGAAATGAGAAATGCCCCAAAACGACCAGCTTTTTGCACGCTGGCAAGAAAATACGCAAGAAGAAAGCCCTTGTCCGGTATGGCTTTGCGAGCGGCCTCCCGGATAAATGCAAGAAAAACCGGCTCAAAACAAATCACACGAAGCACCCTTTCGGACCGAAACACAGAAAGGAGTCTTCGTTATGAAATACGACGCCAAGGAATTCAAAAGATACCCAGAGATTATGAGCAAGGAGCAGATGCGGATCGCCTGTCACATCAGCAAACGGACGGCTCTCTATCTTCTCCAATTCAACCTGATTCCCCACACCTTCACCGGCAAGAAAACCCGCTGCTACGCCATCAAAAAGAGCGATGTGATCGCTTTTATGAACGACCGTGAGGTCAACCCGGAAAAATACATAGCGCCGAAGAACTGGTACAAATACGGAGGCGAAATAGTTCGGCCCTATAAAATTCGCATCCAACCGCCGTGCGCCAAGGACGAGAAGAAGCTCCGGCGCTACTATGAGAGCAAGCTGGCTGCGCTGCCGGATGTGATGGATGTGGCCGCCGCCGTGGACTTCACAGGCTATAACCGACGCACCGTCTGCCAATGGATTCGCGTGGGGAAGCTGAAGGCGCTGTCGCTGCTGCAGAAGTACATGATCCCCAAATGCTATCTCATCGACTGGCTCTGCTCAGACGATTACAACAACACAAACCGAAAATCCCGCCGGCATATCGATATGCTTTGGGAGGCGCAGAAATGGAGAGATTGATGCGGACATTTTCCCTTGTTTTCTCAAAAAGAGGCACAGGGGCATCATTCCCTTGGCGTCTGTTGAAAAAACGCCGATTCTGTGATACTATAATAACAATAAGCCGAGCGTTTGCTGAAGCCACCGAAAAGCCGGGAGGGAACAAAAATGAGCAGTAATTTCCTCAACGATGAAAACAAGGGCGATATCATCATTTACCAGTCTGAAAGCGGCGAGACAAAAATTGATGTCCGGTTTCAGGATGAAACTGTCTGGCTGACACAGGCACAGATGGAGGAGCTTTTCCAATCTTCCCATGCAAATGTGGTTGAGCACATCAAAAACATCTATTCCGAAGGTGAGCTGGACGAAAGTTCAACCTGTCGGAAATTCCGACAAGTTCGCCGCGAGGGAAATCGCAATGTGGAGCGCGAAAGACTATATTATAACCTGGACATGATCATCTCTCTGGGCTATCGCATCAGGTCCTCCATTGCAACGCAGTTCCGCCGCTGGGCTACCGAGCGCTTGAAGGAGTACATGATCAAGGGCTTCGCCATGGATGATGAGCGCCTGAAGAATCTCGGCGGCGGCAGCTATTGGAAGGAGCTTCTTGACCGCATCCGGGACATCCGTTCCTCCGAAAAGGTGATGTACCGTCAGGTCCTCGACCTCTACGCTACTAGCGTGGACTATGACCCCAAAAGCGCCGAGTCGGTGGCTTTTTTCAAAATGGTGCAGAACAAGCTGCACTATGCCGCCCATGGCCATACCGCCGCAGAGGTGATTTTTGAGCGAGCCGATGCCGAAAAGCCATTTATGGGGCTTACCGCATTTTCCGGGGATTTTCCCACGGCGAAGGATATTGCTGTTGCAAAGAACTATCTCTCTGCGGACGAACTGAAGATACTGAACAATCTCGTTTCCGGATATTTTGACTTTGCGGAAATTCAGGCGATGCGCCGCCGGCCCATGTGCATGAGCGATTATGTAGAGAACCTGGACCGCATCCTTGCCTCCACCGGAGAAGCCCTGCTTACCGACGGGGGAACCGTAAGCCACACGCAGGCGATGGAGCAGGCAAAGGCGGAATACAGGAAATATCAGGTGCAGAATCTTTCTCCCGTGGAGGAGGAATATTTGCAGACCATTCGCAGCATCGAGAAGGCGGCAAAAGAGGGCGAAAAACGCTGACTCTGAAATGCCTTCACAGGGAAGTGATCCTCTTTGGGCCGGTATACTGCGGGTATGGATAGGGGCTGTCGTAAATATTCACAGGAGATTGTATATGGGTAACGAACAAGCGGAGATCGATGGCCTCCGCTTGCTTTATATGTTGGCTTCTGTAATTAGTCTGGAATCGATTCCTTGATTAAAGTCGACAATGCGCTTCCTTTTTGATGGTTTATGAGCCCCACGCCAAAGATGCAGACCTACTCTGGGCATGTGGCTTATGTGCGGGATTCACCGGGATCGACAACTACATACAGAAAGAAAATAAGGGCTTATCGGCTGACAGCGCTCTACCATGCGCTGTTGACGATAGGCCCTTATTATCCTGCTGCCGGACTGGCACCGTGAGATATGGCGTTTTACGGTCAAAAGAATGCGTTTCACCGTGAAACGCATTCATGAGGAAAAAACAGATTTCTTTTTGTCTCTCTCAATATATCTCGATATCTCATGTACCGAGGTATCATAAGTTTTGCGGAAAAGATTTATTCCGGCTCTTTTACTAGATATTCAGCCAAATAGGCTGGGACACAGTTGATCCAGAAGGTATACAGCCAGTCGACCTGAATGGTTTTGGAATCCAGATAATACTTTTCAAAATAGCGCGTAATACCACACATGAAGAAACGGAGCACTTCTCTCAATTCCGGCGTTATCGCACCCGGAAAATGGTTCCATTTCAGCAGCCTTACAAGATCCTCAACGCCCTTGTTTTCTATTTCGGAGCGCAGGTCATTCTGCCCGTAATAGGATAGAGCGTTTCCGAAGCCCTTGAGGGTGCCGTTATAAAGAAAGTTGTCCTTGCAGCAAGTAAAAAACGTTTCGAGAGAGTTTCGCTTCCCATCCGTATACCACAGAGGCTCGACAGTTATCCGATAGAGATAGGCAAGCAACTCGTTTTTATCCCGAAAGTGATTGTAAAACGTCCTGCTGCTAAGACCGGAGAGCCCCACGATATCCCCGACAGAAATACTCTCAAAGGAGTTGCTCTCAAGCAATTCCCTCAAAGCCAATGCAAATCTCTCTTTTGTTGATGGCAGAGCTTTCACGGTACCCCCCCCCAGTTTCTGTTAGCATAATAAAATTTTAACACAGTTTTTGCAGAAATACAAGAAATGAACGATTTGATAACGGCTCAAAACGGGAGAATTAAATTCAGAAAAAAGGATAATTATGAACTAATACAGAAAAGTGGAAGATTGTGAATGTATTTTGCCCCATGTTTGTTTTAAAATTAACACATCAAACGTGTGAGTCATGACGCACAACAAATCAATCAGACAGGAGGTAATTGAATTGGAGACATACAAGAGCAATTACATTCAGAAAAACTACGTGGAAGGCAAGGTCATTATTATCACCGGCGCCTCCAGCGGCTTCGGCAAGCTGACTGCAAAGCGAGCCGCAGAGATGGGCGGCAAGATCGTTCTGGCGGCACGCAGCGAAGAGAAGCTGAAGGAGACCGTGGCGGAGATCAAGGCGGCGGGCGGTGAGGCCAGCTACATCGTAACAGACGTGGCGAAAAAGGACGATGTTTTCGCAATGGCTAAATTCGCGGTAGATACCTACGGCAGGATCGATGTGCTTGTTAACAACGCCGGGACGATGCCGCTGGCCTTTTTCAGTGAGCATGAGCAGGCGCTGGACAAATGGGAACAGTGCATCGACATCAGCATCAAGGGCACTATTTTCGGCATCTCCGCCGTCTATGACCAGATGATCAAGCAGGGACAGGGACAGGTGATTAATGTCTCCTCCATCTACGCCAACTTCCCCGTTGCGGGCGCAGGCGTGTATCAGGTCGCAAAGATGGGCGTGCAGTATCTGGCGGAATCTCTGCGCAGCGAGTGTCAGGGCAAAATCAAGGTCACGACCATTAAGCCCACCGGCTTTATGAAGACCAACCTTTCCAGCAGCGTGGTCGATCAGATGGCAATGATGCCCGCAGTGGCAGGCCCCCTTGAAATCCTCAGCAACTGGGTAGAAGAGGCTCCGCTGCGTCCCGATTTCCATGACATCAACAGCATGACCTACAACGATCCTGATCCACAGGTCTTGGCGGACAATATTATTTATGCCATCAATCAGCCTTGGGGTGTCAGCATCGGTGATCTGACCGTGCGCGCTTCAGGCGAATCCTTTGTCATTTGATTAGGAGGGTCGGGTTCATGGACTCCCGCTCGCAGAGCGCGAGGTACGCGGCGCACCGCTCCCCCACCGCCTGCGGGTCGGACAGCCTCACCTGGTCCCTGCCCATGTCCATGAGCTCCGACGTGTGCCGCGCGTAGTCCTCGCGCGCCGGCCCGTCCGCCGTCCTCGGCCTCGCCACCGCCGCCACCTCCCGCGTTTTATTTGCTTTTCGTGCCATCGGTCCCGCCGTGCCGCCATCCGCGCGGCGCGCGCCCATCGGGCGTGGCACACCACGTGCTCTCTGCTTTTTGGCTGTCTTTTCCTGCTTGGTTGTCTTCCCCGCGCCTTCGGGTTCATTCAGGTGGACCGGTCCGGGCCGGTCCGGTCGTTTCTGGCGTGCGTTGCTCGGCGCGTTTCGCCAGCTCGATGGCGCTTTTTGGTTCTCGTGCGAATCGTTCCGGAACCGCACCGGGCCGCAACGGCACCGACCGGCGGCGGAGCGTAGCGCAAGTGCAGCGCACGCCCGCCGTTAGGTGCCCACCGTTAGGTGGGTAGTACTTATCTCTCCTTTATATATACGAAATCGGTCCGGTCCACCCCATCTGACCTGCGGTTTTAAATGTTACCGGAACTCTAACATAATTCCGGTCGAACCGAGGTCGAATTTGGCGGTCTACCTGCGGAAACGCTCTCGTTTCGGGAAATCGTTAAGTACTTAGCGGAACGATTGGAACTGTCGGACCGGTCCAGTCGTTCCGGTCGGTCCGTCCGCGCGTGCCCTTGGCGCACGGCTCTCGGTGAAATCCTCAGCGGGCGCATATTATCGGCGCGTTTATGCAATCTTGACGTTGCGATTGTATCACACATGGTCTATCGTGGTGACATTTTGCGCACGCCCCCGTGCCGCGTGGTGTGTCGTGCGGATGGCCCCGCGCGGCGGCATCGGTCGGGGCGTGGGGAGCTTCCTTTTTGGAAATTTTCTGGTAGCGGGGGCACCCCCGCGCCTCCTGATCCTCCATACCCCGCCCCCCGCCCACCGCACGCCGAACGCGCGTAACGTGACGCTGCTACGCTATGCCGTTTGATGCATAATGTATGCATGGATAGCAAGCGTTCTACCTGCGGATATGCGAACGATAAACGTCGGATAATATATATTATGTAAAGTAGTCCACATTCTGATACGTACTAATGCATAAACACCTACTGATTATGCATATTAATGCATACGCTTACTAGTATATGCAACGCCTATATATAGCACGCCTGGGCGTGGTAGCGTGGAGCGCTTGCAAGCGTGGCGCGTGCCGCGCACGGCCCCAGTAAATGGCACATAGCCAGTAGCAGATATCCCCTGGCACACTGGACAAATGATAGTCTCGCGGTAGCATTTTAAGGTAAGGGTATTAGATTGTGCACAATCGAAATAGGTATTACCTATCCCCGCCTCGTAGTCCCCTGGCTACCTAACGATTCGTAAGCGTACAAAACGAATCGTAAGAATGTCCTGCTACGCACATCTGCCACACTCTTGCAACCCCTAAATTGTGTAGGAATTGTGAACGCTTGCATACGTGGTTGTACGTATGACGTGGACGGGGTATCTTGTAATTGCGCCGAGGGAATGGCCGGAAAAGCAAGTCACCCGCCCCCGACGCGAGGGAAGACGGACCGCAAGAGAGAAGCGAGGACGACGGCCCACGGAAACCCCCAGTGAAACACGCCGGGCACCTTGAGAGCCGCATACATCCCGCCCAGACGCGGGAACCCGCAATTTCCGGAGCACACCAAGAGAGCCGAGGGAATGCGGAGACTACCTAGGAACCATCAAAGACCGAACGGTTCGCAGTCCCCACGGGGGCGAGGTAGGGACCTCACGGGGTTTCAACGGGAAGACGCCTAGTGAAACCAGCGTGTGGCGGGGGTATGCCCCGCGTGGCCTGTGGCTGGTGAGAAGCCACAGGTTGGGACGTGGCCCCGCCACGCGCACGACCAGCGCCACCACCAGCAATGGCGGCGCGTGGCCCGGGGTGCCAGCACCAGCGACCAGCACCAGCACGGCACGCCGGACCACGCCCCACCAGGGGCGCGATACCAGCATCAGCAACCAGCCAGCGAGGATTGGAGAAGCCATGGAGGACTACAGGAACCTGTTCCCGCAGGAGTACGCGTACCAGTTCAGCGACGTTGAGATCAGGTACGAGCTTGCGGAGCGCAACCAGACCAGCCACGACACCGAGCGCGAGGACTACGGGTGGCACGAGTGCCAGCAGATAGGCATTGGCGTTCAGAACTATCTCGCCGACAACCTTGCCGAGGTCATGCGCAGGGCGCACGAGCTCGGCTACTGCTAGCCAGCACCAGGGACCAGGATTGGAGAAGCCATGAGTCTGTGCGATGAGTACCGGGACGTGTTCACGGACGTGGACCCCATCACCGGCGAGAAGTCGCCCGTCATGCTGTCGTGGCGCGACGCCGAGTCCATGATCGATTACATGCAGGGCCACGGGTGGGTCGCGTACCAGGTGAGCGATGGCGTACTGGGCATCGGGGACTGGATCCTCGTTCCCGAGGACGCGTGCGACGTGGCGGTGTGTGTGCGCGAGGTCGCGACCACGGTGTGGACCAGCCAGGAGCGGTTCGAGGTTCACAGGCTGCTTGAGCGCACCGTGGTGGACCAGCTTGAGGCAGTCGGCGCGTTCGAATAGGGATTGGAGACCATCATGGACGACCAGCTCAGAGCGAGGATTCGGCGCTTCAACGCCTTGGCACGCCAGGCCGAGTCGGACGGCTACGAGGTCATCGACGGCATGGTGTGCAAGCGCACCGTGGACGCGTGGCACCAGGTGTGGTACGTGCGGCTGTGCAGGGTCGAGGAGTACCAGGATTTCAAGGACTACCAGCAGTGGAAGAGCGCCCATCGGGCATAGCTCAGCGATATCAAGTAGGGCCAAAGCACCACTAGCAAATCATACTACCAGGATTGGAGTCAACATGTGCATTCAGGTTAACGCGGAGCTCATCCACGCGGCGGGGCTCGTCGCATCCAAGGCGAGTGTGAACCGCCCGGCGCTGCAGAACGTGGTCGTGCGCAAGCGCGGCGACGAGGTTGAGGTGTGGGCCACAGACTCATACGTGATGTTCAGGTGCTACCAGCCGGTGAGCGGCGAGCAGTCGAAGCTCCCCGACGAGGAGATCAGGGTCAACTACCCGAGCGTAAAGGCCGCGATACCCAAGCGCGGTGTGGTCACGCTGTGCGCCAACCACGAGACGGACGACGTGTCGGTGACCACGGCCACAGGCTCCGTGTCAGTGCGCACGATCCAGAAGACCGGTCCGTACACCGACGACATGAACAAGATGGTCAACGACGCACGCGGCGGCAGCAAGCGCGGCGTGCAGGAGCTCGGGCTCAACCCGGACTACGTGCAGACGCTGTGGCGTGCCATGAAGACGGCGGCCCAGGCCGGCGGGTTGAGGCCAACTGGCGTGAGGTTCATCCCGAACGACGACCTGCTTCCGATCTACCTGGCGCCAGTCTACGAGCGGAGGCCCAAGAACGAGAGCGTGCGGATGGACTGCATCCTCATGCCGATGAAGCTCTAGGGAGGCGGCGGAGATGAGCGTGGCGGTGAGTGACGCGGAGCTGTGGACCGGCGCTCTGTACCAGGCCGTTGTGACCGTGGGGAACCAGGAGTTCGAGGGGTTCGGCGACACGCCGGACCAGGCGACGGTGGACGCAATGGAGCTCGCCGTCAAGACCATGGCGGGGGGGGCGTGATGTACTACGTGACGCAGATACTGCCGTTCAACGTCGTGATGGTGGCGGCCGTGGTGTGGTTCTTCCGCCACGGGTTCGGCGACAGGTAGGGAGACGGAGGCAAACCATGAGGAAGTACTACGGGATCTACTGCAGGTACGGCGCGAACGTGGTCGACAACGACGGCGACAGGCTCGGAATGGTGCTCGCGTTCGACACCAAGCGGCAGCGTGACGCGTGGGTGGACGACGACGAATGGGACGGAGACTACCACCGCGCTGCGATTACAAGCAATGAGGCGCGCAGGTGCATGGTCAAGAGCTGCTACTTCGACTACGGCATGCTAGAGCGCAAGTACCACTACGCACGGAACGAGGCGAGGTCAGCGCCGATGGAGGCGATAGTCGACTGTTACAGCTCCGCTTTTGACTTTTGACAACAGGTAAGACGCAAGCGGCGCCGCCATGGGGTGAGACCACGGCGGCGCCAGACGCCACGAGGATTGGAGAAAAACATGGCGTGGTTCAAGAATATCACGTTCGAGACGCCCATCGAGGACATCAAGCGGCAGTACGTCGAGCTGGTCAAGTTGCACCACCCCGACGTTGGCGGCACCACCGAGGACATGGCCGCGATCAACGCGGAGTACGAGCGGCTGGTCAAGCACCACTACAACATCCACCGGGGCAGGAACGGCCAGGTGTACACCGACGAGCGCCAGGACGCGCCGGACGAGAGCGCGTCACAGTTCGCGGGATGGATAACCAGGGTAGTGGGCATGGGCCTCACCGCCGAGGTGTGCGGGCGTTGGGTCTGGGTCTACGGCGACACCTACCAGCACAGGGAAGAGCTCAGGGCCATGGGCGCGGGGTGGTCTCGCAACAAGCGGATGTGGTACATCAGGCCGGCTGACCAGGGGCACCGGCACCACCGCCACGCCCAGGACATGGAGGAGATCCGGGCCAAGTACGGCTCAAGGGTGTTCGAGGCCAGGGACGACCAGCTGGCGAGGGTATAGGGAGGCAGCCATGGCAACGGCAAGGCTCACACGCGACTACATTACGCACGGTTGCTTCTCGACACCGACGGACCAGCGTCACGTGTACACGTACAGCGCGTTCGTCCGCATCTCGCACGACCTCGCGCACATCCTCGACGTGAGCGGAATCCAGCTTGTGTGCGACGCGACGACAGGCGAGACGTGGCAGGAGAAGATAAGCATCCCGTTCCTCGTCGGCCTCGAGACGCAAGGCGACGTGTTCGACCGTGGCATGCGCGAGGACATGCTGCGGGACGAGATCAGCGAGGCGGCGAGCGACTTCGTGAGCCGCGAGATAGGCGACGTGGACTGGTGGCCGGATACGGTGCGCGACCTCGACACGCTTTGACGGCAGCGGATTGGAGAAGGGTCAATCATGGGAAACAGGGCATTCATCACAAACAAGGACATGGAGATTGGCGTCTACCTGCACTGGAACGGCGGGCGCGACTCCGTGGAGGCGTTCCTCAAGTACTGCGAGCTGCGGGGGTTCCGTTCGGGCGACTACGGCATTGCGAGGTTCTGCCAGGTGGTCGGCAACTTCTTCGGTGGCGGTCTCTCGATAGGCATCGAGCCGTTTCGCTACTGGACGATGGGGGACGACAACGGCCTGTATGTAGTGGACGACTGGAAGATCGTCGGGCGCTACCAGGCGGCGTACAGGAACAACGAGACCGGCGAGGTCATAAGCCAGGGCGAGTGGTACGGGCTCGACCGTGACGACTATCTGGACGAGAGCGGCAACGACAGGTACTCCGCCGTCCTCGCACCGTTCACGGGTCCGGAACAGATGGAATACGACCTCATGGAGATGCTGCGCAGCATCGATGACGCGCAGCCGGAGGGCGAGCGGCTGGGAAAGGTGCTCGACTGCCAGGAGGTGCCCACCAGAACGCTCAAGGTCGGGGACATCATCTACAAGCCCGATTACGCAGGACACTACGAGCCGCGCATGGTGGTCGGCTTCTGGCCCGAGACCGACTGCTACAAGGAGTATTTCGGGCTCCCGATAACCGACGAGTACGACAGGACCAACGTGAACGCGGTAGTGAGCAGCGAGACGGCGTTCCTCTACAGCGGGGAGGAGGACTGCTGATGGGGCAGCACGCAACCACGGTAGAGGACGCCATGAGGGCGAGCGGCGGCAGGACCGGCGCCGACTTTGCCGCGACTCTTGACATGCTGGGGTACAACGACTCGGACGCCGTGCGCGGGTCCGGGGTGAGCATGCAGATGCTCAGGTGGTACAAGTTCGAGTCGAAGACGGTCGGCGTGCGGACCATACGCAGGATCTGGGCGTGGGCAGACGCGGAGACGGAGGCACACGCCAGGAGCGTCGAGCGCGTCATGAGGACCGGGGTGGACGAGTACGAGGCGCTGCACGGCAGGGCGCCGGAGGTCGTGTCGCTCGTGTGGCTCAGGCGCGGAGAGGAGACCGCGGACGGGAGGCCGGTGGGCTACCACAACGCCGTCATGAGGGACGCGGCGGCGATACTCAGGGACAACGGCCAGCGGGTGCAGTTCGTCTACAGCGCGGACGCACGCTCCGAGGATGTAAGATAGCGAGACAAACAGGATTGGAGAACCTGGAATGCTGCAGCACACTCTGATAGTCGGCACGACCGGCTCAGGCAAGTCGTACACGGAGCACATGATCATAGACAAGATGGTGTCCGACAAGTCGGCGCAGCTGATCCTCGTCGACCCAAAGCGCATGGAGTTGGTCGACTACGCCGAGTGCGACCTAACGTCCAAGTACGCGGACAACCCAAGCACCATATACGAGGCCATCGTCCACGCGTACGACACGATGATGGTACGGTTCGACAGCATGCGGCGCGACCGCGTGAAGGAGTGGCAGTACCTGCCGCTGTACGTGTTCGTGGACGAGATGGGCGCCCTCATGAACGACCCGAGGCACCGCAAGCAGTACGGTACCATGCTCGGGGATATAGCCATGATGGGCCGCGCGGCGCGGGTGTTCCTGGCGCTCTGCACGCAGATTCCGACGCGCGAGAACCTGCCGAACAGCATACGCGACAACATGACCAACAAGGTGTGCCTCAGGCTGGACGACTCAAGCCGCGCTCGCTACGTCCTGGGGCCGGGTTCGAGCAGGTGGTACGAGGACCTGCCGCGCATCGGCAAGGCGTACGTGAGGACGCCGGACATGATCGAGCGCCCGGAGCGCATCGACGTGGACGACATTTGCAAGGTTCTGGACGTGTAGGGAGGACGAATGGCGATAAGCGAGGCACGCAGGAGGGCGAACGCCAAGTACGACGCGGAGAACACGCGACGCATGTCCGTGACGTTCACCCGCGCCAACGACGGGTTCGAGCTCAACGACTTCGTTAAGGAGTATGGAGGGTCCACGTATCTCAGGGCCCTTGCCACTCTGGACATGGAGCGCATAAGGGACGGCAAGGTGATAGACCCGGCGCTGTATTCCGAGGGCCACCACGTCATCGAGGACCCGGACGGGAACCGCGTACACTACGACGTGGACGAGAACAGCATGGTCGTCGACGCGTGTGCGAGCGGCGGGACGGCAAGCAGGGTGCGTGAGGCGAAGATCGTGAAGTACGTCGACCTGCCCACGTGGGCGCCGATGTTCGTGAGGAACATACAGCGCGGGATATGGAAGGTTGTCGAGTAGGGAGGTTACCACCATGGCAAAGTACGAAAAGACCGGGGAACACACGTACAGGGACGTGGAAGGGTTCGAGTACGACCTCAGCGACCTTGAGGAGCTGGGAGAGGACCCGGCGCGGAAGCTCCACTTCACCGTCTCAAGGGGTGGCGAGTCGATGGAGATCGTCACGAACGGCAACGGCGAGGGCCAGTTCATGGCCGTCGAGACGCCCTCTGGCACCGACTACAGGCAGACTGCCGGGACGTTGCAGTACCAGCTGCCCACGCGCGAGTGGGCGCTGTGCGACCAGCTGCGCAGGATGTGGGACGGCTGGGAGGACGCCAAGCAGCCGGAGGAGTGGACCGAGGACGACGATATCCTGTTCGGGTCGCGTGACGAATAGAGGAAGTGCAGGCGTCCTCTCGTTGTCGAGACATAAAAACAGCGCCCACCGGGGGTTTCCCCGGTGGGCGCTTTCTGTGTCTGGACGCTACTTCCCCATGTTCGCGAAAACCTCGTCTATCGCGTCGCTCATGGACTTCTCCTGGCCCTGCAGCTCGTTGATCGTCTTGAGCGCGAGGATGGACGCGTATGCGTTTATCTCTTCCGTCTGGTCGTAGAGGTCGAGCAGCGTGTCCATGAACTCCCCGTTCTCAGTCGCGGCGTGCGCCCCGAACGCGGCCCCGCAGAGCCACAGGAGCGACGCGTACTTCGCGAGCTGCAGCGCGGTGGCCGGGTTCGCGTTCGCGGAATCCAACAAGTCTCCGAGAGTGCCGCCCGTGCGCTTCTTCCTTCCGAACATTCTCACCATCCCCAAACCGCGTGCTCGGCGACCCAGCGCACGCCGTCGTCACGCCATCTCAGCATCGTCCTGGTTGTCACGCCGTACTCCCTTGCAAGCATCGACCAGGTTACGTCGTCGTCAGGCTGCAGGTAGTAGTTGTCGAGCACGTCACCGTGCGGACACTGCGCGAGGATCACGCCGACTATCTCTATCCGGTGTGCAAGGCCCTCGCGCCGCTCCTCCACGCTGCGCTTGCGCTCCATGATGGACAGCGCGGCCGCCGCCGTGGGGTCGGACGTGGTGCCGCCCTGGACGTGGACGCCCCCGGAGTTGCCGCGCGTCATGCACTCGTCAAGCGCCTGCTCCTCGCGCACGCACGTCTCAAGCAGGGCACACAGCCCGTTCGGCCCACGGAAGCTCCCCAGCCACGCCCTAGCAGTCCCTATAGCGTCTGTGTCCCGATCCGGTCTCACCAGGTCGCCACCCCTTTCTGTACAGCCCCACCCACCTTGCCACGGTCGCCTTGGACACGTGGAAGTGGTCAGCTATCTCGTCGTAGGTCCAGCCGGAGTCCTTGAGCGCCACATACGCCATGCGCTCCGTGTCGTCCGTCTGGATCTTGGTGTTGCGTATCGCGTACAGGTTAGCCACCAGCCCTATGGCCTCGTCCGTGGTTAGCTCCACGTGGCGCACCCTGTCACCCGTGGTGAACTCGATGAACGCCATGGCTACTCGTAGCGCTCCCGGACGCGCTCAACGAGGTCTATCAGCTGCTCGCGCTGCCGCTCCCTCAGACCGCCGACGCGGCGGTTGGCGGCGACGTGCGCTGCCGCCATGAAGTCGTACATGGTCCTCTTGCCCACTCCCTTGAAGAGCATCAGGAACCGGTCGACGTACAGGCGCTGCGTGAGCGGGGACAGGAACGCGTCCCTCACGCCGACCTCTCCCTTCTTCACCTTGTCCTTGTACAGGCGGATCTCGTGGCGCTTCTCGGCGGACTTGCGGGCCATCTCCCTCGCCCGCTCGCTTGAGTTGATGGGATACAGGTTCCGCTCGCCGCTCATGCATGCTCCCTTCGAATTGCATACAATTACAGCTAAATTGTATATAAATAGCAGTGCTGGTATTGCGTTTAGCCCGCTAACCAGCACTGCAAAAGTATATAGAGTTGTGTATAGATTGTGAATGCTATTCAAATCTTGAGTTCTTTTGCATGCACATCAGGCGCTTCGCCATGTGCCAGCACTCCTTGGCCTTGTGCAGGTCCTCCGCCTCGTCACCCTTGAGCCCCGCCCGGTCCAGGTACTTGAGCGCGGACCCCACCGAGAAGTCTATCGCGAGCTCTGGGCTCACCTCGTAGATGGCGTCTATGCACTCGATGCCGTCGCTCTGGTAGTGGTCTGGGTGTTCCACACTTCCGCCGTGCGCCTTGCCATCCACGCCGTTAATCTCCCTTACCGCTTTGTCCCAGTCGGTCAGCGCTTCGTGTATGGCATCGTAGTTGGCACCATCCGAGTCTATGCCCCTCATGTTGAATGACTCGTAGGAGCACGATGTCGTTCTGAACGAAAGAATCCCGCACGAGGGGCACCATACGCGTGCCACTGGCCTGTACCAGCGTCGGCAGACGAGCACTTGCGGATGTGACCCGCAGAACGGGCACGGGAGCGTGTCCGTGTAGTCCTCTGTCACGTCCTCGAAATCGCTATCAATGTCGTAATGGCTCTCCATGGCTATCGTCACCCTCCCCCATGTGCCGCCTGCACCACTCGGCCAGCAGCCGCGTGCCGTCCGCCATGCCCTCGGCGTAGCCCGCGAGCCATGCGGCCACGGAGACGGCGGCGGCAGCGACGCAGACGAAGAGGACGACCCAACCCGTCACTCGGCATCGCCCCCAGTCGCGCACAGGTGCCCGACCACGCGCATGACGCACTCCCTCCACTCGGCGCTAGTCATCGAAGCCCGCCCCGTACTCGCAGTCGTACTCGCACTCCCACGTCTCGCCGTTCCGCGTCATCGATGCGCCGTACGCCGGCTTGGAATCGCATTCGTCTCCCCAGAAGCGGAAGTGCCATCCGAGGAGGTCGAACTCCTTGTCGTAAGAGTCGGGGGCGTACCTGGTGCCTTCGTACTCCTCGTAGTCGTCCCATCTGTACAGGCGTGACAGGTCGTCGAACGAGAAGGAGGAAGGCTCGCTTGCGTCGCGCTCCCACACCCAAATCTCGGGCCACCCCTGCTTGTAGCAGGCGACCCTGACGTTCCCGTCGCCCATGACGCCATGGTGCGAGTGCTTCCACCACCGGTCCTCGTCGCCCTCCATGTTCTTCAGGATGTTCGCGTAGATGCGCAGCCCGGAGGGGAGCGACGCCTCTTCGGTGTCGAACACCCCGACGTCCTCCTTGTCGCGCCTCCGGTTTTCGTTGAGGTACACGAACGCCCCGTAGTCTCCGTATGCCATCGCTAGTCACCCTTCCTCTCCGCCCATGCGCAGTAGCCGTCCGGCGTTGTGGTGCAGCGGTGCGACGCGCACACGTATCTGCCCTCTCCGTCTGTCACGCAGTGCTTGCAGTCCCTGCAGCGGACAATCCTGCCGGTTGTCTTTGCGTTCAGGATGCCGTCCGTCGTGTCCACGATGTACTCGGCCATCAGCTATCGCCCCTCACCTTGGAACCCAGTCGCTGCAGAAGTCATCGAAATGGGTCTCGTACGTGAACCCGTCATCCGCGAAGCGCTGGCAGTCCGCAACCGTGCCGTAACCCTCCTCGGTCCTCACCCACATGGCACACGTGAGGCACTCAGGGCTCTTTATGTCGAACCCAGCCTCTTCTAGGGCACGGCATGCCTTGAGAACCTGTTCCCTGTCGTGTTGATTCATCACCCCTCGCCCCCTCCCGTGACGCGGGCGCCGCAGTGCGGGCAGAATCTGGGAGGCTCTGCCGACCCATCGCAGTTGCGCTCGACGATGGCCTCGTGCCCACACCTCTTGCATACGAAGCCAGACACGACGCGAACCATGAATTCGTCGTTGTCCGGCACCTCCATGGCCTCACACGTCGGGTCTATGAGGTCGGCGAGGGAAGGAAGCAGAGAATCGAAATCCTCGCCAACCCCGGCAATGTCCATGAGGTCGTACATCACATCAGCAGGAAGTTGTAGCGGGTCTTTGCCTTTGTGTTCGGCCTTCGCCAACTCAAGCGGATACGCTCTCAGCCTCGCCGCCACCTCGCGGCGCTCGTCGCTACTTGACATGCTCTATCCTCCTCCCGCACCCCGGGCAGTATCTAGGCTCCCCGCACGTGCTGAAATGCTCCCCACACGCCATGCACCTGTAGTTGAAGTCGCTCGCGAACGGATTGTCATATGCCGCTTCGCACGTCGGGTCTATGAGGTCGGCGAGGCGATTGAAGCACTCCTCCCACGTCACGTTGTGTTCGATGCCGATTGCATCGTCAAGGGTCAAGGACGCAAGTTCCATGCCCATGTCAAGTGTCGTGAGCGCACGTCCTTCCCTGCGCAGCCTCTCAGCCACCTCGCGGCGCTCGTCGCTAGTCGGTGCCATTGTCGACCTCCTTGTGGAACGAAATTCTCGCAACGCAGCTGACGTTCACGAAGTCCGTCTCGCTGACTGGGATGATTCCTTCCTCGTGCGCAATCCTGTCAAAAATCCATTCTGCCGGCTTGTATGTCAGCGTAAGCCGCAGTTCGCGCACGTACCGCTCCCCACTCTTCGTCACCGTCTCCATCTCGTACACGACCTCATCGTCCACAGTTATCACCTCCGTACGGCTCTGGAAGCTCGTGCCATGCAACTACCGGACGGTATCCGCCCCGGTAGTTGGGCACGTAGAAGTCCATGCCACCCCCGTTGGTCTTGTGGTATCTCCCCACGAATAAGCCACCTTGCTTTCCCTGGCACAGGACAAGGCGCTCGTCATCCGGCGGCTCTGTATGCCACCCGTCGCGTACACGCGTCCTTGCCATGAGCGCGGTGGGGTCATCGTAGCCAGTCCAGATGCGAGACCCGACTAGATGGCCGCAGAACTCGACGTTGTACGGAGCATCGCACCCATCGAACATCCTGTAGATTGCGTATTTACTCATCGCTCGCCTCCTTGTGGTGGTAGACGCATCCATCAAAGTCCACCCACCTCTCTCCCAGTCTGTCGCCGCGATAAAGGAACACTTGGTCAATTCGCCCATACACGTTGTACGAGACTCCGCGAAGCTCTCCCGTGAACACGTAGTTGTGGATGTTGAAGTCGAATCCCAGTGCGTCGGCGCACACGTCCACCACGTCACCCATGCGGACAAATTCGTGCTTCTCGTCCTCGTACCTGAGCCAATCGCATCCATCGATCGTGACGCGAATGCGCGCCCGAGTCCACTTATTCGCGTTCATGCTCGCGCTCCTCCGCCAGCCTGCGGATGCGCCGCGCCAGCTCCCTCGGCTCGCCGCACGCATTTCCATCAACGTCAACCTGGTCGCACCAGGCGTCCAGCTCGTCCGCGATGTGCTCCCAGCTGTCGGGGCGCTCGTGGGTGAGCCATTCCGGCAGGAGGTCGCGCCACTGGCCGGAGTCATCCGTCACGAGAATGTTGCGTCCGGCGCCCTTCGACATATCGCCGATGGTGACGCCGTGCACGTGCCACGCTTTGCCGTCCTCGTCGTACACGTACACGGTCTCCCCCACGCGAATGGACTTGCGATCAGCACCTAGCGGCCATTTGACCATCTCAGCGTCGATGCGGTAGGAGATAGTCATCAGGCAGTTGTAGACCCCCGGCTTGATGCTCTTGTTCTTAGACCACCTGCGTGCCAGGTCGCGCAGGTTCGAGCCCTCATTAGTCATTGCCATCCTCCTTACCGCTGAGCTCGGCCTCTGCGTCCGCCAGCGCTTCCTTCCAGGCGCGCCTGCGTTCGGCCCGCATCGCGATCGTGAGCGCGGCGAGCCTCACAAGCTCGTCCTCGTGCTCCTCCATGAACCGCTTGTACACGGCATCCGCCATGAAGTCCATGAAGTCCCTGTCACTGTCGTACGTTCTGCCTGGTACGGAGTTCTTGAACTTCCCCCACGCCTTGGCGACTACGCCATCCCTCACGTCCTTCTCAAGCTGTCTTTCGATGTACTCGGAAATCTGCTTGTCGTTGAAGTCGAACGCGACCTCCACTATGTGCTGCATGGCTTCTCCAATCCCCTATCTCTTTCTGTGCTTGGCTTCCTCTCTGAGCAGTTGCGGAAGCACGAGCCTCATCATGTCTGGCGTGCAGCCGCAGACGGCTGCGCACTCCTCAATCACCCCATTGCCCCTGAGACCGTGGCTGACGCACCACCTGGCCGTCATGAGCGCGTACTTGCGCCGGTCGTGGTTCGGCTTCGGCCTCTTCCTGAAGTCGCGGTGGAGCCTGATGTAGTTGGCCCTGCTGTTCACCTGGATGCGCGAGTGGTTGCAGAGCGGGGCGCAGTCCTGGCCCAGTATCGGGTACAGCGCCACAAGCGTCTCGATCTCGTCCGGGTACCAGTCTCCGCTGTATCCGCACCTGCCGGATGTCAGCCCCGCCCTGCGTGCCCTCGACCACACCGCACTCTCGGACACCCCCAGCTCCTTGGCGAGCTCCTTTGTCGGCATGATGCCGTACAGGCTCCGCAGGAGCTCGTCCTTGCCCGTGGTCCACTTGACGCGCCCCATGGCTAGCGTCCGGTCGAACCGAAGCCGCCGTCTCCGCGAGCCGACCCTGCGGCGTCGAAGTACTCCCCCTCGCGCCACTCCCACTCGACACGCTTGCACTTGACGAGCAGCAGCTGGGCCACGCGGTCACCCGGCGCGACGGTGTATGGCCTGTCACCGAGGTTGACGAGCCTTGCCATGACCTCTCCGGTGTATCCGGGGTCGATCACGCCTGGGCTGTTGAGCAGCGTGATGCCGTGCCTGAACGCGAGGCCCGAGCGCGGCACCACCAGCGCGACGTGGCCCTCTGGGACCATCATGCGCACCCCCAGTGGGATGGTCGTGGACTGCATCGGCTTGACGATCCTGGGCATGTTGAGCGAGGCGGTGAGGTCGTACGCCGCGTCCTCCTCGTGCGCCTTGCAAGGCTCGTGACCTGTGTATGTGACTCTCATTCGTCTCCAATCATTCGTGGATGATCATGTTGTCCTCGTCCGCGTAGTAGGACGTGCGCGAGTCGCCGCGCTTGGTCCAGTTGCGGAACGTGCTCTCAGAGCAGTCGGTCGGCAGCCGCTCGTAGACGTTCGCACGCGTCGGGAGCACGCCGTCGCGCGCGCATCGCATGAGCGCGTCTGCTATGGCGTCGTCGCGCTCGGCGCGTCGGTCGACGTTCCTCGCGACGTTCGCCGCGTTGCCAGCCTGCGCGTAGGCCGCTGCGGACCCGCGTTCGGGGCATGCGTCGAGCATCGGGCACCTTACGAACAGCGGCCAGTCGAACACGACGCTCTGCTGCCCAGGGTCCGGGAACTCCCGCAGCACGTAGCTCACGCGCAGCGGGAGGACCCTCCTCCCCTCGAAGTGCTCCGCGAGGTACGCCTCTTCCTCAGAGTCCGGCTTTATGGCTATGTCCGTGAGGTCAACTATCGCGTCCGGGGCGCGACCGAAGATGCCGGACCCCGCGCCACGGTCAACCACGTCGCGCCCGCCCGCGGCGCCCTTCGCGTGGTGGTGCGACCATATGACGGAGCAGCCACAGGCGCTTATCCGGTTGAGGGCTGACATCAGCGAGCGCATGTCCCCGACGCTGTTCTCGTCACCCGTCTCGAAGCTGTAGAGCGAGTCGAGGACCACAACGTCGAACGCATCGCCTGACCCCATAACGGTCTCGACGGCAGCCGCCACCTCGTTGATGTCTGGCACCTTCCCCCTCAGTGGGCATAGGTGCAGGTTGTCCGTGCGTTCGGTGTACCCCGTCCTGCGCTTCACGTCATCGAAGCGCTTGAACAGCGAGTCCTTGTCTATCTCCGTGTCGAAGTACGCCACGTTGCAGCGCCTGCAGTCGTGGCCCATCCACATGCCACCGTTGGCGAGCGCCACAGCAAGGCCGGCGAGCATCCATGACTTCCCGGACTTCGACTTGGCCGTTATCTGCATGGTGTGCCCGAGCCTGAGCACGCCAGATATCACTTCCTCCTTGAGTGGTGGCAGGTTCTCGCCCGTGTAGTCGTCCACGTTGTAGAACATGGACATGACCTGGGCGATGGCCTCCTCCCTCGCGGGGTTCGGACGTTCCGGGTCACGCATCGCACCACACCAATCTCTGCTCCGTGTCCCCCCTCATGCACCCGGCGAGCCTTGAGAGCCGAGCCGGGTTGGCGCAGTGCGCGTCCGGTATGAGTCCGTTCTTTGCGCAGTAGCGGTAGACCATTGCGGCAGCGGCCTTGTACTCGGCTATGTCGTTGCACTTGCATGAGACCATCCCGTGCATAGACTTGTTGCCAGAGTCCACGATGCATCTCAGCCGGTTCCTGAACCCCCTCGGCGCGTCCGGCCCGAACAGCGCCCACAGGCGCTCCACCTGGCGCTCCTTGGGGATTTCGTCAGACTCCACGAGCAGGTTCCTGAACGTCGAAACGTCCGCGTCCCTGCGTCTTGTTCCCTCGCCCAGCGGATTCGTCACCAGGTATACGCCGCCGTCGAGCGAGGCCGAGACTATCGAGCGCAGCATGTCCAGGCCGGCCGCGTCCTGCGTGAGCCACCCCACGAGCCAATGGGCCTCGCCCCCGTCGAACGTGCCGTCCGAGTACGAGAAGCCGCGCCTGGGGTTCCAAACGATGCAGCAGGTGTCATCCTCCGAGAACATCGAGCGCAGCTGCGCCACGGCCTCCGCGAGCCTGCCGACAATGGTCGTGTCGCCCATCCCCGCGAGGTCGGCGCTCCCGTCCACCTTGGGCACCGCCCCTGACGCGGCCTCGCGCACCGTGTCGAGCACCGTGGGGCGCGTCCGCGACATCCCGCGCTCGTAGGACGTGACCACGCTGTGGGCGGTCCTCCACACCTCCTTGTCGGGGAGCGGTGGGAAGAACCCCTCGTTGGCCTTGCGCGCGAGCTCGTACACGTCCTCGTTGCCGGCACCCCTCGCCCTCGCGCTCGCCAGGTACGAGAAGAGGGCCGCGTTCCTCCCGCCCTCGCGTGCGGTAGGGGCGTCCGGCATGTCAAGCTCCCCCTCACCCACCGTGGAGAAGTCCAGGAATGGCATCCGCGTTCACCTCCCAACGTTAGAAACAACGGGGGCCGGTGTCACCCGGCCCCATATCGGTCAGTGTCGCGTGCCGCTAGAAGGGCACGTCGTCGTCCGTCTCGGTCGCCGCAGACGCGGACGGCGTGGCGGGGGCGGCGGAGGATGCGGCAGGCGTGTACCCGGACTTGTACTGGTCCTCGAGCGGAACGATGGGGTTGCCGTCCTTGTCCTTGCCGGAACGCACCTCGTCGGCGTCGTAGACTACCCACACGCGCTCCGTGGTGCCGTCAGAGCCGTCCTTCTTCGGGCGGTGGTACGTGACCACGTTCCCGCCGAAGAGCTTGCCCACGAATGCCTTGAGCGCCCTGTCGTGGTTCGGGTCGTCGGGGTCGATAACGCAGTTGAACGCGGCCAGCGCGTCGAAGTTGGCGTTGGAGCGCGTCATGCACATGAGCTGGTGCTTGAGCAGCCCGAGGTTCTTGTCGAAGTAGAGGTCCATGGTGTGGGCGAAGTCCGGCCTGTCCTTGAGCGCGTCCTTGTGCTCGCCCTCCGCCACGTCGAACACCACGTGGACGGACTTTGACTCCTCGCCCCACTTGTTGACCTTCTCATACTCGATGTCCTGCACCTTGAGGACGTACGGCCCGTTCGGGAGCCTGGAGCTTCCGTTGCCCTTTGACTCCTCGGTGCTGTCGAAGTCGATCCTAGCCATTTGCCTTCTCCTTGTTGTCGGTCTTGCCTTCCGTTATCGGCCTCATGCCCCAGTACTCGCGTATCGCCGTGTCCACGGCCTTTAGGTCGTTGTCCATCTCGTCGTGCGCGAACATGCCCATCGGGGTCTTCGCGAGGTTGTATCCGTCGTTCTGCGTCACGAACACGTGGCGCGGCCTGCCGTCGTCGCCGATGCGCGTCTCGCAGTCGATCACGATGGGGAACATCCCCTCGACGCAGAGCTGCTGGTCGAGCATCTTGCCGATGGTGCGCGGCTTCTCGCGCCCGCTCTCGGAGAACTCCGGGTGCATGAGGAAGTACGTGATCGTGTCGTCGTCCGTCCCGCTGCTCGCCGTCTTGAGCAGGTTCTCGAACGAGACGGCCATGGTCACGAACTTGTCGTACCCGACCTCCTTCGCCCGGGAGAAGTTGTCGAACGCCATGAGGTATGTCGCGTCGTCAATGACGTAGGCGCGTCGCGTGTTGCGTGCGATGGCCTTGTTTATCGCGTCGTAGCCCACGTTGTAGGCCACCTGCAGAGCGTTCTCGCCGCTCGACTTGAACGGCATGCGCTTCCCGGCCACGGCGAACACGCCCACCTCGTCGCGCTTGAAGTTGCGCAGGCTCGTGGACTTGCCGCTGCCGCTCCTTCCCAGGATCATGCAGAGCGTTCCCACGCTTGCTCACCCGCCTTCCTTGTCTCGAATCCGAGTTTGTTGTACTTGAGGATCGCCGCGAACGGCCCCATGTCCCACTCGGCCACGGCGAACACCTCGCGTGCCGGGTCGATGTCGACGCGCACGGCGTCCGGCCTCCCCGGCACGTCGTGGAGCGTGAACCCGTACCTGTCGTTCATGCACACGCGGGCTACCACAACGTCGTCCTGCGCCGCGCGCTTGGTGTAGAGCCTTCCGAGCGGGCCGTCGAGCCGCACCCAGTGGACCGCGCCCATGTCCGGCACCATGCCGTGAGGAATGGGCCCGCCGTGGTAGCTACTCATTTGGCGCCATGAGGATTCCTGCCACCGCAGACGTTAGGGACGGCCCCATGGCCTCGGCAACCTTCTTTGGGTCCACCCGCAGCGTCGTGCCGTTCCACTGCGCGGGCTGCGCGGGCACCTGCTCGTAGTGGCACCCGTCAGGCACAACCCCGTCTGCCACGCACGCGTCGAGCGCATCGTCGTCTATCTCGACGACCTCGCGTGCGCACCCGTTCTGCAGCGCCCAGTGCTCAAGCGCCGCGCGGTCGTCCACGACGAGCCGCACGCCAGCGAGCTGCTCCCTTGTGAGCCTGACGCTCAGCGTACCTACGCTCTTGCCGTTGAGCATGAGCCTCCTGCGGTCGGTGCCGTCCTTCGCGAACTCTTCGCGCAGCGCGTCGTCCACGCGCGAGCGCAGCGAGTCCGGGTTCTTGGTCGACACGTCCTCGCCGACCACTCTGATGATCGCCTGCTCCAGGGCAAGCCTCTCCAAGTCATTCAACCGTGTCTCCCGTCATTAGCGCGGCCACGTCACGCAGCCGCATGGACACCCAGCGCTCCCCGCAGAACCTCGGCTCAGGCTGCATCGACAGCGCCATGAGGTCGGAGAGCTGCACGTACACCAGGTTGTTGCCGAACGTGGGCGACTTGCTGGTGACCCCGACGCCGGGGACGTGGACCACCAGCAGGGCGAAGTCGGCGTCCGCGTTGCACTTCTCCTCGAACGTCTCGGAGAACCAGCCTTCGAGGAGCGCCGTGCTCGACGGGGAGAACGCCTTGTGGCACTTGCACTCCGCGATGCCCCGCAGGCCGTGCGTGAACAGCCCGTGGACGTCACCCATGTCGGCGTTTCCGTGCAGCGCCGCACGCTCCACCCTCTCGTCGCCCAGCGCGTCGCGCATCCACACCGCGAACGCGCTCTCGAACCTCGTGCCGATTGCCTTCTGCCTGCTCATTCCTCGACCTCCCTGAACGGGCACTCCCCGCAGGCGTGGCCGTCGGTGAGGATCGTGTCGCTGGCAACGCCGTCCGGGTCCTCCTCGCCCTCGTAGTTCTTCTTGACGGCAATGATGATGGCGGCCTTGATCTTCTCGATCAGGTACTCTGCGGTGATGCCGCGCTCGTGCTCCAGCATGGAGAGAGCTTCAAAAAATTCGTTGTTCGCTGCTGCCATTTTTCGGGTTCCTCCTGTAATTTACTCTCTATTATAAATCCGATCAGTCAAACAGATCTTCGTCGTCGCACAGCTGCACGCTGGATGCGGCGTTCACCTCAAAGGCCACGGGGCCGTTGTCGGTGTCCAGGGTCACGGTGGTGCCCTCGCGGCCGGTCAGGATGCCGG
>OGYD01000683.1_pt1 | contig 27747 bp, 20 predicted proteins | sample 1576441 | NCBI WGS metagenome assembly OGYD01 (sample SAMEA3541537, study PRJEB24748) | human gut metagenome | biome: human gut; feature: human-associated habitat; material: faeces | place: China | collected 2012 | reverse complement strand
AGAAAGTTACCATAAAAAACAACAAGACCGACAAGACCACTGTTTCAAAGCTTTCGGGCAAAAAGAAATATTACGTTCGTGTTCGTTCGTACACAACTGTAAAGGGTACTAAGTATTATGGTGCTTGGTCGGCTTCAAAGAGTGTTACTACTAAGAAATAATTTTATATGAGAACAGCGTATCGCAGGGGGCTGCGGTACGCTGTTTTATTTTTACTTTGATATTGCAGTTCGAGGCCTCAAAAATTATTCTTTTCCTAGTCTTTCAGAAACTTCAAGCACCAATCGTTGGTCTTTTTCCGAAAGTTTCGACCCTGCACCCAATTTCCGTCTTACTTTGGGTAGGACGGATTTTTTTTGTTCCCGGTGAGATAGAATTGCGTTATGATAAATTTTGAAATCACTCGCCGTGACGGGCATTTTATGTACTCATGTCCCTTGTGCATATGTGCTAAGCCCGCAAGATCGCAATTGTATGTAATGTCGAAAAGGCGCATATAGTCTTGACAAAAGGCTGAACGTCTGTTAAACTTATCCTAAGCAAAGACTGGGGACGACACCCATAGAAAATAACAGCGTCGGAGCTAAACGCAAGCCTGTGTAATGCAGGCACTAATTTAATATTGCTGTGCAAGGGGGAGATACCCATAGAAAAAAACGTTATTGTTACAGACATAAACGGAAAACGAATCGGAGCCACCTGTCCCAAAAGGGCTAAGGGGCTTGTTAAGAACGGTCGGGCAGAGTATGCAAGCGACTGTGAAAAATGTACTATAAGAATGTTGGATACTCATAAGCCGACCGTGGATGTTACGGAGGTAAATAATATGAGTAAAGTAATAGATTTTGATCCTAGAGATTTTAAGGCAGATAAGTCCTGCGAAAACAATGTCATAGCTAAATATTTTGTGACCGATAAGGACGGCGAAAACGTTATTGCCTATTCTATTGGAAACTGGAATTGGGACTGGACGCAGATATGCTGTGACAAAAAGCTTGAGAAAAATACCGACTATGTTTTCAGATTTGTGATAGTCGGAGGCTATTGCAATACGTGCAATGAAACTTCTCGTTTTGAGATTGTGCCTATGCCAGACGGCAGCTTAACCGATGAAGCTTACGAAGACAGATACACCTACGATCTGGCTCAGAACAGATATAAGCCTGTTTTATGCAAAAAGACCGACGAGGGTATGCTGAGGCTTTTTGAGATACCTTTCAGCACCTTTGATTGCGAAGATTTCAGGTTTGTATTCATTGCTATGCACGCTGTTGCAACGCTTTATGCGCCAAAAGAGTTTTCAGCTTATGCAGACCTTGAGGATACGAATTTTGACCAGCTTCGTGATGAGATCAACAGCAAAAACAGCGAGGATAATTCTGCAAATGTGGTGATGGATTTCACAGGCGCTCATGTCACACGCTCGACTGTCACCGATCTGCTGACAATGGCTCGTTTTGGTAAAAGCGAGAATGTTTGTATTGATTTTACAGGAGCTTTCATAGAGGACGATAAGCCGGACGATATTCAGGCTGATGCAGATGATACCGGGTCTGACGATATTGCTGTTGAGCTTATGGACGTTGCAGATAACTGAGCTTCGCAGGAAGATATACTTTACTAAGATATTGTGATTTAATACAGCAAAAAGAGGCAGAGAAACCCATTGATCGGGTTTCTCTGTTTTTTTATTTTTGCTAAAGCAGACAACCAAACACCGCCACCTCCTGTCCCCCAAGAGAGCAGCGGTATCTACACTACGCTACTTTTCAGTAAGATATTCATTTCTGTCAAACAACTGCTCAATTGAAAGATTTTTAAACCTCGGAATGTTGTATCCAAACGGCGAGTTTAGAGCCTTTACAAAGTCTTTCGTATAGCCGTGATTTTTTAAAAGATCGTCCTCATACTTTATTTTATCTTCTTGCTTTGTGTCATTTTCCCTTTTCGTGATACAGCGCTGCATAACATAATGATAAATGGAGAAGTAAGAATCCACTGTACGAATATCTCCTATGTATTCTTTTAGTTCACGAACTACAGTAAGATGAGCAATACAGTTGCGGTATTTTCTTGTCATGCTGCTGTCTGCATTATTGATATCAACTTCAACGCACTTGCGCAGCCGCTTGTTCTTTTTCAAGAACAAATTCGGCGACTTATCACAAAGTTCACAAAGCGTCTGTGAAAGTATCCTGTAGTCATTTTTCAAGTTCTTTGAAGCCAACTCAGGAATTATCTCCTTATACAGCCCAAAATCACGTTCAAGGCAGTGTATCGCAATAACATACCTTGCATTGACATTCACAAGATTTTTCACCAGCAGATACATAACCGTAAGATAAAGCCCGATAACAGCCTTTGCCCTCTCCTTAGCCACGTTTTCTCTGCCCTTTGCCTGCTGTTTCACATTTTTGAAATCATCAAAGCTGATGTTCTTTATCATTCTCGCAAGCTCACTGCGCTTTGCTTCCAAAGAACTGTTCATGTCAGGAAATTCCACACAACTCTTGTAATAACGCTCTATCTGCGTGTCAGGGATACCCCCAAGAACAAACATGACAACTTTCTCATTCTTAGCCACTTCTCTTATCTTCTGAGCGTTCGCATACTTGATAAGGTATACAAACCGAGAGGACTCGATAACATTGTTTGTTATGAAATTTCTCAGACCATGTATGCCCTTGCCTTTTTCTTTAAGTTTTAGAATCTCGCTTATCCTATCGTCCGTGATCTTGTCGTCTATACCGAGTATAGTCAGTGCGTCACGGAACATCGTAAGCTTCGCCGAAGCCGCAGGCTTTCTCATGGAAGCAATGTTCTTTACGATAAAAAGTTCGTTGGTTATCCTCTGGCTGTCATTGAACAGCTTGTAGCCCGCCGTAAGCTCACACTCAACATTAACAGCAGAGCTTTTCATTATCTTCAAAAACTCCTTGATGTTATCAAACTTGCTGATAAGCGTTGTAAGAAGATCGTTTATCTCCTTGCCGTCAAGAAAATATGTGAGCATATATATCATTTTGGAGAAATACAAAAGGTCAGACGCATTCTTCTTTTCACTGTCAAGAATTTTCTCATCAAAATCCATGTCAGCCTTGCCAAGCTCCTTGATAACGTCACCGTTCATGTGGTCGGCGATATTTTCAAAATCATTCCTGAATTTGCCCCAAAGCTTTTCCGCTTCATCAGCATATATCCCCTCTTTTTCATCATCGGTCATTGAAAAACGCAGTTTGCGCACAAGAGCTTCGCCTGCGACAACATCATTTCTGTAATAGTTGCAGAAAAGCAGAAAATCCATAAGCTTGTACATCTTTGAGCGCACAGAGTCATATTGCTTGTCCTTAAATCTGAAGCCGTATTCGTCCAGCATTTTCTCACGAAGCTTTTTTATAGAAAAACCGAGATTTTTCTGAGATTTAATCACAATGAAATCGTAATAAAGGCGTATGATATCATCAGCCTCATAGCCTTTCATCATATCAATAAGCAAGCTGATATTGACCTTGTTTCCCTGGATAAAGCCCTTATTTATAGAATCAAATCTCTCATCTACAAGATAGTCGAGGGTTTCTCTGTATTCGGAATCAATAATGTCAATAAAGCTGTAAAGGTCTTCATGAAGCTTACTTGACTTATCATGGAAAACACTCTGCCTTATCTGCCCCACAATTGCAAGCATATGATAAACACGCTTTTTGTATGCTTCCGAAACTCTATTATCTTTCGTCTTTGGCTCTTCAAGACCGAAATAGCCAAGGCGCTTAGTTTTCAGCAGGGCATTGAACTTGCTAAGGCTTTTTCTGACATTCGCTTTCTTATCATCAGATAAACTGCTGTTATCGGGGTCAATAAAAACATCATAAATATTATTTGTGGAAAGATACCCAATAAAATCGTCATGACTTTCTGAACCCTTTACACCGAGCATATTGTTCAGCGCATAAACGATATTCGTTATATACACCGCAAGTATCTTTTCAATATCCAGAATATTGTAAATAAGCTGGATATGTATATTATCATCAAAAGTCTTGCCGAAAAAGCGCTTTTCAAGCTCCGATTTAAGCCCCAGCATATCCCATCTTACAGGCGAGCTTTCACCGCTTCTGTGAGTAGGGTTTGAAGTATTTATCTCCACTCCGCTCTCAAAGCCATGCTTGCTGGAAAAAGTGATGTTTACTTCGTTTACATCACAGAGCTCGATATTGCTGTTGTCCTTTGATGAAAGCTGAGTTTTGTTGTAGTCATTATTATCCACCTCATATTCAAGCACAGCAGAATTGCCCTTGCCAAAAGAGGTTATATACATTTTATTTTCGCTGACAAGAATAGACTTCATTCCTGCCGCCTTGACGGAGGATTTTTTCTTCTCTGCCGCAGGTGCAGCAGCCTCTGCAGCAGGCATGGCAGCGATCGCAGGAACAGCGTTATTATTTATCTCAGCCGCTTTGAGCTGTCTGGCTTTTTTCTGAGCCTCACGCAGCTCTCTAGGCTTCATTTTATTCTTTTTTGCCATAAATATTACTCCTTATATTAGTTATCCCTTAGCGCATTGAGCGTTAAGGGATTTTTTTATTTGTTGGTTTTAATGTTAAACTTTGCCAGTTAGTGCAAATTTGCACCAGTGTAGTAGACTCGAAAGAAAAGCAGCCAAAGTATTGTGGTTTTAGACTAGTGCAAATTCGCACCAGTGTAGTAGGTTAAAGTTGACAAAATAATCAATGATATTTTGTAATAAAACACCAAACTTATTTTATCGACACTTTAATATATATATATTATACCATTTTCAGACACAAATGTCAATAGAAAGTGGCTGTTTTACATAAAGCATTTTCATCACCTTCCGTCTGTTGTTATTTCATCTCATTCCCCAATCTCCTTGACAGCTGCGATAGCGCAGTCAAGTACGGCTATGAGGATAGTCGTAAGGATCGTCTTTCCCATTTTTATCACCTCCCTAGTCTATTGTGATCTCGTCACAGCTCTCAATTTCCTTAACAACTGCTATCGCACAGTTAAGTGCCGATAAAAGGATAGTTGTAAGTATCTTTTTTCTCATTTTTATCACCTCCTGTCTGTTGTTATTTCATCTCATTCCCCAATCTCCTTGACAGCCGCGATAGCACAGTCAAGTACAGCTACAATGATAGCCTTAAGGATCGTCTTTCCCATTTTTATCACCTCCTGTCCTTTGTTCTGTATACATTATACCACCTTATCATCGTCAACAAAAGTGTAATTTTCAAAAACTTTTTTGTCTATGTTTTTGCACATTTATCACGTTTTTACGGCATTTATATCACAATTTCAGCAAAATAATTTTCTATGATATTGACAAAAAGTACATTTGTGATATAATGGATACAAGAGGTGATAAAAATGCTCATACCCCCAAGCACATTTCTGCCCAAGCGTGAGGACGGCGTACCATATATCGCAGAGGTGCAATCCATACCCCTCTCACCCTCTGCATATTCCGTCATTATCAAGGACAAGTCCATATTTGAAACAAGCCTTTCCCCTAACGGCAGCGTATCAATGTCCTCATTTCTCACAAGTATATTTGATTCAGCATATATCGCATCATTAAAATACAAAAGTGACGATAACTATAAATATAATGGTATACCACTTCTGAACGCATTCGTAGAATGGCAGATCGAGGAGATTGATGACGGCCTTGATGATAAAAGCAAGGAGATAATAAAAAGCTATCTTATCTCAAAGCTCTCTGCAAAATACGAAAAGACCAAGACCGAAAACGCAGTGCGAGTAAGGCTCAGCATATGCCGTGACCTTTACGATACACTGAGCAGTGATGACCTTTATTATGAAAACAAGGTGTACAGCTCGACCCTAAGAAGATTTCTGAAAGCCGTGTATGAGGACTATGCCCTGCTGTCAGATTGCGAACGTGAAAGGCTCATTTTCGCCGACAATATCATAAAAATAAATGAAGTCATCAAACAAAACGGCAGCAGATATTACAGCTTCATTTACGCATATTCTAATATGTACAGCCGTGAAAAGCGCCGCATAAGGCTTATCCCCTACCGTATCGTCAGCGACGAATATAAGATGTATAATTATCTTGTCTGCCTGTCCGACGAAAAAAGCGCAGGCAAAGAGTTCAAAGCCGACAGCTATCGCATAAGCAGATTGAGCGGACTAAGCATCGCAGAAAAGCTCAGCCAAAAGGAATACTCCTCCGTCACCGAATACGAACGGCTGAAAGAGGGTCACGTCAAGTCCGTGAAGCACCTACTCAGCGACCCACGTTTTGGCAGTGATGAGAGCGATATCTCCAAAGTGTACCTCACCGAAAAAGGCGTTGAAATGTTCGGCAAAATACTCTATCAGCGCCCCATACTGAAAGGCAATGAAAAGCCCAAGCCCAACGCTGTCAACGAGTTCATCTCCCCGCCTATCCAAGTCAAATACTATTTCAATAAGTTCGGCAAAGACGGTGTTATCCTATCTCCAAGCGACTCGTTTGAAGAAATGAGAACGCTGTATGTCGAGGGAGCTGAGGCGTATAACCGAGAAGTTGAGATATGAGAATAAAAATGAAAATTATAGCAAAAAAACACCCCTATGCAGAAATATACTCACGATATCATAAATTGTCAAGCTCTGAGAAGAGTGAATATATGAGTTTATCTTTGTAAAATAAACCGACCCCATTCGCTAGACTTTTTGACCTAGCAAATGGGGTCGGTTCAAATATCAATATCATTAAGTAAAAAAATCAAGACATAAGAGCAAGCATAATATGCGGATCACTTTACTTTTCTGCCGTAAACCTTGCCCACTCATATTCCGCTGTAAGCGGAACTGTGCCGTCAAAGGCTTTCAGCCAGCTGTCAACGCCAATGCCGTTCCACGCATTCATCATTATTTTACCTGGTGTGACAGGCAGATTTTCCGTTGCCTTGTATGCTTCCTTTCCGTCAACATACCAAGTTATGCCGTCCTCTTTCCACTCAAATGCGTAAGTGTGAAAATCCTCAGAAGCGTCAAAACCAAGATCATACATATATTCGTGCTTGCCAACACCATTGGTGTAGTAATTGAACTGCACCTTTGTTGTGTCCTTGCCAAGGACTTCAACATCTATTTCGTCCCAAGGATTATCCTCCGATGGACCTGTGTATGTAAAGAATGATGATACAACGCCGTCATTCTTTATGGCTTTCATTGAAACCTCATAAAGTCCATAGCCATAGTTCTCCTTTGAACGATACTCGCCGCCTCTGTACGCTTCGGAATCGCCCATACTGTCAATGGTAAGCTGCATTTTCCCGTCATTGAAAGTTACGTTATCTTCGCTCCACGAACAGTTGAACGGATCACCATTTGACCAGCCTGCTGAAATGGAAAAATCATTTGACGCACCCTTGCTGAAATCCGCCTCAACCGTGTATGGAGAATTGCTTTCCGTTTCCGCCTTGCTGCTGACATCTTGCGAAGAACTGCTGTCAGATGAAGCACCACAGCCACCCATAGACATAACTATCATTGTGAGAATCGACATAGCCAAAACTTTTTTCATTTTTCATTACCTCCGAATAAATATCAGAATTTTATCTTCTATAAGTATTATAATTCAACAGATGTGATATTTATATCATAAAAGTAATGCAAATATTATAATATTAATATCAACTTATATTTTCGATCTGCTTGTGCTATGCTTGTTCCAGTTTGCACGGAAAAACTGATCTCTATACTGTTTCGGCGTAAGTCCTGTCTGTTTCTTAAAGCAGGCAATAAAATGGCTGTGCGAGCTGAAAGCAAGATAATTGGCTATATCAAGCGGACTATATTCAGAATATCTCAGCATATTTTCAGCCGCTTGTATCCTTTTTGACATAATGAAATCAGAGATCTTTACGCCAACTTCCTCTCTGAAAAGCTTTGAAAGATACTGAGGCGTTATGTTCAGTTCATCAGCTATCTGATTGACGGTCACGCCCTTGTAAATATTATCGAAAATGCAGTCAAAGCACATAAGGATATGCTTCGAGTAAACGTTCTGTGACGCAGCCTTTTTCATTTGCTTTGTATAATAAACGATGACTTCTTTGTGTACAGCCATAACGCTTTCTTCATTGCGGCACTCATCACATTTATTAATGTATATATCGCTTATGGTATACGCAGTTTCCGGGTCAAGTCCACCCTCGATGCAAAACCTGCACAGCATAGCTATGGTTATGACAAGATGATACTTGACGTTTCTAAGGTCGTCTTTGCTGAGCCTGCCCTTTCCGTTTGTATCCAGCGGCGTATACAAACGTTTGACCGTTTCAAGGTCGCCCGCCCGCACCGCAGAGTAAAATTCCAGTTCCGTTTCATATGGTGAATGATGATAGTCATTTTCCTTTTGCATAAACTGCCGCTTAGACAATTCTCTGTTTATTTCCATAGCTTTCACCCCCTGCTTTTTAACTTATTATATCATATTTTCAAACACAAGTAAAGCTTCATATTTATAGAAAAAGGACGGCAAATCACCCTTGCCGCCCTTTTTTCTGATAATTAGATATTATTTAGCCTCTTTCATTGAAGTCATAGCCTCGTCGATAAGATAATCTATAGCCTTTTCATTTTCCTGAACGACCTGTGACCAGCTCTTTGACTCCTGCGGATTCATTGTTCCTCTTATTGCAGTATCGCAAATAGAGTTAAGGTCGGCAGATACGCCCTGTTCAAAGTCAAATACAGGATTCTGAGCAGACAGATCATAGATAGTTTCTCTCATTTCAAGCATCTCATCTGTCCAGCCGTAATCGTCCTTGTACTGATCAAGGGTTATCTGATGTGCAGCCTCGTCAAGCTCTGCATAACGGCAGCATTCAAGGAAAGCTGCCACGCCCTCAGGATTTTGAGCGTTCTTTACAATGCTAAAGCCGTGTACTCTTGAAGGGATATACTGTTTATCACTATCAGCCGAGCAAGGAACAGGAACGAACATTACCTCTCCCTTTGATACATCACCATAGTTTACAGTTGTTGACGGAGCATTCTCAAGTGCCCAAAGTCCGATAGGATAGAAAAGCGTCAGACCTGTTGCCATTCCGCTGCCCTCTGCGTCGCCTCTGAGTTTCCAGTTATTCTCGTGCTTTGGATAAACAACATTGTTCTTCTGCAGCTCATACATCATATTCTGAGCCTTTGCTATCATAGGGTCAGAAATATTATTTACAAGCTTGCCGTCTGTGATACCGATGAGCGGCACACCAGAAGACTGCTGCAAAGCCTTTTCATAATACCAGCCGTCAAGTGCGTATTTATCGCTTTCAGCGTCAGTAAAATCAAGACACATTTCTGTGAATGTATCCCAGTTCCACTTGCCTTCTTTGAAAAGCTCAGCAGGATCATCATAGCCGTTGTCTTCCATTGTCTGCTTGTTGTATACAAAAACATATGCAGGGTCTGTTCTGATAACGCTCACATAATGCTTATCGCCAAGCATAAACTGATCTGTCGCACCCTTTATGTCTGTCCAAAGAGGCTTTGAAAGATCAATATAATCGTCGATAGGCTCTATCATTGACTTTATAGCACCCTTAGGGAAAACGTCCATATCATCAGCACCGATGAAATCAGGTGAATCATTTGACATTACAAGTGCCGCAAGATCGTCAAACTTAGTTTCCCAAGTGGTCTGCACCCAGTTTATCTTACCATTATACTTTGTCTTGAACAAAGCAAGGTCAGCACCTATCTCCTTGTCCTCTGCCTCAGTAGGGTTGATATCCCAATGTGAAAACCACTTTATTTCGTTGCTCTTGAGATCTCTCACATCTTTCATATCATCAGCAAGTCTTTGAACTATCTGCTGCTGATCTTCCTTAAGCTTTTTGTCAACTACCTTGCTTGATGAATCACTTGAACTTCCGCAAGATGCAAATGCTGAAAGCGAGCAAACTGCAAGGGCAAATGTCAAAACTCTTTTTGCATTATTCATAGCCATACCTCCGAATATTACTTTCTTCTCTTTGCAACGATCACTGCTGTGCCTGCAAGAGCGATAACTGCAAGTGCTCCGCCAACAGCCGCACCTGTTTCTGCTGCCTTAGATGTATTGTCAGATGCTTTTGAAGATGTAGCCGCTGCTGCAGAAGTCTTGCCTGCATCTGCCTTAGATGCAGAAACGTCTTTCTTTGACGTATCAGCCTTTGAGCTTGAAGCATCAGACTTTGAATCTGCCTTTGAAGCATCTGTTTTTGAATCTCCGCCCTCGGCAGATGCAACACCGAAATCAAGCGTCATTGAAAGTGTGCCGCCGTTGAAAGCGCCTTCCTTCTCCCAGCCTGCGACCTCAGGACAAGCCTTCTTTGTTACCTCGCCTGTTTCCTCATTGACCTCGTCAGTTGGTCTGATATGTATTCTTATTCCACCCTCTGGATCCTCGTCCAATGAAGTGATAGAATTAATCGAATCAAAAACCGTTGTTGTGCCGTCCTCGGCAACGAACTTTGCGTCAGATATCTTAACGTCCACAGGATAAACACCATCAGGAAGATTAGCCACCATAACGCCCATATCTCCAAGAGTTCCCTTGCCTGACATTGTCTTGTCGGTGACAACTTTGCTTATCTTATATTCAACAGTTATCTTGCCAGCATCATCAATGCCTACCCAGTCGCCCTGATTCCAGGTCCAGTCCTGACCCATATAAAAGCCCATTGCTCCGATAGAGTAATATGAGTCATTCATTTTTGAGTCCTCCTCTGACGGGTGAACAACATCGCCAAGCTTTGCTGCCGAAACAGAAACTGACATCATTGTTGCTGCGAGAACCGCTGCTGAAAGACCTGCTACAAATTTTTTGATCTTCATAACCTTTTCCTCCTATTTTTCAATAAAATTTTTCGCTAAAAGCATTTTGTTTTGTTGTTTCTGTATATATTATAACTATGTAATCGTTTTGTTTATATCAAAAACTTAACATAAATATCATAAAAGTGTTTAATATCGAATTTATGAAAGATTATAAATATATGAAAACAGACCCACTTGATATTCAAGCAGGTCTGTTTATTCGGAAGTTATTATAAGAAAGTGACTATGAATTATTATGTTTATATTATACGCTTTGTTTTAAAACTATTATATCAATATTCAATTATTTATATCAAATAATTATCGTAAATAGAATTTTATGAGCAAACATCAATTTATGAAACTAAGCATAAAAAAACAAGCTCGGCAAACGTGACCGAGCTTGTCCAAAAATGGAGTTATATTAAGCAATGATCTATTAAAGATACTTTACCAGTTCATCAAGAACGCTGTCAAGATGTCCGTCAATAAAGCCATAGTCAACGCCCTTGTATGACCAAGCAGCTCTTCCGATAGAACATTTCTCAAAGGCACTGCTTATATCCTTGTACCAGTTAAGAGTATTTTCAGCAGATGCAAGATTTATAACACCGTATTCGCCACAATACATAGGAACATTTCTTTCCTCTGCGACCCTTACAGCCTCAGCAAATCTTCCCATAAAATAATCAGGCGTAAATTTCTCTGTCTTGACCTCCTCGTATGTCTGCATATATTCAAGACCAAGACGCTTTATCTCAGTTCTGTATTTTGGGACGCTTCCTGGATAATCGATCCTGAAATCTCTCGGCATCTCATCTACCCAATAGGCAGCCTGATGAGTAAAAAGAAATGGGTCATAGCAATGGAAAGTATAAACTATATGCTCGTCATAAGGCTTATCAAGGTCTTTCATTGAATCAATAGAGTTGTTCCAGTAGCTGCCCACAATAATATTTATATCAGCACTATATCTTCTAATAAGCTTTATGGCATTTTCAACGATAGCATTCCACTTTTTGCTGAACTTAGGGTCAGTTACCTCATTGAGAAGTTCAAAAGAGACCCTGTCAGAATATTTGCTGAAACGCTTTGCAAACTCTTCCCAAAGGTCGTAGAATTTCTGCTGAAGCTCAGCGTTATCAAAGAATCCGCTTTCAGCCTGAGCCTTGTCAAAGAAAAAGCCCATTGTCTTATGGAGGTCAAGAATCATATTGATACCGTTATTTCCGCACCAATCGATACACTTCTGAACATAGTCGAAGCCGCTCTCTATAAAGCCGTTTTCGTCCTGAAAGATATTATAATCCACAGGCACTCTAACGTGGTCGCAGCCCCAGCCCTTTATACGCTTGATGTCCTCCTCAGTAATAAAATTATCAAGATGTTCCTTACTGTAATCGCATTGTGACAGCCAGCCTCCGATATCGATGCCGTGCATATAGCCATTAAATCTTCTCATATTTTTAACCGTACTTTCTGATTCTAGTTTTGTTTGCAACTATATCGTATCACTATATGGCTGAAAATTATATCATAATTTTAATATTCGTGTAAAAATCGTAATGTTATTGTGGCGTGCTAAATGTATTTCGCAGTAAATAAAGCAAAGAAAATGGCGTAAAATTTTTCACCATAACAAGACCTAATAAAAAAATCGAATTAAACCAGATACTTTAATATGATACTATTTTCGCCGTCAATAGTCGCCAAAAACCGGGCGTATCAAAAACATCGGCAAGCAGATGTTTTGATGAAATAGAATACCTGAATGTGACTATCCTTGACACAAAAGGCAAGTCGAGAGCAATTACAATTCCGCCTGATGTAAAGCAGCTTTGGAAACAGATACAGCATATTTTGAGAGACCCTGTTATCAGAAGATATGCGTTTCCTGATGATATTCACTTAGAGAAAAAAGCCGGCATTACAGCTTTGTGTGAGTATTCATTGCTGTCAGATAATGATTAACCTACCTATGGGGTGACAAAAAAAGAATTGATTTTCTGCCCCTCCCCTTGACTAATATTATCAGCTAATGTATAATCAAGTAAAGTATAAAAATATCGAGGTAAGATCACAATGAGTAGATTCCCTAGAGTATACGCTGAAAGCACAATAGCAAGAATGAATAAAAAGCTTGCCCTGCCACAGGAAACAATGTCGCTGCTTTATGATTACTTTGAAGCTTTTGCTAATTTGTATCAGCTATTGCCGCTAAAGGACGCTTACAAAATAATCAGCAAGCAAAACAAAGGCTTGATAACCTTAGACGAGTTCATTGCATTTTCTGAGATAGCACGCCACGAAAATCATTTTTACTACATTCTTGCCAAAGACGAATTGTATCTTGACGCACCTAAGGAAGAGCCTATCGACCGAGAGATAGTTCATTCCAGCTTGGTAGATGTTGACTATGAGTATTATTATAATATGGCCGATCATCAGGCAGGTAAACCTCTTAAAATTCTTCCGAAACAGGAACTTCTTAAATACAAAGAGGAAATGTACATTGCCGATACCCCTTATGTAAGAGCAATGATGGACTTTTTACGCACAAGACTAAAAATGTCCGAAGAGGAGATCAACTATACAATTTCCGATTTTATACTGATAATAACCTGTGATGACAAGCCTTTTGACGCAGTATCTAAAATGCTCGACAGAAAGAATATTCTAATGACAAAAAGTCAGCTTGAAGATTTTATCAAACTGTTCACCGATTTGAGCAACAATACTCGAATGCCGCAAAACAGAGGCTTTACTCCCCTCGAGTTATCGGCAAATCGTGGCGATCAAAAAGTTATCAACAGCATTTCCTTTGGGCCAAATATAACTGCTGCATTGAAAAGCGGAGAAGTGGATATCGAAGAATACAGGAAAACAATATGATGAAGAGTTTAAAAAGCAGGCAATAAAGCTCGCAAGCTTCAGGCAGCAAACAAGCGGATCAAAGAGCTCGAAAAGAAAAACCGTGAGCTTGAAGAGCTTAATGAATTTCTGGAGGAAGCATCTGCTTTTTTCGCTGCGAACCGTCGGAAGTCAGGAAAGAAGAACGGTTAAAGTTCATTTCCAAAAAGACTGATGACGGTAGGATCTGACCCGCCCCCTGTCAAGTAGACAGCGCAAAAAACAAAAATATTCTATGTTGTGACTAAAAGCAGTCTGTGCAATTTGTGCAGGCTGCTTTGTTGTTAGCAAATGGCAAGCACCTTTTGGAGTGAGGAGCGAAGCGACGAACGGAGAAAGGTGCTTGCCGCGGCACCCACCGACCAGCTAAGCAGCATACGCTTCATGGTATTCCATAGGTGTCATGCTGCTCAGTTTGATCTGGTAACGCCTTGTGTTGTAATAGGTTATGTATTCCTCTATCGCTGAAATCAGTTCGGTCTTATCCGTAAACTTGCGAAGATAATACATCGCCGATTTTAAGATTCCCCACCAACCCTCCATTGGTCCGTTGTCGATGCATCTCCCAACACGGGACATACTTTGTATCATTCCTGCATCAGTCAGTTTTTGATGAAATAATTTGTTGGTATACTGAAAGCCACGGTCACTGTGGAAGATTGGGTGAGCATCAGGATTCAATCGAACAGCTTCGTCAAATGTAGAAAACACAAGTTCGTTGTTATTGCTTTCCATAATTTTGTATGTTGCAATTCGTCTGTCATACAAATCAAGAATTGCGCTGAGATACAGTTTTCTGATCTCTGTTCCTACGTAATATTTAAATTCAGTTACATCTGTAAGCCATTTTTCGTTCGGCTTATCTGCGTGGAAATCTCTGTTCAGAATATTCTCCACTGTGATTTGCGGCGTTGATGGAATATATGTATTCTTCTTGACACGGGTAACAGATTTCAGATGAAGAATCTGCATCAGTCTGTAGATGCGCTTCTTGTTGAAATGTACATCATGCTCACGGTTGATCACGACCGTCATCTGACGATAACCTAAGATGCCGTTGCGCTCCTCATAGTGCTGTTTGATCCATTCTACAAGCTGCTCATTGATCTGCTGGCTATGGCTCGGTGTCCGATGCAGCCACTTGTAGTAAGCCGAGCGTGCAACGTGTACAGCAGCGCAGAGCTTCTGAATCGGATAATGCTCTGCTTCATTCATGTATTTGATTGCAATATACTTGTCCACGTTTCGTACTCCGTTCAGTGACCGCCCCCTCTCAGCTCCCTGAGTTTTTTTAACAGTTTAATTTCCATTTCCTGATCTTTAAGCTTTGCTTGTAATATCTTGTTCTCCATACGAAGACGATCAGCTTCTGTAAGGTCTTCTTGTTTTTTTGATTTTCCTCGATGGTCAATCAGTCCTTCTACACCATTTATTTCATATTTCCTTACCCATGAATATATCTGTTGATAAGAAATATTATATTTTTCAACTGTCAGGGTGTAGTTCTTATTATTTTCAATGCAGAAGGCAACAATTTCCGCACGTTCTTCCTGTGTGGTTTTTCTACCTTTGTTCATGGCAAGTCCTCTTTCTGAGCGTTTATGCTCTTTAAATCTCTTGTCATTATTATACCATGAAATCCATCTTCTGAGGACAATATCCGTTGAGATTTTATACTTTATACATATTTCTGTTAAGCTTCCTTTTCCATTGAGGTAATCTTCTACTGCTGCTTCTTTTATTTCATTGGTATAGTGTCGATACGGTGATGCCTTTGCAACGGATTCGATTCCTTCGGTTTTAGCTCGGCATACCATTCTTTTCATCGTTGTAGCCCCTATGTTGTATTTTCTGGCAATTGCCTTGTATCCACCTTTACCATCGAGGTATTCCTGTACTGCTGCAACACGTTCTTCACTTGTAAGTGATTTCTTCTTTGACATAAAATAACCCCCTTTAGAGTTACACCATTTTATTATTTCATGTGTCTACTCTAAGGGGATTATATCACACGAGTACCGCCAGTTATCCTATTCTTCTTCCTTTTTGATCTTGAAAATAAGCCTCATTAAACCCGATATGACCTTTGGACTTTTTACAACTACAACTTTCATAAGTATTACCTCCCGAATAGTTATAGTTTATATTATTCAAAAATCAAAAATCGGTTACCATTTTTGACTGTACTGACAGCAGATAACCACTTTTGAATGATATCTCAGCGTATTTTCTATCCTGCCCATCAAAGCCTTTCACCACGTTTGATATGCCAAGTGGGAAAGCATTGGTCAGCAGACAGTCCTCTACTTCATATTTCGCACCCTTTATGGTCAGACCCTCTACCTTATCGGTATATGCCACCAGTGAGAACGAAAAGCCCTCACGGTCATATATCCTGTAACTGCCTGCACGATAAAGCCGAATTATCTCCCTATCTGCGGCTATCATTCCTTCACCGCCACAAGATAAAATATATCCCAGAGATTGGATATTCCCAAGTAAGTGGTCTACTCGTCCGCCTGTTGCACCGAATATGAGAAAATCATCACAACCCGACTCAAAGCCCTGCTTTATGGCAAGCATAAGGTCGGTATCGTCCTTTTCTGAGGGGAAGACCTCGATATTATCAAAAACAGGTTTTTCAGCGGAATCAAAGTCGCCCATAATAATGTCCGACTTTACGCCCACTGCCTGTGCAAGCTTATAGCCCTTGTCAGCGGATATCACAAGAGAATCGTCGATAAAAGGCTTATATTCTGCCACACACTGAGCCGACACCGCTTCACCGCCTGAAAAGATAGTGCATTTCTTAGTCATTTTTGTATTCCCACTCCTTAAGCTGCTTTGCCTGCTCGTACATTTCCACATAACTTTCATGCCTTGACTTTGCAATCTCGCCATTTTTTACCGCCTCTATGACCGCACAGCCCTTTTCCTTTGTGTGGCTGCAATCAGGAAATCTGCACTTGCCCTCGTATTTCTGAAACTCAGGAAAACAACCTGCAAGCTTGTCCTTGAAAATAATATCATATCTGTTGGTATCAAACGACGAAAAGCCAGGGGTATCGGCAATATAACCACCGCCCTCCAGCTTGTAAAGCTCTACATGGCGTGTGGTGTGCTTTCCTCTGCCAAGCTTTTTGCTTATCTCGTTGGTGGCAAGCCCCAATGCAGGGAACATATTATTGAGCAGTGACGATTTGCCAACGCCCGTGTTTCCTGTAAATGCCGACAGCTTGCCCTCCAACACTGCCTTAACAGCTTCACTGCCCTCGCCGGTGGTATTGTCTACCTGAAAGGTCTTTATCCCTGCACCCTTGTATATGTCCACAAGCTCGTCACAGCTTTCCTTGTCTATCTTTGTAAAGACTACCACAGGCTCTATTTTTTTGAAAACAGCTATTGCAATAAACTTATCAAGCAACAGCAGATTAGGTCTTGGTTCGCAGGTAGACGAAACGAACACAAGCATATCAAGATTTGCAAGAGGCGGTCTTATAAGCAATGAGCGTCTTTCCTCTATCTTCTCGATAACTCCGCTTCCGTCGTCCTCCAATGAAAATTCAACTCTGTCGCCGCCTACAGGAGAAATATTCTTTCTTCTGAATACTCCTCTTGCCTTACATTCATAAATGCCGTCGGAGGCTTCTACATAGTAGATGCCTCCGATAGCTTTAACGATTATTCCATTCATGAACTACTGACCCTGCTCGTCTGGCTCCTGAGGCTCCGGTGCAGGTGCTTCAGTAGTGGTAGTTGTAGTAGTTGTTGTGGTCGTAGTTGTAGTAGTTGTGGTCGTTGTCGGAGTAATGTCGATCAGACCGCTTTCATTCAGGCTTCCGCTAAGAGTAGCTGTCTGCTTATCATAATCTATGTCATATACTGCATAACGGCACTTCTGCTGATTTTCGTCATTTGTGATGAAGATAGTCAGAGTTTCTGTCTTCTTGCCCTTTACAGTTACATTTACAGAACCGCCTGCAACAGATTCTCCACTACCGATCTTCTGTGTATATGCAACGTTGCCGTTATTGTAGATGTCTATAGAATATGAGCCGTGGATACCACTTGGGAGTGGCAGTGAGAATGTTACCTCAACAGGTGAAGTTTCTCCGGTCGAAACGTAAATAGTAACAGTTGTATCACGCTCAACGTATGTGCCTTCATCTGTATCCTGCTCGATGACCTTGCCCTTATCGCCCTCATGCTCGATCTCCTTGACCTCAGCCTTGAGCTTGTTCTCCTTGAGCATTGCAACTGCCTTTTCTTCTGTAAGACCTACAACGCTTGGTACTTTGACTCTTGTTTCAACAGGGCCCTTACTTACAAACAAAGCAACAGTCGCACCTACGGCATACTGCTCACCTGCTGCCGGCTGTGTTTTCACAACAAGACCTGAAGCTATATCCTCAGACCATATATCTCTCTTAACGACCATAAATCCTGCAGCCTTAAGCTCGCTTTCAGCCACAGTGCCGTCTTTCTTCACCATGTCAGGGATAGTTGCCATTTTTTTGCCCTTACTTACAGTAAGTGTGACTGTGAAGCCTTCCTTAACAGACTTTCCTGCTGCCTGACCCTGGAATGTGATTATTCCCTCGTCATACTGGTCATTATACTCTTCGGTGATATCAAATTTAAGCTTATCCTTATAATCCTGCTCAACCTGAACGATATTCTTGCCCACAAAGTTTGGCAGTGTAACTGTGCCTGTGTGCATACCGTTTGAACCGCTGAATGACTTGAATACAACTCCTACGATAACGAACGCTGCAATGATAACTACCGCAACTGTAACAGCAAGGAGTATAGGAACAACGTAAGAACGCTTCTTTTCTTCCTCTTCTTCCTCGTCATCGTCCTCATATTCTTCATCATCGTCATAGTTCTCACTATGCTCATCGTCAAAATATTTGTTATTGTTATCAGCCACAGGGATAGGAACAGGGCTGTTCTTATATCCGAAAACAACAGATGGATTAAGCTTGAATGTGTCTATATCCTTTATCATCTCTGCTGCTGACTGATAACGTCTTGCAGGATCTCTCTCCATAGCGTGCATAACTATTTCTTCAAGAGCCTCTGGGATAGAAGGCATGATCTCTCTTGGCGGAACCGGATCCTCCTGCATATGCTTGAGAGCGATAGCCACAGGATTTTCGCCGTCAAAAGGCTTTCTGCCTGTGAGCATCTCATAGAGCATAACGCCTACAGAGTATATGTCAGATCTTTCATCTGTCATATCGCCCCTTGCCTGCTCAGGTGAGATATAGTGAACAGAACCGATAGTCTTGTCAGAAAGTGTCTTTCCGTCGATCCTTGAAAATCTTGCGATACCAAAATCCATGACCTTGATAGTTCCGTCAGGGAAAAGCATTATGTTCTGCGGTTTGATATCTCTGTGAACGATACCCTTATCATGAGCGTGCTGCAAAGCACGGAGTATCTGAGTTACAAAGTGCAAAGCGTCTTTCCACCTAAGCACGCCCTGCTGCTCGATAAACTCTTTAAGGGTGATGCCGTCGATATACTCCATAACGATAAACTGTATCTCGTCAGAAAATCCCACGTCATATATCTTTACGATATTAGGGTGAGAAAGTACAGCGATAGCCTTGCTCTCGTTTCTGAAGCGTCTGAGAAATTCCTCGTTCTGTGAAAACTGAGGCTTAAGTATCTTTACCGCAACAGTACGGTTTTCCATAACGTCAACTGCCTTATAAACGTCAGCCATTCCGCCCACGCCGATAAGCTCGGTTATCTCATATCTGCCGTCTAGCTTTTTGCCGATATTAGAATCCATGTAATTCAACTCCTATATTATTCATGTTTTATTGTCATTCCATTAATTTGCTATTACCGCAGCAGTAATATTATCTTTACCGCCGCATTCGTTTGCGAAAGCAATAAGCTGTTTTATAGCCTCGTCAAGATTATTGCCAAACACAGTTTCATATATCATATTGTCTGTGCAATAATTGGTCAGACCGTCAGAGCAAAGCAGCACCGCAAAATTATCATTTTCTTCAAGTTCGAAATAATCGACCTCAACATCTGATTCAACGCCCACAGCCTTTGTGATAACGTTTCTCATATGATGATTTTTCGCTTCTTCTTTGGTTATCTGACCCGACCTATAAAGCATTTCCACATAAGTATGGTCAGTGGTTATCTGAGCTATACCGTCCTTGGTAAGAAGATATCCACGGCTGTCGCCCACGCTCACCATATAGACGGTCTTATCCACCACCAATGCCGCAACGCAGGTAGTACCCATGCCGTTTTTGTCAATATCCTCCTTGCTCTTGCCATACACGATCGTATTCGCATAATGCACTGAAGTGAGCATAAGATTTCTTATGGAATTTGGTTTCATATCTTTTCGGAAATTTTCTTTGATACGTTTTACTACTGCGTCAATGGCAAGCTGACTGGCAACTCCGCCTGATGACGCTCCGCCCATACCGTCACAGACCACCGCAACGGCAACATTGTCAGCAAGAAATTCAGCATGCACTCTGTCCTGATTTTCACTGCGTTTTTTTCCGATGTCTGTATCAGACGCTATAAACAAGCGATTCACCACCTTTTATCAGATCTCATATTCTCGTCTTAGCTGACCGCAGGCAGCGTCTATATCCGCACCCAAGGTCCGCCTCACAGTAGCGTTTATCCCAAGCTTCTCCAGATATCCTCTGAATCTGTTGGCTGACTTTCTGTCAGAATGATAATTACGCTCCTTTATCTTATTAACAGGGATTATATTCACATGACAGACAAATCCGCCCAGAAGCTCCGCAAGCTCCCTTGCGTCCTCCATAGAATCGTTATGCCCGTCTATCAAAGCATATTCAAAAGAAATTCTCCTGCCTGTTACCTTAAAATAGTATCGGCAGGCGGCAAGAAGCTCGTTGATATCATACCTGTCATTAACAGGCATTATCTCGCTCCTGCTCTTATTATTGGAAGCGTGCAAAGAGATAGACAATGTTATGCCCAGCTTTTTCTCTGCAAGCTCATATATCCTCGGCACAATGCCGCAAGTAGATACTGAAACGTGCCTTAGCGACATATTAAAGCCCTTTGGACAGGACAGCACTTCAAGGAAATTCACCACATTATCAAAGTTATCCATAGGCTCGCCTATTCCCATAAGCACCACGCCTGATATCTTTCTTCCGCTGTCACGCTCAGAAGCATATATCTGTCCCAGAATCTCCGAGGAAGTCAGATCACGCTTGAAGCCTGCAATAGTTGACGCACAAAAGCGACAGCCCATTTTGCAACCCACCTGAGTTGACACGCAAATGGTGTTTCCGTAGTTGTATTCCATTATTACGGATTCCACATGATTTCCGTCCTCAAGCTCATATAGATATTTTACAGTATTATCGGTATGAGATTCAAGCTTTTTTGACACAAATAGTGATTTTAAACAAAATTTTTCATTAAGCAGATTCCTTAATTGTACAGATAGATTAGTCATTTCATCAAAACTTGACACTCGCTTTACATGAAGCCAATCAAATATCTGCCCTGCACGGAACTTCTTTTCTCCAAGCTTTAGTATCTCAGCTTCCAGCTCGTCAGGCAGAAGCCCCAATATATCTATTTTCCCATTATCATCAAATGCTACCAAAAGATCACCTCAGCCTGATAAACTTAGCAATAAAAAATCCGTCTGAATTATATTTTGCAGGTGTGATAGACATTCTGCAAAGACCGCTGTCGCTGCCGAAAGCCTCGCCTAGCGGTGCAGGCTCAAAATCAGGGTGTTCAGCCAAAAATCTGTCTGCCACCTCATCATTTTCCGCCCTTGACAGCGTGCAGGTGGAATACACCAGCGTTCCGCCGACTTTTACATACTCCGCTGACGTTTTCAGTATATCATACTGTATTTCAGGAAGTCTGTCGAAATCTGAGGGTTCTTTATACTTTATCTCAGGTTTTCTTCTTATTACGCCAAATCCGGAACAAGGTGCGTCGCAAAGCACTTTGTCAACCTTTGGCATTTTCTCGTCATAGACCTTTGCGTTGTTGACACCTGCGCTTATGCAGTCAAGCCCAAGCCTTTTCGCCCCGCTTTCAATAAGCCCTGCACGATTTTTATGCAGATCAAAAGCAAGCACTCTGCCATTGTTGTTCATACGCTCGGCAATGGTAAAGGTCTTTCCACCAGGTGCGGCACAAAGGTCAAGAACTGTATCGTTCTCCTTAGGATCAAGAGCCGCACAGCAAAGCTGGCTCGAAAGATCCTGAACGTGTATCCTGCCCTCTTTGTAAGCCTTAGTATGCTCCACCGCTCCTGCACCGCATATCCTTATGCAATCAGGCAGGACGGACAGCCTTTCAAAGGTAATGCCCTCCTCAGCGAGCATATCCAGTGTGCTTTCAAGAGAATGAAAGACCGTGTTCACTCTTGCGGTGACAGGTGCCTGTCCCACAGAGGTTTTCAGCATTTCAAGGCAGATATCCTTACCATATTCCCTTGTCCACTTCTCCGTCAGCCATACAGGTGCGGAGTATTCTATAGAAAGCTCCTCGGTAGCATTTCTGCCCTTTGGAAGCTTTTTGTCGTTTCTTATAAACTCCCTTAGCATTGCGTTTATAAATCCGCTTGCCGCAGGGTTTCTGTTTTTCTTTGCAAGCTTCACAGACTCGTCCACAGCCGCATTGTCAGGGACGGAGTCCATATATAAAAGCTGATAAAGACCCATTCTCAGGATAACTCTGACCTCAGTACCAAGCTTATTCTTAGGGTTGCGTGAATATTCCCGAATAATGTTATCAAGAGTTATCTGTCTTTCCAAAACGCCGTAGAAAAGTGCTGCGGCGAATTTCTTGTCCTGAGGTGAAAGGTCTGACCTTTCAAGACCCTCGTCAAGAAGTATATTTGAATATGAGCCGCTGTTTTCAAGCCTTGTAAGCAGCCTTAAAACCGTTTTTCTGGCGTTTCCCATAGTTCCTCCGAATTATCCCAGCACAGTGCCGTTCTCAATATGTCTGCCTCTGAGAAAATCAGCGGTATCCATTCTCTTTGAGCCCTCAGCCTGCACCTGAGTAAATCTTATGACTCCGTCTGAGCAGGCAACAGAAAAGTCGCTGTTATCCACCACAGTGCCCGCAGGCTTTCCGCAAGGCTTTGTGGAAGCTATCTCAGATCTATATACTTTCAGCCTTTTGCCCTCAAGCACTGTAGTAGCGCATGGCCAATCAGACAGACCACATATCTGTTTGTGTATCTTTCTCACTGGCTTTGTGAAATCTATAGGGCAAAGCTCCTTTGAGAGCATTGGTGCATAAGTCGCAAGGCTCTCGTCCTGCTTAACAGGGGTTATCTCGCCCTTATCGAGCTTTTCAAGGGTATCAACAAGCACCTCTGCGCCCATTTCGGCAAGTCTGTCAAAAAGCTCTGCGGCTGTTTCGTTCTCGCCGATAGGAGTAGCCTTTTCCACAAGGATATCTCCTGTATCCATGCCCTCGCCCATAAGCATCGTTGTAATTCCAGTTTCAGCTTCGTCATTAAGCACAGCCCACTGTATCGGACCTGCTCCACGATATTTAGGAAGCAGCGAGCCATGGACGTTCACACAGCCAAGCCTTGGTATATCGAGCACCGACTTAGGGAGCATTTTGCCATAAGCCGCCACCACGATACAATCAGGGGCAAGGTCATTGATAATTTTAACATACTCCTCGCCGTCTTTTTTAAGGCTTTGCGGCTGATAAACAGTTGTGTCATGCTCCTGCGCAAGCACCTTTACAGGGGGCGGAGTAAGCTTATAGCCTCTGCCCTTTGGCTTATCAGGCTGAGTGAAAACAGCCTGCACCTCATATCCGCTGTCATAAAGCTTTTTCAGCGTTGGTACGGCAAAATCAGGCGTACCCATGAAGATTATTTTCATTAGTCCTCGACCTCTACAAATTCTTCAACTATCTCAGTAAACAGATGACCCTCAAGGTGTGCAAGCTCATGGCAAACGCACTGTGCAAACAGCTCTGATACTTCCATTTCGTACCACTTGCCGTGTCTGTCCTGCGCCTTGAACTTAACTCTCATAGGTCTTGTAACATAGCCCCACTCGTTCGGGCATGAAAGACAGCCCTCCAGAACTCTCTGCTTTTCCTCGCTCTGCCATGTTATCTCAGGGTTGATAAGCTCGTAAACCTTATCATCGATTATTATAACGACCACTCTTCTCAGCTTTGCCACCTGAGGGCCTGCAAGACCAACGCCGTTGGCGTTTTTCAGGGTTTCTGTCATATCGTCAAGAAGCTGACCAAGCTTGTCGTCAAATTCTGTAACAGGCTTGCAGACCTTGTGAAGAATCTCGTCGCTCTTATTAAGTATTTTTCTGAGTGCCATTTATTTAACTATCCTTTCTTAAAGCCCGATATCGCCGTTTATGTCGGCATAGATACGAACTGTCTGATAATCTTTATTTTTATAGAACTCGCCCAGAACGTGCTTTATCATCTCACGAAAATCCGCAGTATTGCGTGTTTTCAGGATAAGTCTGTATCTGTAGCGATTATTTATCATTTCAAATGTGCATGGCGCAGGGCCTAGCGCTCTGAGAGGAAAATTCACCTTGTGCTGTGAGATATACTCTTTTATAAGCTGAGTTACCCAGCGTGAAGCGCCTATTACCTTGCTTTCAAGGGGTGCTGAAAAGCCTATGACGCATATATCGCAAAAAGGCGGATATGTCAGCGACTTTCTCAGTGCTATCTCCTCTTTATAAAACTCATCATAATTTTGCTCTGCCGCAAGGTTCAGCACATAATGGTCAGGCACAAAGGTCTGAATGTATGCGACCCCTGGTTTATCTCCTCTGCCGCTTCTTCCTGCCACCTGAGTGAGCAGTGAGAATGTTCTCTCATAGCTGCGAAAATCCCCTGTGAACAGTGCCTTGTCAAGGGATATGACACCCACCATTGTGACGTTAGGGAAATTAAGTCCCTTTGCTATCATTTGAGTGCCGAGCATTATATCATACTCGCCTTTCTCAAACGCCTTGAAATTCTCCTCATAGGAATATCTCGAAGAAGTGGTGTCAGCGTCCATTCGCAGAAGTCTTGCCTGCGGAAAAAGCCTTTCAAGCTCGTCCTCCACACGCTGAGTTCCCACACCGCTTGATTTGAGCCGCTGTGAGCCGCACTGTGGACAGTGCTCTATATTATCCATGGTATATCCGCAGTAGTGGCACATATACCGATCATTTTTCTTATGATAGGTCAGGGGTATATTGCAGTTTGGGCAAGCCACAGGCTGACGGCAGTCCATGCAAGTGATATACGTTGTATAGCCACGCCTGTTCAGAAGCAGGATAGCCTGCTCTTTTTTCGCAAGCACATCTGTGAGCTTATCACACATAACACGGCTGAGCAAGCTGTCATTACCCTCCGCCGCTTCCTCCTGCATATCGACTATCTCAACTGCCGGCAGGGGCGACTTTGAATATCTGTTTTTAAGCTCAAACAAGTGATATCTGCCCTTTTGAGCGTAATAAAAGCTCTCCAAAGACGGAGTTGCAGAAGCCATCAACAGCACGCAGTTATTATATCCGCACCGCTGTATGGCAACATCTCGTGCATGGTATCTAGGCGTTGAGTCCGACTTATATGACGGCTCGCCCTCCTCGTCCATGATGATTATTCCCACGTTGGTGACAGGAGCAAATATTGCACTTCTTGTGCCGATAACTATTCTTGCTTCCCCACGCATTACACGTTTGAACTCGTCAGTACGCTGTCCCAATGACAATGACGAGTGCATAACGGCTATCTTATCTCCGAAAAGTGACTTGAATTTGCCGAGCATTTGTGGTGTAAGGGATATTTCAGGCACGAGCATGACCGCTGTTTTACCCATATCCATAACGCTTTTTATAAGCTTTATGAACACAGACGTCTTGCCGCTTCCCGTAACACCGTAAAGCAACGCACCTGCGGGCTTTTCGGCTTTTATAAGCCCCATTATGCCCTCATATGCCGCTGATTGTTCATCATTTAATTTGATATCGTCAGGGTCTTGCCTTTCGCCAAGTTCTCCTATGGCGTCACGCATAACCTCATATTTATACTGCACGATAACTTTCTTGTCAGCAAGCCTTTTTAATATGCTTGAAGTGCAGTTGGTCATATAGCAGACCTCTTTCACAGAGGCACAGCCACCCTCCTCAAGAAGCTTCACCACAAGGGTCTGCTTCGGGGTAAGAGTGGTCTGTATCTCCCCTGACACATACTCGTCAGATAGCCTTACCATGCTGACGTTCTCATCACCGACTTTTCTTTTCAAAGCGTCGCTGATCTCAACATAGCCCTTATCCACAAGAGAATCCACAGTTTTCTTCTTTCGTGCGTCATTATGCACGTCAAGAAAGCTGTCTATCTCCCTCTGACTTTTTGCACATCGGAGAAAATCCACCACATTTTTCTCATCTTCATTTAAAGTATCCTCGTCAATGTAGGTATTGACAAGGCTGTAATGCTGTGAAAAAGTGTAAGAAAAGCCTGTAGGCACAACGGATTTGTAAGCGTCATAATAGGTGCAGAAAGTGTTTTCTTTCAGCCACATTATTATCCTCATCATTTCCTCGGTGACAAGGCTTTCCCCGTCCACCACTGAAATAACAGGCTTCAGCTTATCGTTATACTCGGCTTCCGTATACGTTCTCGCAACAAACCCTACGGCTTTGCGGTTTCCTCTGCCAAAAGGCACAAGCACACGCACTCCGCTTTTCACTTTCTGAGCCAGCTCCTCCGGCACACTATAGCTATACAGTGCGTCAAAGCTGTATGATGCACGGCTTATTGCAACCTTTGCCACGATAAAAACTCCACGCACAGCCGTACACCTCCCCATAAAAAGCCTCGATTATTTTCTGAGGCTTGGATCCTCGATTATTTTGTATTCGCCATTATAAAGCTCGTCAACTGCTGTCTTTACTGGCTTTTCATCAAGCACCAGCTTGTTGTCAAAAGCGTCGCTTGTGATCTCTCTTGCTCTCTTTGCAACTGCAATAACTAGAGAATAATAGCTTTCATTGTTCTTCAAAATCTGGCTTACGGCCGGTCTAAGCATCATAATTAAGCACCTCGTCAATTAATTTCTTTGTATCATCATTTTCTGATCTGAATTTATCCGCCTTGCCGTCTTCGGCTTTCACGGAGTTCATAACTGCAACAAAATCTTCCACAGCGTCCTCTAGTCCGTCGTTCATTATCACATAATCATAACCGCCGGCTTTGCCGATCTCACCGGCAGCCTGACTTACACGGTCAGCGATAACATCGTCAGACTCGGTTCCACGCTTTCTAAGCCGTCTGTCTATCTCCTTAACAGACGGTGGAAGTATAAACATCAGCACAGCTTCAGGAAAGGCTTTCTTCACCTGAAAAGCACCGTTAGTTTCAATTTCAAGTATAACATCTCTGCCCTGCTCAAGATTAGCGAGAACAGGCTTCTTTGGCGTTCCGTAATAATGGCCAACATAGCCTGCGTGTTCAAGAAATTCACCGCTGTCTATCATTTTCTTAAAGCTGTCATCGCTTATAAAATGATAATGAACGCCGTCCTTTTCGCCCTCTCTGGGCTTTCTTGTAGTACAGGATATAGAATAGAACACATCTCTGTTTTTAAAGACCTCTGCAAGTATAGTTCCCTTGCCACAGCCTGAGGGAGCTGATATAACAAACAGCTTTGCATTGTTCTTATACATTGTCATTGTCATCGTCCTCCTCGTCAACAGCGGCACGTCCGCCTACAGTTTCAGGTGCAACTGCCGACAGCACCACATGGTCGCTGTCCATAATAAGCACCGCTCTTGTTCTTCTGCCGTAGGTGGCGTCTATAAGAGTACCCTTATCCTTAGCTTCCTGAATGATACGCTTTATAGGCGCAGACTCAGGGGAAACTATGGCAATGACCCTTGCGGAGGACATTGTATCCGGCGTCGCGGATGATGCAGCATCCATCTACCACCAGTTTTAAGA
>OGYD01000677.1_pt1 | contig 27868 bp, 17 predicted proteins | sample 1576441 | NCBI WGS metagenome assembly OGYD01 (sample SAMEA3541537, study PRJEB24748) | human gut metagenome | biome: human gut; feature: human-associated habitat; material: faeces | place: China | collected 2012 | reverse complement strand
CATATTTTTCTCTATTTTTATTTTAGCAGTTACGGTTAATATTGTTGTATTTGCGGTTAATGAAATTATGCTGTCAAAAAATATGAAGATAAGAATACGCGAGAAAGAAAATTATCAAAATCGTGTTGAATTAGAGGAATATAAGACGATAAAAGAAAAATATGAGCATAGTAGAATAATGAATCATGATTTTAGAGAACACCTAAACATTTTGAAAACATTAATTTCGGAAGACATTCAAAAAGCACAAGAGTATGTGGGAACAGTGGAAAAGGAGTGCGAGGATTCAAAAATAGAAAAATACAGTGACAATAATATTCTTAATATATTACTTATTCGCAAGAAAAAAGAGTGTGAAGAAAACGGAATTAAGTTAAACATAACTTCAACCAATCCGAAACTTGATTTTATAGATGGAATGGACACGGTTGCTATATTTTCTAATTTGATTAACAATGCAATAGAGGCTTGCTCAAACTCGGCAAGAAAAGATATTTTTATTGATTTATACACAGTTAATAACGCATTTAGTGTTATTAAAGTTGAAAATTATGCCGATAAAGAGCCGATAGTTATAGAAGGTATGCTGAGAAGTGGGAAAGATAACGGTAATTATCACGGAATCGGTATTAAGAGCATAAATAATTCATTAAGCAAATATGACGGTAAAATGAGTTGGTCGTATGACAAAGCTAAAGGTATGTTTAGAACCGTTATTTCTGTAAACAATTCACAAATTAACATTTAAAATTTATATTGACATTGTTGACATTTAATGTTATAATGTGATTGTAGGAATATAGGCAAACGTAAAGATAAGAAAGGATGTTTTATTATGAAAAAGTTCCTAAACAAAGTAGTTCCAACACTAATCAAGTTTGTACCTGTTTGTGCAGCTTTGATGCTTGTAATTAACAGCAATTCAACATCAACGCTTATGAACGGTCAACCTGAAGTTCCAAAGGGACTAAAAAAGTATCGTAAGTTTTAATTATGTTTCGTAAATTTTCGGAATGGGCTATGGCATATGCTATTAAGTTGGGATATATAAAAGAAGAAGAGCAGGAAGAATATATTTACGGACTTGACCTTATAATGAGTCTTATATGTACAGATATAGTAATGATCATAATAGGTATAATAATGAAAATGATACCACAAGTTATTGTTTTCGGGTTTATGTACAAGTTTATCCGTAAATATGTGGGCGGATATGCTGGAACTCAGCCCATGAAGCGGCGGTGTAGCGGCTTGCATCGAGGCCGTTGGCTGCGTCAAGAGCCGACTTGAGCGCGGTCTTGTCGACCGGGGTAGGTTCAGGCTCGGTGCCGTCAATACCATGCACGCCCCACTCGGCCACGGCGGCCCCGAAGGTGCTGCTGCCGGTGTACGGAGTGAGCACGAGTCGCAGCGACTTGGTGGTGACCGGCTTGAAGGTCACAGCGCTCCAACCCTTGGCATCGGTATCCGCACGAGAAGCCGGCGAATTACGCACGACGGTGTAATCCTCGGTGGGCTCGACGTCCTTCCAAGAACCATCCTCGGCGAGGTACTGAATCTTCCAAGCGTCCGGGACTTCCAGACCACCCTTCGAATCGTCAGTCTCAGCGAAGTTGGCCCAGAACTGGGCGCGGCTCTGGTCAATGGTCACGGACTGACCGAAGTCGTACTGGGCGTACATGCCGTCCTTTGCCTTGCCCCAAGAACCCCAGACCTTGTCGTTGACGTTCTGATCATCCGTGGTCGGCCAAGTATCATCGACGACTACGCCGTCGTTGAGCTTGCCTTCGGCCGGTGACCAGGTCGCCTCGGAATCAGGCGAAATGGTGGTCCTGGTCGCCTTGCCTTCAATCCAACCGACCAACGGCTCAGGCTCAGGCTCCGGAGTGGAGGAACCGTTCGGGTCGGCAACCACGTGGACAGTGAGCTTGGCAGCTGCGGAAGATGAACCGTCGTCGACGGTACCAGCCACCTCGTAGTCACCAACCTTGGTCAGGTCGATGGCCTTGATGTCGGCATCCTTCCACGTGACCTTGCGGTCGTCGTTGTATCCGTTCGGGAACTTCACCGGAACCGTGGCGGGCAGGTCGATGGACTTGGCGTTCTGGTAGACGGTCTGCTCAACCGGCTGCGCATTACCCACGGTCTGCGATGCGGTATCGGAACGAGCCGCGATGTGTGCAACCGTACCGTTCAGCGCACCGGCGACGGTGCCCTTGACATCGAATACGGCATCGGCGGCCAGCTGAGCGTCGGTCACCTTACCCCACGTGACGGCGAGGTCACGGCGAGAACCGTCGGTGTATACGGCGCTCACGGTGGATGGCAGCTTCAGATCATCAGCCTTGGAACCGGTCTGCACCAGTCGGTTGACTTCGTCCACGCTCACCGGCTCGATGGCGTACGCCTCGAACTCGGAAGCACCCACGATGGCGCCCTTCGGGAAGACCACGCGCAGCTTGTCGGTTTCGACGGCGTCGGCGAACTTCACTTCGTTGCCTTCGTTCCGGTTGACCGTGTAGGACTGGCCGTCAGCCAGTTTCACATCCTGCCAGTTACCGTCAGCGTCAGCGTACTGGAGCTTCCAAGATGAGACCATCGGCACGCCACCGCCATCGGTCCAGAAGAAGACCTTGGCCTTCTTCAGCGGCACCTTGCCGGCCCACTTCAGTTGCAGCCACGGCTCCACACCAGTGGAGTCGCCCCAGTTGTTCCAGGTCTCGTTCGGCGTGTTGGCGTATACCACCTGACCGTCGATGACCTTCTTGGCGTTGTCCTTCGGCTGGTAGCCGTTGGTGTAGCTGGCAGAGGCGCTCGACTGCGGGGCTACGTTCACGGTACCGTCAGAGGGGATGCCGTGAACGGTGATTTCCTTGGAGCCTTCCTTCTCGCCATCGGAAGCGGTGAGCTTCAGGACGTAGTCACCCTCCTTGTTGAAGGTGACGGTGGTGCTGGCAGCGGAGGCGTCCACGAACTTCGCAGTACCGCCTTCCGGACCGGAGACCTGGGACCATGTGGTGGTGACGTCGCCTTCTGCGGGCAGACCGTCATCCTTCACCGTACCGACGAGCTTGGCACCAGATGAGGTGCTGGAAGACACGTAAGCATCCACCTGCGGAGTCTGGTTCTCGGAAGTGCCGTCAGCCTTGATACCGGTGTTGTAGGCTTCGATCTCCTTGACACCGACGGCCATGCCGGCCTGCGGCGTGAAGGTGACGCGGATGGTCGTGGTCTCCACCGGAGTGAACTGGATACGGTTGTAGTTCGCGCCCGCGTAGTTCGGGGTGCGCACCTGATCCGCAATCGGGGCCCATGTGCCGTCATCCTTCTGGTACTCCAACTTGTAGTTGGCGGGCTCGGCATAGCCGGAGATGGTCTGGCTGGACGAGCTCTGGTAGAAGTACAAGCGGATGTCGTCGATCTTCTGCTTGCCGTCCTTGAACTTGATATTGAGCGTGTCGGTCTTGTTCTCAGAGCCCTTGGTACCCCAGAACGATTCCATCACGGTCTTGCCGTCCACCGCGTTCTTGGCCGGGTAGTTGGTGTCCTTCTCGGCGTAGGTGGTACCGGTCACGTCCGCGTCCTTGGCCACGTTCGTGGTGGACTTGGAAGCGGAGTCGACGTTGGCACCGGACTTGGCGAACAGGTCGGTCACACGCTGGTCGGCGGTGAAGGCAACCTGGTTGGCGGCCTTGATATCAGAACCAGCGGCATTGGTGATGGTTACGCCGGCCTTGTCGGCATCCTCAACGGTGCCCGTGGACGGATCGTAAATGAGGTGTGCGAGCTTGTCGGAAGTGAAGGCGAGCTTGCCCCCCACGTACAGGCTGTAGCCAGCAGGTCCACCATAGTGGCTGCCGTCCTTATCCCACACGATGGAAACATCTTGACCGTGGTAGCTCAGGTTGTTCACCGTGAAGTAGTTCCAGCCGGGGATCTCAATCGGGTTCAGCTCAATCTTGTTATCCTCGCGCGGCACCATACCGGCTACGTCCTCGACCATCGTCCAGTTCGTGGTGCCGAGCTGGGTGTGGTGGATCCAGGAGCGGTAGGTGATCTTGCCGCCGTTCTGTGCGGCGTCAAGGTTCTTGTCGAGGTTGTTGATCACGCCGTCACCGTTCACATCGCCGACGTTGTTGTTGTCCTCGTTCCAGAACTCGTTCTGATCAGGGTAGTTGTTATCGCCGCCCTGGTAGTGCGCGAACGCCACCCAGTACAGCAGCTTCTTGAACTGCTCATTGGTGATGTAGCCATTCTTGGCTGCATCGTAGTTGCGAATACCGGCCGAGTAGACCTGCAGCAGCGGCTGCGCATTAATGATGGAGAAGTTGTTGGAACCGGGGAAGTTCAACGCGGCCTTGTCCGCTTGGTTGGCGGTGAAGAACGGGAAGATCGGGAACTCGTTGGAATCCTCGAACAGGCGCAGAGCCTTGTTGTAATCTTCGTTGCCGGTAGGCATCAGGCCTTCGGAGTACGGGTAGTAGTTATTGATCTCCTTGTACTTGGCGAAAGCACCGTCGTTCAGCCACCTGTGCTTGAGCAGGTTGTCGGACTTGTCCCACAGTTCAGTGGTGACTTCTTTCTGGATCTTGTCGGCGATGGCCTGCATCTTCTCGGCGTTGGCGGTATCGCCAGCAGCCTTGTATGCCTGAGCAGCCGCGTTAGCGTTGGCCCACATATTGGCGGAACCATCGGCGCGATCCATGCGCTGGCCGGAGCGACCCGGCTCAGAGAAGGAAACGGCGTCGGCATCGTTACCGGTCATCGACCACCAGGACCAGTCAATCAAGCTGTTGTCATTGTTGTTCTGGTTGTCGTTGTTGTCCGGCTCGCTCTTGGAAGCGAGTAGACCTTGCACGTCCTCGGCACCCTGGTCGGCCAGCTTCTCGGCCACGGTGGACGGACCGCCGTGCACCTTGTAGGAGTCCCAGCCGGCGCGCGTGATGTACTGCGTGTAGCTATGGTTCCAGTTGGCCGGGTCGCCCGGATTGTCGTGGTAGTAGTAATAGCCCGCCTTGCTCTTCTTGGCGGTATCGCCGGCGGAAAGCCAGGTGCCGTAGGAGTACTCGGGGTTGCGGAACCACTTGGTGTCCATCATGAACATGCCGGAGGTGAGCACGATCTGGTTGTTGTAGCCGAGCACACCCTCGATGGAGGTCGGGTACTGGAAGGTGTTGCCAGGTATGTTGGCGTCGAGCATGTTGAAACGACTCAGCCACCAGCGGTAGACCACGGTCTTATCGATGTTGTCTTCCGGAGTGTCCACATAGGGAGCGTTATCGACCCACCACTTGTTGTAGGTGGTCACGGAATCCTTGTAGGAGGCGGCAGCATCCTTAAAGTCGCCGGTGTAACGGGCCTCATATTCCTTGGTGGAGTCAGGCAGTTCGTTGGCGATCAGGCCGAGCTGAATCTTGACGGTCTGCGGTTCGTTGGCCTTGAGGCTCAACGTGCTGGTGAGTTTGCCACCGCTGACGATCCAGTTGGAACCGTCCTGGTTGTTGGCGGAGAAGCGCGGATAGATGGTCGTCAGGTTGTTCTTGACGTTCACGCGGCCAGTAAGTTCGGTGGCACCATCAGCACCCTCGGCGGCGAACGGCGAGGCCGTGGTCAGTGTGACATCGCGGTCCTGCGTGCTTTCCACGGTGAGGTTCGCAACCATCACGTTGTTGTAGGTGATGTACTTAACTTCCTTGATCTTGAGGCTCTTGCCACCGGTCTGGAACAGGGAGGTGAAGTAGCTCGGTGTCTGCTTGCGCTGGGAGGCGTCTTCGTTAAGGGTCTGGTTTGCACCGTCAGCGTTTACGGTAACGGTAAAGCCATCCCTGTTGGTCTCATCCCAGTAGGCGGTGTTACCCACAAAACCGAGCCGATTAGGCGTGTGCGTGTACATGTAGGCGGCGCGACCACGGGTGAACAGGTAGTTGTTGCCGTCGGAGCCTTCATACGAGTAAGCACCCTTGTCGTTCGTGCCTTTACCAGTTGGCTGTGCACCAGTACGGGTGAGAATCTTATCGATCCAGAAGTCATGGTCGGTGTCGGTGCCGGCCAGGTTCTTCACGTCGTTATCGAATGTCTCCTGCAGATAGCTGGCGGCAGGGTTATATGTGGTGTTGTTCGCCGCCGTCTTCATCGGATCATCAGATCCCTTGAACGACGGATATGCCACATCCGCATTCTTGATGACGGGCGTATCGGCTGCCTGCGCGGTGACTGCACCGCCGGTGGCCAGTGTGGCGACCGCTGCAACCGCGCCGATTGACGCAAGCCACCGCTTTCGTGTTGATTGATGCATTCCTGCTTGGACCTCTCCGCCCCGGTCTTTCGCGTCTTCGCTCAGGCTACGTCGCGTCTATGCGACCAGGACTTCTTCTGTGGATGCTGGGCCGCAGAGCCCGTTCTCCATCAGTTTCCTTTATTGGTTATTGGGTTCACCGGAATGAGTGTCTTCAGTAAATCTGGTGTGATATCCGCCATGGATATCCCGGTTGGAGCAATTCACCGAAGCTGATTCCACATCATAACCGAGCGAATACGGTTTCACAACTTTCCCTCAGTGATATCAACCATCTTATACAACAAAAACCCGGTAATTTCTCAGCTTTCGCATTTATTTTCGCATTAGAGCATTGCTGCGTTTCGCCGTGTCGCAGTACCTACGGCGCAACGATTCAGCCTCGCTGAATCAGGAACCAACAGGCTCCCGCTGGCGGGAGCTGGCTCGCAAAGCGAGACTGAGGGTGGCTTACACGGTACCGCTTATGACCGCCCTCAGTCGACTCCGCCGACAGCTCTCACAGCAGGAGCATATAATTAAAAAATAATCTCCTGCACGGGTATTACCCCGCACAGGAGACCTCATTCCCCGGATGTGTTTTCGGCTCCAATCGATACTGACATCCGGCCTATGCCGTCATCGACTTATTACAGACGATGGCGGCATAAGTATTTTTTTGCCGGCCAGTTGCGCGCAGGCCGGCATATCGCCGATATTTATCGACGCTGGAAGACACGCATCTCGCCTATCTCGCGGTTGGCCCACGAGTAGTACGGCACCAAGCGCAGCGTCGCGGGTTCGCCCGCACGCGGTTCGTCGGCATCCACGTACAGCGGCGCGTCATCCTCGTCGGCGTGCTCGCGCACTGCCGGCAAATCAACGGTATCGACGCCACCCAGCAAGTCGGCCTGGAAAGCCACAGCGGCATCCGCACCGGTGACGCCATCGGCCAGACGATAGTTCCACAGATCACCGGGGTTATCGACCTGTTCGGCGCAGTAGACCAGCGGACCGCGCATAACGGCCACCTGGCCGGCGTCGGAGCGCACGCGGGAGTTGGCGCGCACGAACTTGACGGACATGTCGAGCTCGAGCGCAATCTCCAACGTATCGCCGGCGTTGACCACAAGGTATACGAAGCCGTCTTCCAGCGAACCCACTGCGGGCTTGCCGTTCACGGTCAGCGTGTAGGAGCCCAAGGACCAGCCGGGGATGCGCAGTCCAAATCGGACCGAGCTGTCCGCAGCGCTGGCGGGCAGGCTCACCGTGTATTCCACGTGACTGTCCCACGGGAAGTCCGAACGCTGTTCGACCGTAAGGCCGGAAGCAAAATCGGCCTTGTTGGCGATGAACTGGTGGCTCAGCACGGTCTTGCCGCCGTCGCGCTCGGTGTAGATGTAACGGTCCACTGAAGCGATGAGTCGGGCGATGTTGGCCGGGCAGCATGCGCAGCCGAACCAGTCGACACGGTGGGAGAGCACGTGGTGACGATCCGGGTTGTCCAGTCCGTCGGGAGTAGTCTCCAGTGCGTTGACGTAGTAGTACTGCTTGCCGTCAAGCGAGATGCCGGCGATGGAGCCATTGAACAGTTCCTTCTCCAGCACATCGGCGTATTCGCCCTTGGGCTCGAGGTCGAGCATCTGCTGGGCGAACATGCTCATGGCCACGGAAGCGCAGGTCTCGCCGTACATCGTGTCGTTCGGCAGGTCGTAATCGTAGGTGAACGATTCGCCCACATGGGTGGAGCCGATCGCACCGGTGACATACATGCGACGGGTGACGATGTTCTTCCAGAAACGCTTGGCAGTGTCGATCAGCCCCTGATCGCCGAGTAGTCGGCCCACGTGAGCCACGCCGGTGCACAGGTAACCGACGCGCACGGCGTGGCCGTCCGCGGTCTGCTGGTCGCGTACGGGCTCGGCAGCCTGGAAGTAGGTGGGCTTGTAGAAGCCGAGATCATGGAAGATGTTGTCGCCGTTCATCGCCTTGAGCTGCTTGGCGTAGAACTGCGGATCCTGACCGCGCACGTCGATGAGATACTGGGAAAGCGTCAGATAACGCTTCTCACCGGTCTCTTCATACAGCTTGGCGAGGGCGAGCTCGATCTCAGGATGACCATCGGCGCCGTGGATCTTGCCTTCTTCGGGGCCGAAGTTGGCATCCAGGCAGTCGGCCATCTTTTTGGCGACTTCAAGGGCCTGCTCGTTGCCGGTCACCTGATGGTAGGCGACGGCGGCCTCGATGTAGTGACCCATCACGTACATCTCGTGGCTCTGCTGAATCAGGCTGAAGCGCGGGCGGTCGGCCCATACGCCGGACTTGATCTGGTACGGGGTGTCCAAATAGCCGTCCGACTGCTGGGCGCGGGCGATGAGATCGACCGTGCGGTCGCACAGCGCCTTGAGCTCGGGATCCGGGTGGTATGCCAATGCGTAGGCGGCTTCCTCAAGCCACTTGTAGACGTCGGAGTCTTGGAAGACCATGCCATGGAACTCGTCGTCCAATTCGCCGGCGGCAACCTTCAGGTTGGCAACCGCATGGCTCTTGTTGTCAGCCAGCTGGTTGCCGGCTGGGTCGTCGGGCACCGTGGTGTCGATCTCGTCGTTCATCACGCCCCACTGGTAGGGGATGACGGATTCGACGATCTGGTCGCGACGCCGCTTCCAGAACGGGGAAGTGATTGTAACGTTCATGATTGTCCTTTTTTTAAGGCCCTTGACCACACCGCCTCCGGCCCTGCAATTAAGGACCGGTTTCAGCCGGGCTCAGTATTGGCTTCGACGCTGTCGCGTCTCAGCACGGAGCTTGCTGGGAGCCCACCGGGCTCCCAGCCAAGGGCCGGCGGCACGAGCCGTCAGCCCTTGACAGCTCCGGCCATAAAGCCCTTGACGTAGTACTTCTGGAGTGCGAGGAACAGGATGGCGCAGGGAATCAGCAGGATCACGACGCCGGCCTCGGTGGCACCGTAATCGATGACGCCCATGGTCTGCTGACGCATGTTCACCATCGCCAGCGGCAGCGTGGACTTGGACGAAGAGCTCAAGTACAGCGGAATCATGAAGTTGTTCCATGCCTCGAGGAAGGCGAGCAGGCCAACCGTAACCATCGAAGGCTTGACCACCGGCACCAGGATCTTGAACAAGGCCTGGAGGCTGTTGCAGCCGTCGACCATGGCGGCCTCCTCCATGTCCTTGGGGATCGCGTCAAATGCGTTACGCATGATGAACGTGCTCATAGGCAGCTGGAACAGGGTGATGACCAGGCCCACGCCCAGCAGGCTGTCGTTCAGGCCGATCTGCTTGTACCAGACCATCAGCGGGATCAGCAGCGAGGCGTACGGTACCATCAGGATCGACAGGGTGACCATGAAGCCGAGGTTGCGGCCCGGGTAGTCGAAGCGGGAGAACGAGTAGCCGGCCAGCGTACAGACGACCACGGAGAACACGACCGCGACCAGAGTCACGATTACCGAGTTGAACAGGTACTTGGGCAGACCTTCCTGATAACCGAACAGGGTCAGGTAGTTGGCCACGCCCCAGCCCTTGGACTGGGCCGAACCGGCCTGCGGGCTGAACGAGCAGATGATGACCCAGACCAGCGGGCTGATGAAGATGATGGCCAGCAGGGCCTCGAGGATCCGGGCGATGATACGCTTCCACAATGGGGTAGTCATAATGTGTTACCTCCCCTTTCTCACTTGGTGTTGTCGCGCATGCCGCGCATCTGGATGGAGTTGATGATGACCAGGGCCACCAGCACGATCAGCGAGAGCGCCGCAGCCATACCCAGATCCTTCTTGGAATCGAAGGCGAAGTTGTAGATGAGCTGCACCACGGTCATGGTGGAGTTGTTCGGACCACCCTTGGTCAGAATGAAGAACTGATCGAACGCGAGGATCGAGCCGGTCACGCAGTAGACCAGGCACATCACGATGGTCGGCTTCATCAACGGCAGGGTGATCGAGCGGAAGATACGCCAGGAACCGGCGCCGTCCATGCGGGCCGCCTCGTACAGATCACCGGGGATAGCCTGCAGACCGATCATCATCAGCAGCATGTAGTAGCCCGAGAAACGCCAAACAATCACGATAATCGTGGCCCACAGGGCCGACTGGCCGGTGGCCAGCACCGAACCACCCTCCTGCATCAGGCCCAACGAGCTCAGAATCTTGGTGACAGGGCCCACCTGCGGGGAATACAGGGCGTAGAACAGCAGGGACGCGGACGCCAGGCCCGTCGCGGACGGCAGCAGGAAGCAGGTACGCAGCACGTTGTTCCACTTCGAGCTCTCCTGCACAATCATGGCCATGCCCAGGCCAAGGACCAACAGGAAGATCGTGACGATCACGGTGTACTCGAGCGTGAACCAAATCGAGGGCCAGAACAATTTGTTCTCGAACACCTTGACGAAGTTGTCCGGGAAGTTCACGCCGCGGTTGCCACCCAGCAGGCTCCAACGAGAGCAGGCCATGACGACCAGTAGAACAATCGGCACGAAGAACAGGACGATAATCATCAGCCAGTCCGGAAGTGCGTACAGCAGACCTCGCCTGGTCTGCGCCGCCTTCGCCTTGGACTTATGCACGGGCACAGCCCCGGCGCTCTTGGAAACACTCGACATGTTTCTCTCTCCTTTGGGAAATTACTGTGAAATGGTAATCACGGAATCCGAATGCAATCCGATGTCAGGGCTTCGAGGAAGGAGGACTCCGAAGCCCCGCCAACACACCGCATTCATAAGGTATGTAGTGATGAAGGAAGAGAAGGAATGAAGAAGAAGATAGAAGTTCGATTATGTGGTTGAGCCGGCTCCTGCCCTCACAAGGGAGGGACCGGCTCAATCTGTTCAGTTATTATTCAGTTATTGCTGTGATTTGATGAGTGATGGTGAGGAGCATCACCACCGAATCACTGGGCAGACAGGACGTCGGTGACGGCCTTGTTGTCGGCCTTGAGGTCACCGGAACCCCACACGGCGTTCTGCACGAGCAGCTGCCACGGGGAGCCAGCGGCGTTGAAGGCTTCGTTGAAGGCCGGGGACTTCGGGGTCTGGCCGTTGCCGTCGATAATCACGGAGTTGATGGTCTGGATGCGTGGGTCAGCGTCTTTGTAAGCGGTCTTCAGGGTCTGGATGTTGGAGGCGGTGTCGCCTTGGTCAGCGAAGACTTCCTTCTGAGCGTCAGACTGCATCAGCCAGTAGAGGAAGTTCCAGGCCTGAGCAACGTGCTTGGAGTCCTTGGAGATACCCATGGCATCGCCGCCGAGGAACGTGGAGGTCTTGCCTTCCTTGGTGCCCGGGATCGGAGCAACGCCGACCTCGAAGCCGCCGTCCTTCTCAGCATCGAACAGAGCAGTGGTGGAGGTGTTCGGGTAAGGCATAACGCCAATCTTGCCGTTCGCGAACGGAGCGGTCCAGGTGGCGCCGGTCTCTTCCTTGGAGCCTGCACCCAGGCCGTTGGTGGTGTTGGCCAGCTCCTTGTAAGCGTCCAAGACGCCCTTCATGGAGTCGTTGTCCAGGGTGGCCTCGGAGCCATCCTTGTTCATGACGGATTCGCCGTCAGCCCACACGGACGGGAAGAGGTCGAAGACCAGAGCACCACCGGACTGACCGGCGAGGTAGGAGCCTGCGACGCCATCCTTGTTGAGGGCGGCGACCTTCTTGGCCTGCTCGACGAACTGGTCGATGCTCTTCGGACCCTGCTCCGGGTCCAGACCGGCTTCCTTGTACAGGTTCTTGTTCCAGACCATCACGGAAACGTCAGTGATGAACGGCAGGGTGTACTCGGCGCCGTCAACAGTACCGGCTTCGATGTGGCCCTGCTGCAGGTCGGCCTTGTTGTCCAGGCCATCGATTTGCTTGGTGATGTCGGTGAAGATGCCCTCGGAAGCCCAGTACGGAATACGGACCACGTCGCCGGCGAGGATGTCAGGCAGGGAGTCGGTCTGCGAAGCGCCGCCGACCTTGCCTTCCATATCGTCGTTCGGGATGATCTCGAGCTTGACCTGGTTCTTGTGGCTCTTGTTGTAAGCCTCGACCACGTTCTTGGCCTGACGCTCCAGAGGGGAACGGGTCCACAGGGTGATCTCGGTACCATCGTCGGTGCCCTTGGCCGGGATACCTTCGGCGGTGGCAGTGCCACCATTGCCGGAGCCACCACAGGCGGCCAGCGGAACGATCAACGCGGCGGCAGCGATGCCAGCAAGAGTACGGGTCAGTTTATTGAAAGACACCATGTTCGCTTCTTTCTCTATATATCCGCTCAACTATGAGAGGCGGTGGCGGACGGTCCGCCTCCTTGGTTTCGCCCTGCTCGCTCCTTTGCCCGGAGCAGGTAACACTGCGAAAGCCTTTTCTCAATATAAACGAACATGGAAGTTTTTGCAAAAGCGCTTTCGCATTTTCGCGTTTTTTCTCACATCAAACGGGTTCGAGACTGTGATTCGACTATGAATAACGTGCTTGAATTGGCTTAATATCAATGATTATTCCGGCGTGTCGAGCAAATCAAACAAAAGCGAACATGGAAGTAACGCTTTCTTTCACTTACCTTGCACTTGAACAATTTCCCTGACTACGCCACGCCGAAAAAAAGATGTTTGCGAAAGTTTTCGCATTGAAGCTACAATTATTCCCAGATGCAATGGCGCACCACACCGTATGAGGTATTTCATCGCAAAACAATGCGTTATATACTGCTGAAGAACCAAGGAATCGAGGCATGATGACCCAGCCAGCAACCGGACGGGCAGCGCGACTTGAGGATGTGGCGGCATTGGCCGGAGTCTCGACGGCCACTGCATCCAAGGCACTGCACAACAAACCCCGTATCAGCGAAGAAACCAAGCAGCGTGTACTGGATGCCGCCAAGCAACTCAACTACTCTCCCAACAAGCTTGCCCAATCCCTGGCTCGAGGCACTACTGGCACCATCGGCCTGGTCACCTCCGATCTGCAGGGTCGTTTCTCCACACCGATTCTTATCGGCGCGGAGAACGAGTTGCGAGCCCAATCGACCTCAGTATTGTTGGCCAACGCTCGTGGCGACGCCGCCTTGGAACGTCAGCATGTCGAGAAACTGCTGTCCCTCAAGGTCGACGGACTGCTCATCGTGCAGTGCGAAACCAACCCCAGGCCCACGCTTGGCCATGACTGGGGCGTGCCACTGGTCTACGTCTACGGCCCCTCCACCGACCCCAAAGACTGCTCGGTCACTTGCGACAACGTGGACGCCGGTCGCATGGCCATCAACCATCTCATCTCGTGTGGCCGCCGGCACATCGCCATTATCGGCGGCGACGAAACCTATACCGCTGCCACCGACCGCACCAAGGGCGCGCTCGAGGCACTGGCTGAGCTAGGCATCGAACCGGCCGGGCCAATCCGGTACGGCAAATGGGACGAAGGCTGGGGCCGCGCCGCCACCCGCCTGCTGCTCGACCAAGGGGTCAAGTTCGATGCAGTGGTCTGCCAAAACGACCAACTGGCCCGAGGCTGCATTGACGTGCTCAAGCAGCAGGGACTGCGCATCCCGGATGACGTCGCCGTCATCGGCCACGATAACTGGTCGGTACTGACCTCCAGCTCGAGGCCCGCACTGACGTCGATCGACAACGAAACCGAAACCATCGGACGGCGTGCGGCACGATACTTGGTCGATGCCATCGACGGCAACCCGCATCACGGTGTCGACTACGTACCCTGCCACCTTATCCAGCGCGAATCCACCCTCCCGCTGGACTGATATCAATCGATACCCTACCGCTTCTTGGTTTTGCGCCCCTTTAAGTAGATGTCGATGACGATCCATACGCCGAGGGCGAAGGCCACGACGTAGCCCATGAAGCCGATGACCGGAATGCCGAAGATAATCGGCTTCATGCCGGCGTAGTAGACAATCGACGAGCCAACGAACAAACCGACCACAATCAGGGCCATCGTCAGACGATTCACCATATCCGAAAGCAGCTGGAACGGCTCTTCGGAGCCGACCAGTTCCATGTTGACGCGCAACTGACCACGGGTCAGCATACGGGCCACGGTCTTGAGTTCGGTCATGGTGCCGAGCGTGGCATGCAAAGCCTGATGTCCCTCAACGCCCAGCGACTTGATCTCGTCTTTGGTGGCGTTCTTCAGCGATTTCGACGTGGCGATATGGTCGGAAATGATTTCGATCATATTCACATCAGGAATGAACTCGTCCAGCAAGCCTTCGAGCGTAACCAACGCGCGGCCGACGGTGGTCACCGTACTGGGCACCTCGATGTTGTGGCGGCCGGCCATCTGCGTCAGTGCGGTCAGGAAGGCGGCAATGTCCAGTTCGGCCAGATCCACGGTGCCGAATTCCTTGACGATCACGTCCAGATCAGCCAGCAGTGCTGGGTAGTCCTCCGGATCGGCCTCGGTGCCGGCAAATCGCAGCAGCCCCTCGGCCAGAGCGGGCGAATCCTGTTTGGCGACGGCGAAAATCATTTCTTTGAGGACTGCACGGGTGCGCTGGTCGAGCCGACCGGTCATACCGAGGTCGATAAGTACGATCTGGCCGCCCCGGATGATGATATTGCCGGGATGTGGGTCAGCGTGGAAGAAGCCGTCGTCGAGAATCTGCGTGGCGTAATTGTCGACGAGCTTGGTGCCGATCTCCTTCAAGTCATAACCAGCATCGACGAGCCGGCCCGGGTGGGAGACGGAGATGCCGTCGATGTACTCCATGACCACCACATGCTCGGTGCACAGTTCGGTGTACGCCGTCGGGCAGTCCATGTATTTGAATCGGGCGGCGAAACGCTTGAATTCGGCGAGATTGCGGGCCTCGATCAGAAAGTCAGTCTCCGATTCGAAGGTGTCCCACAGCTCCTCGACCACGCCCTTCAGGTCCACGATCTGTGAGGTGCGAATCACCTTAGTGGCGGCCTTGGCTATGGAGCGCATGATGGAGACGTCCTGGGCCATGGTTTCGCGCACACCCGGGCGCTGCACTTTAATGGCCACATCTTCGCCGGTTTTCAGCGTGGCGCGATGCACTTGCGCCAGTGAAGCAGAGCCCAACGGCTTGGGGTCGATATGCGCGAACACCTCGTCGGCGGGACGCCCGTATTCGGCGGCAAGCACATCCAACACCGTGGAATACGGCATCGGGTCGGCGTCGGCGCGCAGTTTGGCGAGTTCGTCGCAGAAGCTTTGCGGCAGAATCTCGGAGCGCATCGACAGAATCTGGCCCACTTTGACGAACGTGGGGCCGAGCGCCTCGAACATGAGGCGCATTTTGACCGGAGTCAGGCCGTGCAGCACGTCGAATTGCTCGACGATTCTGGTGATCTGCCCCAGTCGTTTGATCTTGCCACGGCGCGTCAGATGGTAGCGCGTGGCGAAATCGTTCCTGCGTCCGAACAGTGCCAGCGTTTCGTCGGATACGCTCGGAGTCGCCTTGGTAACGGTCTGCTTGAGCGTGTCCGACGTGTCGACGGACCGGTTCGCCGCCGCCTCACGTTCGGCTTTCGCAGGCGTCAGAATAGGGTCGACCCTGCTGGAAAGCGGGGTCGACCCTGATTCCGGCGTAGCGCGTGTGGGCTTGGTCACTCGGCCTTGCCCTCGTCAGCGGGCTTGTCGGCGGCACTGGTGTCGGCTGCGGCAGCAGCTTTGTCGCCGGCTTCGGCGGCGGCCTTCTTGGCGTCATCCACCGTCTCGCTCACCTTGCGCTTGAGCTCGGTGTTCAGCGCCTTGCCCTGCTCGACCGTAATCTCACCCTTCTTGACGAGTTCGTCGACGAGCTCGCTGCTCTTCTCGTATCCGGTGGCAAGGGCTCCGATGCCCGCCAGCAGGACCTTGCGCAGGCCATCACCCAGAAGATCAAAATCAGCCATGATACCCCTCCTTCGAGGTCCGACATGGCCTGGTGCCATGTCTCGTACCACCAAGCCTAGCGCAAACAACAGGGCAATGTACTAGACCCTCAGACTGATTTCGACTGATTTTTCGCTGATCGGTACTTACCGAGGACTCACCGAGAATTCACCGAGGACGTTCGGCGGCAGCCTTGCGCGCGTTGGTGGCTACTTGATCGAGCCGGGCGAGCTCCTTGGCTTGTTCGGGGGTCTGATCGGACGTATCGAACGTACCGTAACGACGAGTCACGGCAGTTTCGATAAGGAAATCGCTGATGGCGGGGTTTTTAGGCAGCAACGAGCCGTGCATGTAGGTGCCGATCACGTTGTGCACGCGCGCGCCCTCGGTATGGTCTTCGCCATTGTTGCCTCGGCCGTCCTGATTGACGGTGCCGAGTGGCTGAACGCCTTCGCGCAGGAAGGTCTGGCCGGAGTGGTTCTCGTAGCCAATCACATCGCCGAACTGGTCGGAATGCTCAACAAGATTGCCGATCATACGCACGTTCTGGCCCACGGTATAAGCACCGATAACGCCGATGCCGTCCAGACGGGTGCCGTCCACGGTTTCAAAGTACTCGCCGAACAGCTGGTACAGGCCGCAGATCATCAGCATCGGCGTACCGTCTGCGGCAAGCGAACGCAACAGGTCGGCGCGATGGTAGAAGTCGTCGATGATTTTCTTCTGGCCGGTGTCTTGGCCGCCGCCTCCCAGAATAAGGTCCACCTGGTCGGGCCAGTCGTCGCCTTGATTGTACTGGTGGACGACCGGTTCATAACCGTACAGTTCCAGACGGCGGCGGATAGTCAGCACGTTGCCGGAATCGCCGTAGATGTTCATGTCTTTGGGATACAGGGACACCACATCAATTGTTCTGGCCATGTCACGTTCTCCTTGTCGATGTCTTCCCGCTAAGGGGAAGTCTTATTCCTCACCATGTCCTCCCGCAGGCGAGAGGTGGCGCGCGGGCGCTAGAGGGTGGTTACTTGCCCACGCCCGCGTCCCGTACTTCGGTGATGCGGCCCAGTACGGCGCGGGTTTTGAGCATGGCGGTGTAGGTGCAGTAGATGTGCTTGCGTGTGCCGGGATTGGCGTTGACGAATGCGGTGACGGCCTGTTCGAGGTCGGTGTTCGTATCGGCGACTGGCACTTGGTCATACCCCAGGCGCAATGCCATGTCCCAGGCACGCACGCCGGAGACCATGGCGACACCGGACGCGCGCAGGGAAGTGAAGTCCACGTCCCACAGCCAGCTCATGTCGCGGCCGTCGGCATATTCGTCGTTGATGGCGATCATGGTGTCCGCGTTGGCCGGGTCGAAGCTGGCGAGCGAGAGGCGGAAGCCCATCGGGTTCTTGACCAGCAGCAGTTCGACCGGGGAACCGTTGACGTCGATGACCTCGCCACGGCCGAAAGCCGGCGTGACGCGGGAAACGGCGGCGATGAGCTCGTCGGCGGACACGGCGCAGGCGTTGGCTGCGGCGGTGGCCTTGGATGCGGCGGCATTGTCTTGCATCACCGCACGTACCACGGCGAGCGCGGCGGCCGCGTTGTACAGGTTGTAGACGCCTTCAAGCTTGACGTCGGTGGCGTAGCCCTGACCGTCCATCTGGAAGGTGGCCTTGTGGTCGCCCACTGCGGTAAGTGTCACGTCGGCGGGAAGTTCTGCCGTGCCTGCGGAAGCTCCTCTCAGTTCGCTTCGCGGACTGAGGGGAGTTCTGGCTGAGGGGAGCGGCCCGGCCACACCTTCCACCGACACGGTCGTGGCCATGTCGTCATCGGACGGGAAATAGCGGCGCAAATCGTCGGCGAGGCCGAAGTATCGCACGGTGGTGCCAGCCGGGGCCTTCGCGGCGAGCGCGGCGATACGCGGGTCCTCGCGGTTCAGTACCACAGTGCCGGTAGTCGCCGCAGCCACATGGCTGAGCAGTTTGGCCGTGGTGTCGATTTCACCGAATCGGTCAAGCTGATCGCGCATCACGTTCAGCAGCAATGCATAACGGGGCTTGACCTGCTTGACGAAGTGGACGGCGTACGCCTCATCGAGCTCGAGCACGGCGATGTCCGCGTCCAATTTGCCGCCGAGCGTGACTTCGGTAAGCAGTGCGGAGACCACGCCGCGCACGAAGTTCGAGCCGGTCGGATTGGTGAACACCTTCAGCCCCAGATCGGAGAGCATCGAGGCGACCATGCGGGTGGTGGTGGTCTTGCCGTTCGTGCCGGACACCAATACCACGCCAAGCGGCAACTGCCCGAGCGTACGGGTCAGGAAGCCGGGGTCAATCTTTTCTACGACTTTGCCGGGCAAAGCCGAACCGCCATGTTTGGTGACGCGGGATGCAAACCGCACGAAGCGGCCTGCGGCCACGGTGGCGAACGCATACCACGGTTTGCAGGTCTGCACCACGGACGATTGGTCTTGCGAAACATCGCGTGAAACGTTGCTTGCCATCATCACACCCCCTGATTGGCGTTGTAGTCCTGCGGCATGTCTTTGAATTTGGACGTGGCACCGAGGAAGGCGAGGTGGAAGGTTTCGGTCGGGCCGTTACGGTGCTTGGCCATGATGATATCGGCCTCGCCGGGGCGGTCTTCCTTGTCGTAGAAGTCAGGGCGGTGGACCAGGAACACCACGTCGGCGTCCTGTTCGATTGAGCCGGATTCACGCAGGTCGGAGAGCTGCGGCTTCTTGTCGTTACGCATTTCCGGGCCACGGTTCAGCTGGGAAAGGGCCACGACCGGCACTTCGAGTTCCTTGGCCAAGAGCTTCAGGGCACGGGAGAATTCGGACACCTCTTGCTGGCGGGATTCCACGGCCTTGCCCGAGGTCATCAGCTGCAGGTAGTCGATGACTACGAGTTTCAGATCGTTGGTCTGCTTCAGACGACGGCATTTCGCACGGATCTCCATGAGGCTCATGTTCGGGCTGTCGTCAATGAACAGTGGCGCGTTCTGCATCTTGGTCCAGAACTGGTTCAGGGTGTTCCAGCGTTCGGGGGTGATGTCGTCGGCGCGGCGCAGGGCGGCCATCGGAATATTGGTTTCGGCGGAGATAATACGCTGAGCGAGCTCCACCTTGCTCATCTCCAAGCTGAAGACCACGGAAGTCATGTTGTGGTGCAACGCGGCGGCGCGGGCGAAGTCGATGCCGAGCGTGGACTTACCCATGGCCGGACGTCCTGCGACGACGACCATCTGTCCGGGCTGCAGGCCCTGGGTCACGTCGTCGATGTCGCGGAAGCCGGTCGGCACGCCCTTGTTGACGAGGCCTTGCTGCAGTTTGTCCAGCTGGTCGAGCGCGTCGTGGACCACCGGGCCGATGGCGGCATAGTCCTGACGCACCTTGCCCATTGACATCTCGTAGATCTCGGACTGGGCGAGGTTAACCACATCCTCAGCCTGCGATCCCTCGGCGGAATAACCGAGCTGGGCGATTTTGGTGCCGGCGGCGATCACATTGCGCAAAATGGCCCGCTGATGGACGATCTCCGCGTAGTACATGGCATTAGCGGCGGTCGGTACGGATGCGACAAGGCTGTGCAGATAGTCCGCGCCGCCGACCTTGTCGAGGTTGCCATCCGCCAACAGCTGGTTGGCCACGAGCACCACGTCCACCGGCTGACTGGCGGAAAACAGATCGATGATCGCGTTATAGATCGTCTGATGCTTGGGCTGGTAGAAATCGGTGACGTCAATGGTCTGCGAGACCTCGCCGATGGCATCCTTACTCATCAGCATGCCGCCGAGCACGGCCATTTCCGCGTCATCATCATGCGGGGGCACGCGGTCGAAAATCGGGTCGCCGGCCGCCGCCGACGTCTGCGTGCCGCCCCGGCCCGCGCGGTCGCCACGATCGCCACGATCCAGGCCACCGCCGAACCCATTCTGATACGAGTGTTCACTTCCTTCTGGCATAGCCTCCAAGTATAGGATGTGGCGTGGCAGGTGAACGATATCGTATGGAAACGAAACGGTTGCCCGCATCGGTTCATTCCTTATTCACCTATGAGTCAGCGCCACGACACGCAGAAAGCAAAATGTGGATAGAAAAATAAGTTATCCACATTTTGGGGATAATTCTGGGGATAATCCACTAAGTTATCCACATACTGGGGATAACTTGGTGGATAGTCTGGGGATAACATTCCGCGCCCACAACAGGTGCTTGCGCAACGCAGTCAGGCGTGATATGCGTGTGAGCGTGCCCATAGACTCTTCCGACGCCAAAGCCACCAGTTCCGGCGATACTACACGCCGCGATGGCTTCGGCACCCCGCATGCCGGCGCAAACACAAACGTCAGCAACGGCCCGACCGACGCCCGCTCCACCAACCGCCGGATCATGGCGCTGGCCCTGCCGACCTTCGGCCAGCTCACCGCCGAACCGACCTTCATCCTTATCGACACAGCCATCGTCGGCCATATCGGGGATGCGGCGTTGGCCGGCCTGTCAATCGGCTCCACCATCATCCTCACGGCAGTCGGACTATGCATATTCCTGGCCTACTCGACCACTGCGCAGGTGGCACATCTGCTGGGAGCGGGTCGTCGTCGCGAGGGACTGCAGGCAGGCATTGACGGCCTGTGGCTGGCCTTGAGCATCGGCACCGTACTGGGATTGGGATTGTTCGCGGCTGCCGAGCCATTATGCCGGGCACTGGGCGGTCAGGGCGAAGTATTGGAACAAGCCGTGACCTATACGCGCGCAATCGTGCTGGGTGCGCCAGGCATGCTGATGGTATATGCGGCGAACGGCATTTTCCGAGGATTGCAGAAGGTTCGTATCACGCTGATCGCTGCGGTGGGCGGCGCGGTGGTGAACACGGTGCTTGATGTGTTGTTCGTTATTGTGCTGAATTGGGGCATTGCCGGCTCCGGAGTGGCGACGCTGGTAGCTCAGTGGTTCATGGGGCTGTTCCTGGTAATCCCCGCCATTCTGTGGTCCCGGGCGGATGGTGCGAGCCTGCGGCCTCGTTTGGCCGGTATTGCGGCAGCCGGGGGCGACGGACTGCCATTGTTCATTCGCACATTGGCGATTCGTGCGGCCATGGTGACTACGGTCGCCTGTGCCGCGCGCATGGGTACTGCCGTGTTGGCCGGGTTTCAGGCCGTGAACTCCTCTTGGAATTTTGCGATGAACATGCTGGATTCCGTGGGCATCGCCGGCCAGACGCTGGTGGCCACAGCGCTGGGCGCTGGCAGCGTGCAGCAGGCGCGGCGGCTGACGCGGGCGACCGGGCGTGCGGGACTGGTCACCGGCGCGGTAATCGGCACGGCTTTTGCGGTAGTCGGCCTGTTCGCCGGGCACTTCTTCTCCCCTACGCCACATATTCAGACGCTGATCGCCGTGGGCATGGTGACGATGGGCATCTTCTTCCCACTGCAAGGCTGGATGATGGCAATCGACGGCATTCTTATCGGCGCGCGCGACTACCGCTATCTGGCCGTCACATGCACGCTGACCGCCGTGGTGTATGTGACGCTCATACTCCTACTGGCCAATATGGTGACGCCGGCGCTGACGAGCGACCTGATGCGTACCGCCGTACTCTGGGCCGTGTTCAACGTGGTGCTCATGGGTGGGCGCGGTCTGTCCAACGGACTACGCGTGCGCTCGGACGCATGGATGAGGTAGGTATCGGCCGCGCGAAGCGCTGGGCGATTCCGTTTACATCGCGGCGCGGGCGGCGGAATACATGCCGCGGACGATTTGTTCGCGCCACTTGGACCAGCCGTATTGCTTGGTGATGGTCTCACCGGCGGTGGCACCGAGCGAGGAGCCGTCGGCCCGGGTCAGGTCGAACAGCATATCCAACAGCATCTTGTCGTGGTGCAAGCGGTCGGCCAACTCCTCCGCCACGGCCGGATCATAGGGGTCCTTACCCGTGGCAAATTCGGATAGCGTCAAATGCTCACGCACCAGCACGGTAGCCCAGTCGACGATGTCCGGCGCGTAGCCCATACGCTTGAGAATCACCGGCACATGGCGGGCACCCTCGGCGGCGTGATCGGCCACGAACGCGCGCTTGCCGATGTCGTGGGTGATACCGGCCAACAGCAATGCCTTGAAATGATCGTCATCGTACCGTCCACCGGACGGTGTCTCACGACCCAGACGCGACGTGACCTCCACCATATGCCGATCGATGGTGTACCGGTGGGCGGCCGAGGCGGACGGACGGTTGCGGACGCCGAGCCATTCCGGCATCCATCGACCCGGAATGTCCACGAAATCGATGCTCTCCCACACTTCCATAAGATTCGATCCGCACGCAAGCAGACGGATAAACAGCTCGCGCGATTCGTCATCCCACTGGTTGTCGCGAATCGGGCAGCGCTTCAGATTAACCAAGGTAGACGGGTTGATGGGAAGACCGAATTCGCCGGCCGCCACGGCCATACGCAACGCCAGCTTGGCATCCTTGGCAGGCTCGGCACCGGGCGCCAACACCAATTCGCCTTCGTGCTTGGCCACGCCGGGAGCCACCACGTCGAATTGCGGTGCTTCGCGCTTGCCACCAGAGCGCTGAGAGAACATCTGGAAGAACGCGAATCGCGGCTTTTCGTGGGTCAGCGAATGCTCGGCGCGGGATGCGGTGGAATCAAGCGAGAAGGAGATGCGCCGACCGATACGGGCAAGCAGTGTCTGCAAATCGTCGATCGAGTAGGCGGCGCGCTCGTTTTCGGGCCAAGTCGGATCGGCAAGGCCAAGCATGGCAGCCACTTTGGCCTGATAGGGCGTCAGCATCAGGTTGGTATCCTTGCCGGCCACCAGATGGATGCAGTCGCGTACGTCGAGCAGACGTTCCACAGCTTCGTCGTAGATGCCGTGCGGGCGGTCGGCCAGCCATGAGGCGGCGAGCGCGGAGACGAGCACCGAATCGCGCAAACCCCCACGGGCCTCCTTGATGTCGGGCTGATTGACGTATTGGAGCCGGCCGAATTCGTCGAGTCGGGCTTTGGCGGAGTCGAGCAGTTCGGGCAGACGCTTGCGGGCGGCCTTGCGCCAGCGTTCGAGGATGGACGTGGCGGTGGTGGTGATCAGAGCGGTGTCGCCGGCGATGGGCTTCACGTCCAGCCAGCCCATGGCGGCGGGAAGGTCATGGTCGGTGACTTCCTCGCATTGGGCGCGCGTGCGGATGGAGTGGTCGAGGTCCAGACCGCTGTCCCATAGCGGGTACCAGAGTTTGTTGGCCAACTCGTTGAGCTGCTGGTCGTTCAACGTGCGAGGCTCGTAGATGATGACCAGGTCGAGGTCGGAGCTGGGGCCCAGTTGGCCACGTGCCAGCGAGCCTACCGCGGCGAAGCCGATGCCGGAGTCGGGCACGGGGAAAGAGACATCCTTGCAGGCCGCATTCCACAGCTCAGTGAGGCATTGCATGGCCAGTTCCGTGCGGGCTTTGCGCTTGGTCGCACCATTCCGGTAGACGCCGTCGTCATCCGGCTGGCTCATATCCATGAATCGTTGTTTCAAGCCATCTACTGCTGAAGTCATTGCTTCATCTTTCATTGCCAAAAAAGTCCCCGCACGGCGTCAATTCGCGGCGTGCGGGGACCTTTCCTATGCAGTCCATCCCCTTCTAAGCATGGACGTCTGTGTTATCAGATCGCGGCGGAACCGGTCTCACCGGTACGCACGCGGGCCACGGAGTCCAGCGGAGCGACCCACACCTTGCCGTCACCGATGGTGCCGGTGCCGGCGGACTTGATGATCACACCGACCAGCGTTTCAGCATCCGCGTCATCGGACAGCACTTCAACGCGAATCTTCGGAATCAGGTCCACAGTGTATTCAGCGCCACGGTAGACCTCGGTGTGGCCGCGCTGGCGGCCGTAGCCGTTGGCCTCGGACACGGTCAGACCGTGCACGCCGGCGGCCGCGAGGGCCTCCTTGACATCGTCGAGCTTATGGGGCTGAATGATAGCGGTGATCAGCTTCATTTCACTTCACCTCCTTGAGAACGGAGCTGGCAGTACCAGCAAAATCGTAAGCACGTTCGCCCTGGTCGGCAAGATCGATGCCGCCGACTTCCTGAGCTTCGGTGACGCGCCAACCGATGGTCTTCTCCAGAGCGAAGGCGATGATCGCGGTGATCACTGCGGAGTAGAGGATGGCGACGAGAGCGATGACCAGCTGAACGACGAGCTGCTTCCAGTCGCCACCAGCCAGCAGACCGGTGCCTTCACCGAAGAAGCCGATGAGGATGGTGCCGGTGAAACCACCAACGCCATGCACGCCGACAACGTCGAGGGAGTCATCGTAGCCGAACTTGAACTTGAGACCGCAGGCCAGGCAGGTCAGGACACCAGCGATGGCACCCATCACGATGGCCCACAGCGGGGAAACCACATCGGCGGCCGGGGTGATGGCGACCAGGCCGGCGACCATACCCGAGGCGGCACCCATGGCGGTGTAGTGACCGGAGCGAATCTTCTCGGTGAAGCCCCAAGAGAGCATTGCGGCTGCGGTGGCGGCGGAGGTGGAAACCCAAGCGTAACCAGCAGTACCGTTGGCGGCGAAGGCGGAACCAGCGTTGAAGCCGAACCAGCCGAACCACAGCAGGAAGGCGCCGAGCATCACGAACGGCACGTTGTGCGGGCGGAACGGCTGCGTGCCGAAGCCCTTACGCTTGCCGATGATGAGCACGATGATCAGGGCGGCGACTGCGGCGTTGATGTGGACGACAGTACCACCTGCGAAATCGTGGGCGGCCGCGCCGATGGCCTTGGAGATGGCGCCGTCAGCAGACAGCAGACCACCGTTCCAGACCATGTGGGCCATAGGAGCGTAGTCGAAGGTGACCCACAGCGCCACGAAAATCATCCAGGTGCTGTACTTCACACGCTCGGCAATGGCGCCGCAGATCAGGCCGACGGTAATCATCGCGAAAGCGACCTGGAAGGCGACGTCCACGGAAACCGGGTAGTTGTTGCCGTTCAGACCGGTGGCGGTGAACACGCCGTCCTGGGCGACCATGGAGTCCTTCAGCAGGAAGCCGCTGGCCGGGTCGCCGAAGATGCCTCCGATGTCGGAACCGGCGTAAGCAATCGACCAACCCCACAGGGTCCAGATAATCATGGTGACCGACAGGGCGGCCGCCTCAAGCATCAGCATGTTCAGGACGGCCTTGGCACGAACCATACCGCCGTAGAAGAACGCCACACCAGGCGTCATGAGGAAAACCAAGGACGCGGATGTCAGGATCCATGCGGTGTTACCGGAATCAATCGCTCCCATGTCTACCTCCCTCTCTTTCGTTCAGGGCACCGGGGGCTTTGCGCGGCCGGCGTCGACTTTGTCTCTACAATGCCGTCCCCCTTGTGGGGGCTAACAGTTCGTCAGTTAAAGCCGGTCGCGTTTTGGTTTCGTTACGACAAGTTACGCGATTGTTAAGCGTGGCTGGAAGCGTACGTGCGACCGCTCGGGGAAATTTTGGCGCGATTCCAACGGATATGACGAAGCCCCGACCATGTTTCGAGCATGATTCGGGGCTTGGTTTATAGGTAAGTCGCGCGTTTTGCGCTCTCACAACGTGGACGTTGGCTTACGCAAGAATGCCGTCTACGAAGCCTTCGGGATCGAACGGCGCCAGATCGTCCGGGCCCTCGCCAAGACCCACAAGCTTGACCGGCACGCCGAGCTCCTTCTGCACGCTGATCACAATGCCGCCCTTGGCGGAGCCATCGAGCTTGGAAAGCACCACACCGGTGATACCGATGGCTTCAGCGAACACCTTGGCCTGAGCCATACCGTTCTGACCGGTGGTGGCATCAAGCACGAGCAGCACCTCGTCCACCGGCAGGTTCTTCTCAGTGACACGACGGATTTTGCCGAGCTCGTCCATCAGGTTCGCCTTGTTCTGCAGACGGCCTGCAGTGTCGATGATGAGCACATCCGCATTCGCTTCCTTGGCTTTGGCGGATGCCTCAAACGCGACGGACGCCGGATCGGCACCGTCCTTGTCGGCGCGGACTACCGGTACGTTGACGCGCGCGCCCCATGTCTCAAGCTGATCGGCGGCAGCGGCACGGAAGGTGTCGGCGGCGCCCATGATAACCTGCTTGTCTTCAGATACGAACAGTCGTGCCAACTTGCCAGCCGTGGTGGTTTTACCAGTGCCATTAACGCCGACCATGATGATGACACCGGGCTTGTTGGCACCCGGCTTCTCAACATTGAGGCGACGATCCGTGTCACGGCCAACCAGGTCAAGCAACTTGTCCTTCAACGTGGCTCGCACCTCGGCGGGGTCGGCCTTGCCCGTGATGCGGGCATCGGTTTTCAGATCGTCGACCAGTTGCGCGGAGGTCTCGGCGCCGACGTCCGCCAGCAGCAGTGTGTCTTCGACATCCTCCCAATCAGACTCAGACAGGTTGTCCTTGGCCAAAATGTCGAACAGCGCTTTGCCAAAGGGATTGCCGGATTTGGCGAGCTTGGCCTTGAGCCGGGTCAGGCGGGAGCCGACTGATTCCGGAGTTTCCGTCTTGGCGGGTTCGGGTGTGGACTCGGCCGCAGCCGGCTTGGCAGCAGGGCTAACGGATTCGGCGTCCGCAGTGGACTTGCCCGTCGCAGTGGTACCGGCCGCAGCACCTCCGGCTTTCTCGCTCTCTTTGGCAGCTTCAGCTTCCGCTGTCAGTCGCGCATCGGCAGCGGCCTTGGCATCGCGGGTGCGCTTATCATCGGGAGCAGTCTTGCCCATCGCACGATCCAAATCGCGCTTGCGGGACTTGCCCAGCCACACACTCAGGGCGATTACGACAATCGCCACCACAATCACGCCAGCAATGGCGAGCACAGTATTCATATCCATATCTGCCAAGTCTAGCCCGCAGACGGAATCCCCGCCGATTCCAGCCGCCGACTAAGCTGGAGTTTTATGGCACATTCTTCACGCATGACATCGCTGCAGCGGCGCGAACAGCTGATTGAAATCGGGCGGGCATTATTTGCCGCCAAAGGCTTCGAGGCAGTGAGCGTCGAGGAGATTGCGGCACACGCCAAGGTGTCCAAACCGATTGTGTACGAGCACTTCGGCGGCAAGGAAGGCCTGTACGCCGTAATCGTGGATCGTGAGATGCGAACGCTGACCAGTGTGCTGGAAGCCGCATTGGATGACCCGACCGTAAATCCGCGCCAGATTGTGGAACGTACGGCACTGGCATTGCTCACCTATATTGAGGAGAACGCCGAAGGATTCCAGGTGCTGGTACGCGACTCGCCCAGCACCGATCCGTCCGGCTCGTTCAGCTCGCTGTTGGGCGATATCGCCGTGCGCGTTGAAGATATTCTTTCCGAAACATTCAAACGGCAGAAGCTCTCCGTTAAGGGCGTGCCATACTACGCACAGATGCTGGTGGGCATGACCGTGTTCACCGGCCAGTACTGGGCCGACCGGCCCAAGGTGAGCAAGGAGCAGCTGGCCGCGTACATCGTGGACCTGGCATGGCATGGCCTGAGCCGGCTCCATTCCGCAGCTGTTGTTTGAAGGCGTCAAGGCCCGGAAGGAGGCCGAGCGCCGGGCCAAGCGCGGGATCGATGCCGAAACACCGGCCCCGGACGGCGAGGCATCATCGCCCTTAGAGCAGACGGACCTCGACCACACGCTCAGGGAAGATTCAGGGTTGCAGAATGTGAGTTCAGGGAAGCAGGTTGCGCAACACTCTGCCGAGCCGGAAGCCGAAGTGCTACGGTTTGAACAGGAAACTGAACAG
>OGYD01000643.1_pt1 | contig 28575 bp, 30 predicted proteins | sample 1576441 | NCBI WGS metagenome assembly OGYD01 (sample SAMEA3541537, study PRJEB24748) | human gut metagenome | biome: human gut; feature: human-associated habitat; material: faeces | place: China | collected 2012 | reverse complement strand
GAGGTTCGTCATTCCGATGAAAATCGACTGCAATAGAGCCGATTCGCGGAAGACGTAACGATATTGCCGCCTGCTTTAATGACTGCACGGTTCATCCCCTGCACACCACGGTTGAAGGTGATATTGCCGCCTGCGACAATTGTTGCACCTTCCACGATACCACTTACTGCAATATCGCCGGTCGCTTTTACACTGAATCCCGCAAGGACATTGCCTTTAATATTAATATTCCCCTGATAATCAATATCGCCGGTAGAATTATCTACATCGACAATTTCCAGTACATTGGATACAAATACTTTGTCATTTTCCAGAGTTACATGACCGCTGACACTGCTAATCAGCTGTAATCCGTCTTCCGAAACCGTCAGATCCCGTCCATGGCGGAAAATCACGTGTTTTACCTTTTTCGGCATGACCTTTCTTCCAAGCAGATCTTCTCCCGGTGTACCGCGGTCTTCCGGATGAAGCACGGCAACAACCTCACCCTGCCTGATGTGATTCACATTTTCAAGTGTATGGAAATCAACTGTACCATCATCGTTCATCTTTGGTGTCGGTTTTAATTCTGTATTGAATTTATATTCAATATAACCGTCACTGCCCTCTGTCGCTGCCGTTCCCACCGCAATCACATAACGGTGTCCGTAACGGCGGTGTGCCAGAAAATCTTTGATAACATCTGTTTGAATTCCGTTTTTCACGCCCAGATGCTGGATATCTTTGATAATTTCTTCTTCATCAAGCATTCCCGCACCTTCAAACGGCGGATAAAATACGGCTTCCATCTCCATTAAATCCGAACTCATGGTATATATGCCGAACTCCCGGCTCTCCAACGCTCCTGCATCTGAAATCTTTACCGTAAACGGTGCTTCTTTCGCTTTTGAAAAAGCTTCCTTCATCTTTACGGTGTCACAATCCATAATTTTCTTTTTATCCAGATAATATAATGCATCTGCTACTGTTGCCGGCTGTTCGCCGCTTTTCGGAGGATATACTGTAAAATACATCCCGTCCGCTTTTACCGAAAATTGAAAATACCCGCCAATACACTCTACCATATGCTCTCTCCCATCTGATGTATTTACGCCTGCACAACACTTCTAAATTATAAATCCGGGCTGATGCAGTTCCTTTATAATATAATGTCCAGATACTCACCCAGTGTTTTACGCATTCTGCCAAGTGCTTTGGTATGCAGCTGGGAAACCCTTGATTCTGAAACATTTAATACAAGACTAATTTCTTTTAATGTCATTTCCTCATAATAATACAATGTAATAACATTTCTTTCTTTTTCTGTTAAGGAATTGATTGCTTCTGTTAATTTTATTTTCAACTCTTCTTTTTCCAGCACTTCTTCCGGCTGGTCAAAGTGCGTATTTGTTACTGACTCTATCTTTGCCTCACTGCCCATTTCCGTATATTCATCCAATGAAATCAGGTTAGAGGCTTTGGTCTGCCCCTGCCAGCTGTTTAATTCGTCTACTGTTATTTCTAATTCTTCGGCGATTTCCTCATCGGTTGCCACATGCCCTTTTTCTGTTTCAATCTTAGACATCGCCGCATCTATTTTTTTCTGCTTCTGACGGATTGACCGCGGAATCCAGTCCATTTTACGAATCTGATCCAGTATTGCACCGCGGATTCTAAGACTAGCATAACTTTCAAACTTTACATTTTTGCTGTAATCAAATTTATCTATGGCATCGATTAATCCAAAAATGCCATAGCCTACCAAATCATCATATTCTACATTATAGCCCAGATACATACTGAGTCGTCCGGCGACAAGCTTGACCAATTGTGCATATTCTGCAATAAGCTGTTCCCGGATTTCACTCTTTCCTGTCTGCATATATTCCTGCCACAGTTTATTTCTACCTACTTCGTCCATTACTGCCGCCCCCAGCCTATCATTTGATTAAACTACTTCGGAAAATTACTCTTCTTCCTGCTGTTCTTCTTCTGTCTGTTTCGGCATATCTTCGCCTTCTCCTGCTGTACTTTCATCCTCTGACGGTTTTTCTTCTTCTGTTTCTAAATCCTTAAATGCCTTATTTAATATTACTCTCAAAAGAAGCCCTGCAATATAAAACCCTGCCATAACTGCGACCAATACCCACAGAAAATGTACCAGCGAATACTTTTGTATAATCATAACCACACTACTGACAAAACCTGCAAGCAATGTAACCAACGCAGGAATATTTCTAAACTTACGCATATTCCCTCCCAATCTATTTTTCTTTTTTTGCTGTCTGTTATTAAATTGTCTTTTGAGGCTTACCTACCGACTTTATAACATAATCCCCTGTCTCTGAGTAAAACTCTACAGTTCGTCCATAATTTAAACCACAGTCTTCTGCGAGAAGACGGATTCTATATTCTTTTAATTTAGCTCTGGCTGCTGCTGCATTCCGTTCACCTACCCGCAATGATTCATTCTGCGATGCCATGGCAAACATCTGTGCACCACCCGCCATTTTTGCAACCAGGCGGCTTTTTGACGCCCCGAGGTTTTCCATCTGTCGAATTAATTCATCAATTCCTGTATCTGCAAATTTTGCAACATTTGAATTATTTCTAATCTGTGTACTGTCTGGAAGCATACAATGCAGCAATCCGCTTACCTTTGTCACCGGATCGTATAATGCAACGCCCACACAGGAACCAAGACCTAATGTTGTAAGCGCATCTGGACATTTACAGACTTTCAGATCCGCCATGCCAACTTTTATCATATTCCCCATATACAACTGTCCATTCTTTTTTCTAATCTTTACAGTTTCAAGAAACACAGCCTGCGGGACAAATTTCTCCCGCAAGCTGAAAAAAATTTTAAGTCTTACATACCAAGTGATGCCAAAATTTTGTCATAAGAATCAAGTTCAGGGATTAACAGGAAGTATCCTGTAACAAAATCCATCTCGCCAAATTCTGACTGAATCATAAGCAGCTTATCGCCATATTTACCAAACTCGGCTGCCGGCACACTCAGCAGTGCGCCTACCATATCTACGGTCAGTGACGGTACTGTACATATCATCTTTAAATTTGTCAGGGTGGAAAGCGCATTTAAATAAGAACCGGAAACAATATTTCCAATTTCATTTAATGCTGACATTTCTATTTCCGTAAAGCTTTCCGCGCCTAAATCTTCATCGGTTGTAACATCTCTCATCATTAATGAATTTACAAGATGGTGTGCTGATTTCATATCAAATAAGAACATCATCATCCCATCAATGTCACCCTCAATACCCAGTAAGATTCCAACTACTGTCTGATCTTCTGATCCAATCACGGAAGAAATATCCTGAAAAGGCAGTAATGCAACATTCGGAACAGACATATCCATCTTGATGCTTAACATCTTTGATAATGCTGTTGTTGCATTTCCTGCACCAATATTTCCAATTTCCTTTAAAACGTCATATTGCATGGCGTCTAATCCGTCAAGACTTATTTTTGCCATATTCCCACCGCTTTCTTTAGTTCTCTACGATCAGACCGACAATATCTAATAAAGAAATCAGTTCACCCTTGCTCTTTCCGATGCTGCTGATATAACCTGATGCTGCATCATCTCTTGAGGTTCTTGTGATTTTTTCTGTATTGTCATCATCCAGTGTTACAACCTCTCTTACCTGATCTACAATAACACCAATGGTAGCACCTTCGATTTTTACAATGATGATTCTGGTCTTATCTGTAAATTCATCGTCTTCAAGTCCCAGTTTTAAGCGGATGCTCATAACCGGAATAATTTCACCGCGCAGATTGATGACACCTTTATAATATGTCTGTGTCTTTGGCACGCGGGTAATCTTTTGGTTTCTGACAATATTATCAATATATTTAATATTGATACCATACTGTTCGTTGCCAATTCTTACCACGATATACTGAACGGCAGTTTCTGTTTCCTGCTCTGTTGTAATTGCTTTTACCTGTTCCATATTTATACCCATCCTTTCTGTAGCATCTTCCCCTATACAAGCGTATTTGCATCAATAATCAGGGCTACAGAACCATCTCCTAAGATTGTTGCGCCACTAATCATCTTATTGATACGGATATACTTACCAAGTGATTTAATAACGATTTCCATCTGGCCAATCAGACTGTCTACTACAAGTCCTGCCTGCTTATCGCCTTTTCTTACGACAACGACTGTAATATTTTCTGATTCTTCCGGTTCTCCCGGAACATCCAGTAAATCTCTTAAACGGATTAACGGAATAACGTTACCTCTTAAATGAATCACTTCTTTGGCATGTACATACTTGATATCACTTACAGGAATATCTTCGATGGTTTCAATAGAACCAAGTGAAATCGCATACTTTTCATCTCCGAGCTTAACCATCAATGCCTGAATAATGGCAAGTGTTAATGGAAGACGGATACTGAATGTACTTCCTTCACCGTACTTTGTCTTAACTTCAACATCACCACCCAGGGCTTCAATCTTTGATTTTACAACGTCAAGTCCAACACCACGGCCGGATACATCTGTTACCTTTTCAGCAGTTGAAAAGCTTGGTCTGAATAATAAATCGATTGCTTCTTTATCTGTCATGACATCAGCCTGTTCCTGTGTAATTGTACCTTTTTCAACTGCCTTTGCTTTTACCTTTTCTGTATCAATACCATTACCGTCATCACGGACTTCGATAACAACATTGTTACCTTCCTGGAACGCATCAAGGAAAATAGAGCCCACTTCGCTCTTACCGCGTTCTTTTCTGATTTCAGCGCTTTCAAGACCGTGGTCAGCAGAATTTCTTAATAAGTGCATAATCGGGTCACCGATTTCATCGATAACCGTTCTGTCAAGCTCTGTATCTTCACCTGACATATATAACTCCATCTTCTTGCCAAGCTTCTTGTTCAGATCACGAATCATTCGTGGGAATCTGCTGAATACACTTTCAATTGGCATCATACGCACCTTCATAACGGATTCATGAAGGTTCGTTGTTACTCTTTCAAGGTATTCAATCTGTTCTGTGAAACTCTGGTTCAGTGCAGCTGCTTCATCACCTTCAACATGACTTGCAGATACAAGACCGTTCTTTGCAATAATTAATTCACTGACAAGGTTCATTAAAACATCAAGCTTTTCAATATCTACTCGTACTGTATGGCTGACTGAACCGGATGTCTTGCCTGTAGAAGCAGGCTTCTTTGCAGCCGGTTTTGCAGCTGCCGGTTTTGCAGTCTGTGATACTGCTGATGTTTCCTTCTTTTCTTCTTTTGCTTCTTCTGTCTGTTCCTCAGGGAAAGGCTGCGTAATTTCCTGGCCTGCCGCATCCTTGATTTCAGATACATTCTTAATTAATGCAATGATATTATCATATTTTTCTTCTGTTACAACAATAATGCTGAAATCAAAGTCAAACTTCTCATCTTCAATATCCTGTACAGACGGTTCTGATTTAATGATATCACCATGTCCTTCAAGATTTTTAAATACAAGAAACGCTCTGGCAGCCTTTAAAATACAATTCTCATCTACGCTGACCTTAATCTTGTATACATGAAGATTCTTTTTTAACGCTTCGTTAACTGCATTCTTTTCAAAATCTGCAAGCGGCATATCCTTATCATCTGCCGGTGCAGCTGAGGCTGTTGCTGCCGGTGCTTCTTCCTTCTTTGCCGCCGGTGCTGCATTTCCTTTACCTTCTGATGCGATAAACGCATTCAGTGCTTTGATAATCGGTTCATTATCATCTGTTCCTTCGTCCTGTGTTTCCCTGATGTTGTCCACATAGGTTTCCAGTGCATCCAGACACTGGAATAATACATCCACAAGATTTGAATTCACTTCCATATTGCCGTTTCTGACTTCGGAAAATACATTTTCCATATCATGTGTCAGATTCTGCATTCTCTTATATCCCATTGTGCCGGCCATACCTTTTAAAGAATGGGCTGCACGGAATATTTCATTAATCGTATCACTGTTATCCGGTTCTTTTTCCAGAATAATTAACTGGTCACTCAGTGTCTGTAAATGTTCATTTGATTCATCAATAAAAATCTCTAAATACTGGCTAACATCCATCTTATGATACCCCCACGTTCTTCGTAATTACTTCAGCGACACGGTTAAGCGGTACTACCTCATTAACCAGTCCCGTCTGAGCGATAGCCTTTGGCATTCCATACACCACACTGGTGTCTTCATCCTGCGCGATGACATAAATCTTTTTATGTCTGTCTGAAAGGCCCTTGATTCCTTTGGTTCCATCTGCTCCCATACCGGTAAGCACTACACAGGTGATTTCATCGTAATCACACCGTTCTAATGATTCATACATAATGTTGGCACAAGGTCTTAATCCTTCAATTGCCGGTTCATCACTTAACTGTATCTTATGTCCTGAACCATTTTTTACAATTCTTAAATGTTTTCCGCCCGGCGCAATATAGACATGCCCTCTGCGGATAATATCTCCGTCTTCTGCCTCCTTTACCTGTACGTCACTCATCTCATCCAGCCGTTGTGCAAGCGAGGCTGTAAAACCTGCCGGCATATGCTGTACCAGCACAACACCTGCATCCAGATTTCTAGGGAGCATCGGGATGACCTGTTGCAAGGACTTTGGTCCGCCTGTTGAGCAGGCAAGTGCCACGACCTTTTTACAATTCGTTTTCACATCCTTATATAACTTCCCATCTACTTTTTTAGCCGGTGCCGCACTTTGTGCTGTCCCGGTTCTGGCACGGATTGCCTTTAAAGCTTCTGCGCCCGCCATGCGGCGCTGTTCTCTTGCAGCTTCATCCTGCGTTTTTCCCGGTGTAAACCGGCTGCTTCCTGACGGTACGGCTCTGGATACGGAAGAAGCACTGACTCTTTCAAGTGTCTTTTTAGTGCTGGTCGCAACATTAAGCATCTCATGAATACGTTTTCTAAAGCTTTCGCTTTTCGTTTCCAGATAATTTTCCGGTTTTGTAACGAAATCGAATGCCCCGTATTCCAATGCCTGAATTGTTTCCCGTGCGCCCTCTTTCGCCACCGTACTGACAACAATAACGGTCTGCTCAATATGCTCACGCTGAAGCTTCTGCAGGAGTTGTAATCCATTCATCTTTGGCATATTAATATCAAGAATAACTGCACTGTAAAGTGTCGGATTCTGGCGGATATATTCGTATCCCTCCAGGCCGTCTTTTGCAATTGCCGCAACCTCGTACTCATTGCCTGACTTAATTATATCAGATATTACTCTTCTCATGAGTGCAGAGTCATCAATAATTAATATTTTTTTCGACATATTTATCAACTCCTTTTACACATTCTTTTTTGCAAAAAAGTTCTTAAAATATCCCCTGATCCCTCTTCTTGAATCCGGAACATCCTGCTGTGTGCCGGACAATTTCTTTGCAATCGCTTCAAACTGCTTTGAAGCCGCCGCATTCGGATACATAATGGAAACCGGCTTCTGTTTCATAATTGCCTTTGTAATGTAACTGTCCTGCGGAATAACACCGAGAAATTCAATATTAATATTCAAAAATTTAGAAACAACCATACTCAGCTTTTCATATAGATTCTTTCCTTCACCTGCATCAGACACCCTGTTTGCAATCATTTTAACGGTTGTATTTTTCCCCTGGAACCCTTCTGTCATGCTCAGAGCCTTTAGCAGCGCATAAGAGTCTGTTACAGAAGTCGGTTCCGGTGTTGTTACCAGAATCGTTTCAGGACTGGAAATCAGGAATTCCATAACGCTTGGGTTAATACCGGCGCCTGTATCAATAATAACAATATCTGCTATTTTTTCAAGTTCCGTCATTTTATTAATCAGCCGTTTCACCTGCTCTTTGTCAAAATTTGCAAGATTGGCAATTCCCGAACCGCCGGAAATAAACTGGATTCCCTCCGGTCCCTCACAGATGATCTCTTTCAATTCCCGCCCGTTATACAGCAAATCACTCAGATTATATTTCGGAATCACACCAAACATAACTTCTACATTGGCAAGACCAAAATCGGCATCTAAAATTACAACACTTTTCCCCATTCGCGCAAACTGAATCGCCAGATTAACGGACACACTGGATTTTCCAACGCCTCCCTTTCCACTGGTAACTGCAATCACACGTGCTGCTTCTTTTGCCTGTTCTTCCTTTTGCTGCATGATTTTCCTTAAATTTTCTGCCTGATCCATTATTCAGCTCCTCCCAGAAGTTGTTTTGCCAACGCCTGCTTATCAATCACTTCAATATCATTCGGCACATTTTGTCCCAGTGTCGTATATGACAACGGTGCATCTGTTATCATTCTGATATTGAGAATATTGCCAAGCGAACAGGTCTCATCCAGTTTTGTAAAAATAACCGACCAGTCTTTAATATCCTGATAGCGCTCTACAATGCTGACAAGGTCCTTACTTTTGGTTGTAACACTTAATGTCAGATAAATATCCACATCAAATTCATCGCTTTTTTGTCTGGTTCTTTCAATCAGTTCCATCAGCTCATCCATCTGCCCTTCAGCCTTATGGGATCTTCCTGCTGTATCTACCAGAATCAGGTCATAATCCTTATACTCTTCCAGACAATGTTCCAGTTCGTCTGCCGAATAAACGACACTTACCGGACAGGATATAATAGAAGCATAGGTATTGAGCTGTTCAACCGCTGCAATTCTATAAGTATCTGATGTAATAAATGCAACCCTTGCATGTTCTTCCAGTTTAAATTTGGAAGCAATCTTTGCAATCGTCGTTGTCTTTCCGACACCTGTCGGACCGATAAAAAAGGCAACCTTTGGCTTATCTTCCTGTAATGTAATAATATGGGGTTCACCCAGTTTTAAAATCACTTTCTGATATACTGCTGCCAGAATGCTGTCAATATTGGATTCCTTTTTTAAAGAATTTTCAATATCACCGATAATGCTGTCTGCACATTTTTCATTCACATCATTTTCAAGCATCTTCTTATATATAAGCTGCAAAAATCTGTAATTGGTATTTTCACGTTCCTGCACCACACGTCTGCCTTCATCTGCACCATTCAATTCATAGCTGTTCTGAACATCCTGCGCTGCCCGGTCTGCCGTTCTTTCTTTCGATACCGTATAGTCATAATCCATGCGGTTCTTTAAAAGCTGCTGGAGAGAATCTAACTTCTGCTCAATTGCCGCAGTATCCGCTGCCGACACCTGTGAGGACGGCTGATAGGCCCCTGCCGGGCGCGGGCTTCTTACCGGCATTGACACGCGCGGTGCGTAACCTGACGGTGTATATGCCGCTGCCGGACCTTCCTGTGCCGGCGTGTCTGTATCTGCAAGGACATCCCCTGCAATTTCATCAAAAGAAGTCCTGCTTTTTTCACCTGCACCTTCGTTTTCTTCCTGTGCAGCCGTAATTTCTACCATATCTTTCCGAAACAGCCTGAAAATTCCACGCTGTTTCAATGTTTTTACATTTAATACGACGGCTGAACTGCCCAGTTCATCTCTCGCCTTTAATACTGCTTCTGTTTCCGTCGGTGCCTGAAATTTCTTTACTATCATTTATGCTGTCACCATCCCAACTGATTGTAATTCAATATTTGATTCTACTTCATTGTAAGAAATTACAATAATATCCTTATAATAATCCATTGCCAGCTTCTTAAAATACATTCTGACAATCGGCGAAGTAATCACAATTGGATTTTTTCCCATATCTTCAAGCTTCTTTAACTGTTCGCCCAAAGACTGCATGATTTTTTTCGTCCGTTCCGGATCAAGCGTCAGGTAAGACCCCTGTTCTGTATTCTTTACAGCACCCATAATCTCCTGTTCCACTGCCGGGTCTAATGTAACAACACTTGTTACCTCATCAACAGGGAAATATTTGCCTGAAATTGCACGTTTCAGACTCTGTCTGACATATTCTGTCAGAATATCCGTATCTCTTGTAACTGCTGCATGATCAGCAAGGGTTTCAAAAATTGTAACAAGGTCACGGATTGAAATTCCCTCTGAGAGAAGATTCTGTAATACTTTCTGGATTTCACCGATACTCATCAGCTTCGGTACAAGTTCATCCATTAATGCTGTATTATTGTCTTTAATATTATTAATAAGATTCTGAACATCCTGTCTTGTAAGCAGTTCTGAAAGATGCTGCTTAATCACTTCCGTCAGATGCGTTGCAATAATAGACGGCGGATCAACAACCGTATAGCCTAAGGATTCCGCACGTTCTCTCTGACTTTCCGTAATCCAGATTGCCGGAAGATGGAAAGACGGTTCAAAGGTCGGAATACCGGTAATTTCTTCTTCGACATATCCCGGATTCATCGCCATATAATGGTCAAATAAAATTTCTCCTTCGCTGACCTGGATTCCCTTAATCTTAATAACATACTGGTTCGGATTTAACTGGATATTATCACGCAGTCTGATAATCGGCACAACCGCCCCCAGCTCCAAGGCTACCTGACGACGAATCATAACGACACGGTCAAGCAGGTCACCACCCTGATTCACATCTGCAAGCGGAATAATACCATAACCAAATTCCAGTTCGATTGGGTCTACATTAAGCAGTGATACTACATTTTCCGGTTTACGGATTTCCTGTGCTTCTGTTTCTTCCTGTTCAACCTCTTCTTCTATCTTGGCAGCACCTGCATCTGCCCCCACTTTACGGCTGTATATAATCAGTGCCACGCCAATCGGAATGAAGACATACCACGGCAGTGGTGTAAATGCTCCTAAAAATGCCATTGCCGCACCAACCATCAGTAAAACCCTGTCCATGGAGAACAGCTGTCCTACCATCTCATCACCAAGCTCACCCTCGCTGGAAGCCTTCGTTACAAGAATACCGGTTGCAAGAGAAATGAGCAGTGACGGAATCTGGCTGGACAGACCATCACCGATGGTAAGAATGGTATACTTTGACAATGCCTCATTAATTGTCATTCCGCCATAGAGCATACCCATGGCAATACCACCGATAATGTTGATACCGGTAATAATTAAACCTGCCGTTGCATCACCTTTTACGAACTTTGTCGCACCATCCATAGAACCAAAGAAGCTGTTTTCCTGCTGTAACTTCTTTCTTCTGAGTGCCGCTTCCTTATCCGTAATGGCACCTGTATTCAGATCGGAGTCGATTGCCATCTGTTTACCTGCCATCGCATCCAGTGTGAATCGCGCCGTTACTTCTGAAACTCGTTCTGTACCTTTATTGATAACAATAAACTGGATAATAATGATGATGACAAAGATAATAACACCAATAATCAAATTACCGCCGCCCACAAATTCTCCGAATGTTTCAACAACATGTCCGGCATCACCATTTTTTAAAATCAGTTTTGTTGAAGATACATTTAACGAAATACGAAACAATGTCGTAAAGAGCAGCATGGTCGGATATGCCGCCATATCCAGAACCTCTTTTGCATATAATGTATTAAATAAAATAATCAGTGCTATTCCGATATTGATAGCAAGCATAATATCCAACAACCATGAAGGAATAGAAATAATGAAGAATATAACTGCTGCAAGCAGATACAAACCCATGAATAAGTCATTCTTCTTTACGCTCATTATTCCATTCTCCTTTCGTCTATTTTAATATTTTTTCAAATGTCACATATGTATTTATTCTATCATTTTTCTTTTTACATTTCAAATATTTGTAACATTTTGTCTTTTTTTCTATCTGATCCCCATACCATTTTATAACAGCATCGTTTTTTGTTTACCCGGCTGCAGGACTCTCGCAAGAATTTCCGCTACAACCTGATATAATTCCGGTGGAATCTCCATGCCAATATCGACATTGTGATAAAGGATTCTCGCAAGCGGTTTATTTTCCACAATTTCAATATGGTATTCTTTTGCCTTATCCTTAATCTGGAAGGCCAGATAATCCGCACCTTTTGCAATAACCACCGGTGCTTTGCCCGAGTTCGGTTCATATTTTAGCGCAACCGCAAAATGTGTCGGGTTGGTAATGACAACATCTGCCTCCGGCAGTGCTTCCATCATTCTTCGTCTTGAAATTTCCATCATACGCCGCTTGACCTGACCTTTTACCTGCGGATCACCTTCGGAATTCTTAAATTCATCTTTAACTTCCTGTTTGGTCATCATATTGTCTGTTTTAAACTTATGCCGCTGGAAAATTAAATCAGCAAAGCCGATGATCAAAAAGACGGCACTTACTCTAATTCCCATGTCAACCAGAATATTCCCGACTGCCGCAATCGCCGTATATAATGGAATGTTGTAAAATGTCAGTATCAACGGCAGTTTATCTTTAATCGTCTGATAAGCTACTATGCCGATAACCGCCATCATCGCAATAGCCTTTAGCAGTTCCACCAGCTGTTTTACCGAAAAAATCCGCTTAAATCCGCTTAACGGACTGATTTTACTGGCTTTCGGCTGTAACGGCTTTGCCGTTACCATCCATTTCTGCTGTAAAACATTTAATAAAAATGCAATGATAACTGCCACAATCAAAAACGGGGCCGCAATCAGCACTATTGATATCAGCATCTGTTTGACTGCCTCCAGTGAAAGATTCATCGGAAGCCCTGTGGCACTGCTTGATATAATTTTATCAAATGTATTGTAAAAATCCTGAAATACTTTCAGTAATTTTTCACCTACTATCCCAATGTAAACTTTAATCAATACAAATAGTGCAAGCAGAGATACTGCTGAAATCAGTTCCTTGCTTTTCGCTACCTGTCCTTCTTTTCTGACATCATCCAGTTTCTTGCTGGTCGCCGGTTCTGTTTTTTCACCACCCGGACCGTCTTTTGCAAAAAACTGGAGATTGTATGCCAATACCAAATTCTCCAATTCCATCATGTCACTAACTCATTCCTCTTACCAGTGCTGCAAATATGGTTTCTATTTCTTCCAATATGTAGCCGGATACCGCAGGCAGCATGGAAATTGTAAAATAAATCACCAAAAGTCCTACAAATAATTTTAACTGGATACCGACTACAAACATATTCATCTGCGGTGAAACCTTCGCCATAATGGCAAGAATACAGTTTACCAGCAGCATGACCGCAAATACCGGAAGCGCAATACGAAATCCAATCACGAAATATTCACTGACGAATTTCAAAATATCCGTATAAATCGTAGAGGAAAACTTTACGCCACCTACCGGAATTGCATTATAAGTTTCCACAATTGCCGCTACCAGATACCGGTGCAGTCCACTTACAATCAACAGAAGCATGACAAGGTAGTAATAAAAATTCCCCATGATACCGACCTGCATACGTGTCGTCGGATCATAAATCTGTGCCATGGAAATACCTGTATCCATATCAATAATCTTACCGGAAAACAGAATAATCTGTGTGCAAAATGATGTAACCGCTCCCAGCAGAAGCCCTACTGCCACTTCTTCAAGCACCAATGCCGCATATCCGATTACCCCGTTGTATGACACAGAAACATCACTGCCCTGTAAGCTGTAAACCAAAATAGATAAAAATACCGAGAAGCCGACTTTTGTTTTCTGCGGCGTCCCCGATGTATTAAAAAAAGGAGCCGTATAGACAAAAGAAGCCATCCGCATTAATATCAATATAAAAATTTCAAATTGATCTAACGCAACCTCGAAATCCATCATCTGTAACTCCTTAATCAGCTAATATACTGGGCAAAACTGCCCCATAAAATATTCATATAAGAAACGATTTCATTCAGCAGCCACGGTCCCATAATCATCAGTGCAAGCATAATTGCCAGCAGTTTCGGGACGAATGTAAGTGTCTGTTCCTGTATTGACGTCAATGTCTGCAAAAGACTGATGATCAGACCTACAATCATTGACACCAGAAGAATTGGAACCGATGTCTTTATAATAATCCAGACCGTCTGTCTTCCAATCGAAATAATATCGCCTGCATCCATACAAGTCTTCCTCCCATTTTTAGATTTCAAAGCAGAATATCTGCCTATAAAGTAAGATATTCCCCAGACTATAAAAGCGGGGAATCTTACATAAAACCAACTGAATTGCTACTTAAATGTTGTCATAAGATTGCCGATAATTAAACTCCATCCATCTGCCATTACAAATAATAAAATCTTAAACGGCATTGATATTGTCGTTGGTGGCAGCATCATCATACCCATGGACATCAGGGTTGAAGACACAACCATATCAATCACAATGAACGGAAGATATATCAAAAATCCTATGATAAATGCTATTCTCAACTCACTGATAATAAACGCAGGAATCAGTATTTCCGTAGGAATATCATCCTCTGAAGCAATAGAACCGGCCTCAAATCCTTTGATTTTCAAAAATGTATCTAAATCCTTGTTTGAGGTCTGCTTTAGCATAAATGTACGAAGCGGTTTAATTCCGGTTTCATAGGCTTCCTGCATGGAAATTTCATTGTTGGAAAGCGGTACAACTGCACTTTGATAAACTTCGTTAAATGTCGGCGACATTACAAAAAGAGTTAAAAATAAAGACAAGCCCACAATAATCTGATTTGGCGGGATTGTCTGCGTTCCTAACGCAGTTCTGGTAAAATGTAATACGATAACTATTCTTGTAAATGATGTCAGCATAATTAGAATTGACGGTGCCAGTGCTATTACTGTCAACACCAGTAACATCTGTAATACACTCGCCATATCTGAACCATCACCTGCCGAGATTCCCACACTAATCAGCTTATTAGCGTTGTCCTCTGCCGCCGGAACTGAACTCGTCATCATAGTGCTGGCAGCAACTACAATTGCTATCAGCAGTCCTGCTCTGACAAATTTTTTCCCGTGTTTCTTTAAAAATCGTAACATAATGCCTTATCCTGCCTAATCCTCTGGCTTGTCCTTTTTATACTTATCTAATATTGCCTTGAAATTATCAACGTGAATTCCTCCCGTTGAATTTTCCCTGTATATCAGCTCTTCTTCATTTACTTCACATAAATAGGTAACAGTGTCTTTACAAACTGCAATTGCAAAACACTTATTACCTATCTTCAGAATCTGAATATACTTTGAGTTAGAGATACGCATTGTTTCCAAAACTTTGACATTGCTGCCAATCATCTTTTCTTTCTGAATACCCCCAACCCATCTGGTAGCAAAATATGTAATAGCAAGCACCAAAGCAAAAATTACAATTAATGTAACCATCTGTGCCAATGATTCCAGCGTGCTACCAATCAATAACTGTTGCATTATCCTACAACTTTCTGAACAGCTTCAAGAACACGGTCTGCCTGGAAAGGCTTTACAATAAAGTCTTTAGCACCTGACTGAATGGATTCGATAACCATTGCCTGCTGACCCATTGCTGAACACATGATAATGGAAGCGTTTGCATCTGCCGCTTTAATTTTCTTTAAAGCTTCAATACCATCCATTTCCGGCATAGTAATATCCATTAAAACAAGATCCGGCTTCAATTCAGCATACTTTTCCACTGCTTTAGCACCATTCTCTGCTTCCCCTACAATATTATATCCATTCTTTGTAAGAATATCTTTGATCATCATTCTCATAAATGCGGCATCATCGCAAATTAAAATATTCTTTGCCATAAATAATCTCCTATCTAACTATAATGATATTTACTTTTTAACATGTTTATTATACATCATCACCATAAAATTGCATACTATTTTTTTAAATTTTATGTCGATTTTATAAACATCTGTTTTTATCTGTCTTTAATAATCTCCGTAATACGTACACCGAAGCTTTCCTCGATAACAACAACCTCACCCTTTGCGACATTTTTACCATTCACAAGAATGTCTATCGGCTCGCCTGCAATCTTATTCAGTTCTACAATCGTACCCGGTGCAAATTCAAGAATATCCTTGATTGATTTTGACGTTCTTCCCAACTCAACAGTTACCTCTAATGGTACATCCTTAATCAAATCAATGTTTTCCTGCTGTGTAATTGCATTCAAATCGCCAGAGAACGGTTGGAATGTTGCCGGCTGTACATTGACATTCGGCTGTGGTGCGTATCCGGCAGGCTGGGCATAGCCCATTGGCTGTCCGTATCCCATCGGCGGCATCTGCTGCATTGGCTGTCCATATCCCATCGGCTGTGCCGGCTGTGGTACCGGTGCCGGCTGTGGTACAGGTGCCGGCTGTGGTGCTGACATCTGCTGTGCTGCTGACGGTACTTCTGCTGATGCAGCTGAACTTGCTGTTCCTCCGCCGACCTGTGGTGCTACCGCACCATCGTCCGGTGTCGTAAACATCTTTAAAAGTTCCTTTGCAAAATCAATCGGATAGAGCTGCATAATTTCACTATCGATCAAATCACCAATCTGCATTCTGAATGCAACTAATACAAACTTATTTTTCAAAAAGTCCGGAATGGTATCCATACTTGTATCAGAATAAGTTTCAATCACATTGGCTGTTGGCGGACTGATATCAATCTTTCTGTTAAACATTGAAGACATTGATGTTGCGGCAGAACCCATCATCTGATTCATTGCCTCACCAATTGCGCTTAAATGCAGTTCGCTGAGCGGCTCGGAGTCATCAACTTCCCCCGCACCTCCCATCATAAGGTCGGTAATAATCTTAACATCGTTTTCCTTTAAAATAAGCACATTATTGCCATCAATACCTTCTTTATAAGAAATCTGCATCATTACACATGGTCTGTCATATCTTTCTGCAAGATCATCCCATGAAGAAACAGAAACCTTCGGTGTTGTAATATTTACTTTCTGATTTAACAGGGAACTCAATGTCGTTGCTGCAGTTCCCATACTGATATTGGATATTTCACCAACTGCATCTTTATCTGAGTCAGCAAGTGTAAAGTCCTCCGTCTGTGGTGCTGCTGTATCTGCTGCTGTATCTGCTGCTGTATCCGATGCCGTATCCTGTGCTGCATCTTCACCGCCCATGCCATTGAGCAGTGCATTAATTTCTTCTTGTGACAGCATGCCATCCATTCTTACTCACTCTCCTCTCTCAAAATTTCTGTAACTCTTACTGCATACTTATTATCTGAATACCCCGGCAAAGCTTTGAATTTTTTAATATTGCCCACGTAAACTTCCAATTCGTCATCGACCTTTCTATCCAGTCTGATAATATCTCCCAGCTGGAGATTTACAAAGTCTTGTACATTAATCTTACTTGTACCAAGAACTGCTTTCATTGGAATCAGTGCATTGTCAATAATATTTTCAATCGCAGCTTCATAGGAGTTACTGTCTTTTTCTTTCATTGTTGAGAACCAGTACTTCGTATTCAGCTTATCCATAACCGGTTCTAATGTTGTATATGGAAGACAGATATTCATCAATCCTTCCACATCACCAATCTTTAAATTGATGGTAACAATCGCTATCGTTTCACTTGGCGATATAATCTGTGCAAACTGAGAATTCGTTTCAATCCGGTTCAGACGCGGTGTAATCTCTACTACGTTTTCCCACGGTTCATGAAGCAGATTCACACAGATTGTAAATACTCTCTCTAATATTGATAATTCAATTTCTGAAAAATCCCTTTCTTTTTCCAGAGAATTTCCAACACCGCCCAAGAGTCTGTCTACAATTGCAAACCCAAGATTGGATGCCATCTCCATAATAACGTTCCCCATTAAAGGATCCATTCCAACTACACCAAGCAAAACTGGATTGGACAATGCATTGGAAAATTCTGAATAAATAACAACTTCCGAATTCACCACATCTACACTAACAGATTTACGAAGATATGCAGGAAGATTGGTTGCTAAAAGTCTTCCAAAATGTTCAAATATAATCTCAAGTGTTCTTAAATGTTCTTTCGAGAATTTTGCCGGACGTGCAAAATCATAATCTTTGACCTGGCGTTCATCCGTGTTTTTCATCTCATCAGCATCTAACTCACCTGTGCTTAAAGCTTTCAAGAGGTTATCAATCTCATCCTGGGATAAGACCTCTCCCATCTTCCTCACCTCCTTTGTCTTATTTTCTTATTTCTATCATTACGATACAACCATCTTAGTCAATGTGACAGATGTGATAGAATCTGTCTGGAATAAATCTCTTAAATAACTAAGCAGATTGCTTTCTACTGTTGCCTTATTTGCATTTAATTCACTGTAAGAATACTTTAATGCTTCTGTGTTTACCTGACTGACAACTACTTTCATGCTGTTTTCAAGGCTGGACTTTTTTTCTTCATAGTCTTTTGCCTTTGTATTAAAGCCTACTGTAACATTTAATACAGCATAATGCGTTTTACCGCCATCTGTATATGATACAGTAATATCTGTACTGTCATTATTCTTAACATCTACATATGCAATATCAGCGATATTTGCACCCGCAGAAGTGGTGTCATCTTTAACGGTTGTTTCACCAATATCCAAATCGATAATCTGAGCAACTTTTGTTATCAAATTATTGGTCTTATTATTTGTTGAAACAAGTGAAAAAGTCAGCAACACTGTCAAAATAAGATTAATAAGTACTAACGCTAATGTAATCACATTCAGCATACTCTTTTTCATTACTCTTCCTCCTAAATATCATTTATATATTATGCTGCTACTAACTATTGAGCATATTATATATCTTAATCTCAACGCGTCTGTTCTGTGCCCTTCCTTCTGCTGTCGCATTTGAAGCAACCGGAACAGCCTCACCACGTCCTGTTGATGAAATACTGTTGACATTAAATCCCTTTGTATCTACAAAATATGTATATACAGAATATGCCCTGTACATTGACAGCACCATATTATCCGGGTACTGTGCCGTATTCTGCGGAACATTATCGGTATGTCCTTCAATTGAAATGGTATTGTCATCATAAATCTTAACAGCATCTGCAACCTTATCTACAACCGAAATTGCTTCTGCTTTTAAGTCCGCTTTACCGGAATCAAACAAAATTCCGCTGCTTAAGCTCAGCATAACGTACTGACTGGTGGTTGTAATTTCAACCTGGGAAGGATCTACATTAGACATATCCAATGCCGCCTGTATGGTATCTGCCATCTTTTCAGACTGCTCAAGCCCTTCTTCCTGTACTTTTTCATACGCTTCATCTACGGTATTACTCTCCTTATCCAGTTCAACATCGCCTTCACTGTTCATACCCATATTATTATAGTAATCACTCAGCTCATTTAACTGGCTGGCACCGCTTCCGACTAAGATGCCGTCGGATTTAATCGTTGAACCTCCTGACGGAAGCACACTGAATGCAGAAGCTAAAGAAGCCGCAAGTTCCTGAAATTTATCCGCATCAACAGTCGACATCGAGAACAACAATACGAAAAAGCAAAGCAAAAGATTCATTAAATCACTGAATGTATCCTTCCACAATAAGGACGGTGGTGCGTCTTCTGCTCTTTTTTTTGCCATTAAGCTTCACCTCCAGCATTTCCACCTTCGCCTTCACCCTGAAGCTGTCTTGAGCCCGGTGCTAAGAATGACTTTAACTTTTCTTCGATAACACGAGGGTTTTCACCTGCCTGAATAGATAACAGACCTTCAATGACGATTTCTTTCATCTGATATTCATTATTGTTAATCAGTTTTAATTTATTGGAAACCGGAGTTGCAAACCAGTTTGCAATAATAGAACCGTATAAAGTAGTAATTAAGGCTACCGCCATGTTTGGTCCTACTGTTGAAATATCATCAAGCTTGGCAAGCATGTTTACAAGACCAATCAGTGTACCAATCATACCCCATGCAGGACCCATCGCAGCCATGTAATCAAAAAATCCGGATACTTTTCTGTGACGGTCATCCATGTTTGCAAGCTCTGTTTCAAGAATGCCTCTTACCAGCTCCGGTTCCGTACCATCGACAATCAGAAGAATACCTTTTTTCATAAATTCATCTTCAAGATTACTTGCTACTTCTTCCAGTGCAAGAAGACCTTCTTTTCTGGCCACATTAGATAATTCAATAATTTTCGAAATTACTGCGCCATGATCCAGCTTCGGATCCTTAAATGCAATACCAGCACCCTTTAAATATGTAATTAAGTCTTTGAATGTATAAGACGTAATCAAACATGAAATTGTACCACCAATAGTAATAATAATTGACGGTAAATCAATAAAGCTCTCCGTAATTGCCGCAAAACTGGCACTGGAAACAATTCCGAAGATAATCATTACAAAACCAAGGACAAGTCCTACAAGTGTCGCTAAATCCACAGTTAACACCTTCCATTTCTACATATTTTCGTTAAGTACACTAATAATACTTCTTTTATATTCCAAAATCTTTTTTTTAATTTCTTCACAGCTTTCTTTCACAACATACTTCGTTCCTGTTGTCAAGGTAATCACTGTATCCGGAGTTTCTTCCACGGTCTGAATCAGGTCACAATTCAGAACAAACCGGGTATTATTAATCCGCGTTACATCAATCACACTTTTCCACCTCCCAAGCCTAATACCTCCATTTTTTCTTTTAGTAGAGTACAATTCCCCTGTTACTCAGACTATTTATATTAAAACACTATTATGGCATGATTGCAACAAAATAGTGAAATTTTCCACTTTTTTTGTAAATTTCTGCAACTAATTTTCATTTCAAATATGATTCCAATGTTTTGGAGAGGCGTGATAAAATTCCTTCTATCACGCTCCTCCATATGAACTTTTAATTATCTCTTTAAGTTAATTAACTCTTCGAGTAAAGTATCTGAAACTGTAATAATTCTTGAATTTGCCTGATAACCTCTCTGTGTGGTAATCATATTGGTAAATTCCTGTGAAAGATCTACGTTAGACATTTCCAGATAACCGGATGTAATTGATCCGTCTGTTTCGGAAACATCCTGTCCGATTCCGTTAAACAAACCAGAATTCATAGTTGCTGCATACAGGTTATCACCAACCTTTTCAAGACCTGCCGGGTTAGAAAATGTTGTAACGGCAATCTGACCGATTGTCTTTGTATCACCGTTGGTATAATTTGCAACAATCTTTCCGTACTGGTCAATACCAACAGAAGACATTGTACCGACTGCTTTACCGGCGCCTGTCTTATTCGTTCCAAGACCACGGCTGCAGTTGATATCCGTATCATCTGCATACATTGTAAGAGAGGAGGCGTCTAATGTCAGTGTAGATGAGTTACCACCGTTGTTGACACCGATATTTGCAATATTGTTTGTACCGTCATTATCTGTAATTGTAATTGTCATCGCCTGCATGGCATCGGTAATTGCAGCACCCGTTGTTGCATTAAACTGGAATTCTGCCGGATCTAATGCCATTGTAAGGGTTGTCGGCTTTCCGTTGATAGAAATACTTCCGCCTGTTGCAGTATAACGTGCAATGGAGGCATCACTGGTATCTGCACTGTACTGTAAAGAAATTGTTCCCTGGTAGGAATTTCCCAATGAATCATAGAAGTTAAATGTAAATGAATTTAAGCCTGTATCAGAAGCCTTTACATTTCCCTTTGCTGTAATGCCGGTTGTACGCTCCGGTGCTGTATATGTAAAATCTGAACTTGTAACGTGTAATGCAGAAACAAGGTCTTTCTGTACAACACCATCTTCATCCACCTGCCAGCCCATGACATTTGCGCCTTCGCTTGTAACTAACGCACCTTCTTCATCCAGCTTAAAGTTTCCGGCTCTTGTAAAGTAAGTGTTCCCCTGATTATTTACAATAAAGAATGCATCTCCTGAAATCTGTAAATCGTATGGGTTATCTGTTCTTTCAGAAGCACCCTGTGTTGTAATGGCTGTAGAAATACTTGCTACTGAAGAACCTGTACCAATCTGCATTGGGTTCGTACCGCCTGCTCCTGTTTCGGTATTTGGTCCTGTTGCGGTCTGTGTTGTCTGATAGTATACATCACTAAATGTAACAGACTGTGATTTGAATGCTACCGTATTTACGTTGGCAATATTATTACCGATAACATCCATTTTTGTCTGATGTGCCTTTAAACCTGACACAGCAGAGAACATTGATCTCATCATAGCTTTCGCCCTCCATAATCTGATGATGAAGACAGTTATTTTTATTCCTTCTGTCATTCCGGAATAATCGCTTCCTTGCGGTCCAGCTAGATAACAATTGCCCCATCAATATTTGTATAGATATTTTCCTCACCGGAATTCTGACACATAGCAGTAATCACTGTCTTATTCTGTGTATTCACAATGAATGCCATGTTGTCTAACAGCACCAGGGATTCCTTAATTCCCTTTTCTCCGGCGCGCTGTGTGCCTTCCTCTAACCGCATCATCTGCTCACTGGTCAGCTGGATATCTCTTTGTGTGAGCCGTTCCCCTGCGTGCTTTGAAAAACGTAATGATGTGGACTGAGTTTCATCTACCGCTGCTTCAATACTTTTTTTCTGCTGTAGTATTTCACCAAAAGAAGATGTTGCGGCTGTCCCCGTATTGTTGGTTAAACTCCTTTTTCCCCCAAACTTTCCGGTTGCCTGTTCAATAGAAGAAAAGCCTCCGGTTACGATATGGTTCATCATAATCTTCACTTCCTTAATTCTTCTTTGAACTATTCTGTCTTACCCGTTGTGTCACTTTTATCAGATGATGTATCTGATGATGAACTGTCGGACTTATTCGAAGTATCTGTTGTTGAATCTTTCTTATTCCACTTCTTATAATAGTCATCATCCATAACGGTATCTAAGTCGTCAATGTCATAAAGCTTGCCGTCAATACCAAGATAAATCTTATTGCTGATAACTTCCCAGTAATCTACCTTTCCTGCAATATAACCGTCTTTATTCAAATCCGTTGTCATAATAACGGTCTTTCCTACAAGATTTGAAGCTGTCTGGCGTGTTGCCGTATCTAACATTTCTTTGGTCGCTTCAACCTGTGAGAACGTTGCCATCTGTGCAATATACTGTGAGTTGTCTGTCGGTTCAAGCGGATCCTGATACTGCATTTCCGTTACCAGAAGGCTTAAGAAATCATTGACGTCCAGTGTGCTGGATTCTTTAGCATCTTTTTCCTTCGTTGACTTTGAACTGATAGTTGTACTCTCTGTCGTTGATGATGTTGTTCCGTTTGTAGTTGTTACATTAGACCAGATCATTGAAACACTCCTTTCTTTTACGCGGTGTATTCTACACTGCTGTTTTCATTCATTACTGCATTTTTTGCTGCCGCTTCGTCCTCAGACAATTCATCATCTGAGAGTTCGTCTAAGCTGCTTAAATCCAAATGACGCTTTCCTTCTTTACCGGCTTTTTCCTGCTGGGAATTGTTTCCCTGAAGATTCTGTCCGCCTTCAAATGCATGGCTCTGTACAGTAATTTCAACTGCATCAACTTTGATGCCCTGACTTTCCAGATTTTCTTTTAACATGCTCATCTGGCTTTCCACTGCACGCTTTACCTGCTCGTTCTGTGTTGCAATCTCTGCTGTCAGCACTCCGTTTCTTGCTGAAACCGTAATGTGAAGTTTACCGAGATTTTCAGGATTTAACTGAACTTCAATACTCTGTAACGATTCTTTCTGAATTACCTTTACGGCATCGACAACCTGACGGACAACCTCAACAGGATTCACCTGTGCTGCTTCCTGTACTGCATTGGCAAAAACATCCTGGATGTTCTGCGAAAGGTTTCCTGCGATTTCATTCACTGTTTCTGCCTTTGTCTGGGTCTGTGCATTTTCCTGTTTTCCTGTACCGGAATCAGAGGTCTTATTCTCTGCTCCTTCCAGTGTCAGCTTCGACTTTAATACATCTTCAAGAACTGCTGTGCTTTCAGCTGCCGTATTATCCTGTGCTTCTTCCTGCGGCTGTATTTCCTTTGCAACCGGTGCTGCCATGGCAACTGTATTTTCCTGCGTATCAGCCTGCGCTGTATCCACAGTCTGTACTGCTTCTGCCGGAACCGGTGTCAGTTCGCGTCCTGCCTGCACATCTGAAACCAGCTGCTTTGCATAATCAATCACATCAGTCAGGGTTTCTGACAATCCTGCATTTGTAATAATTGCAACTGCATCTTCCACACCGGTCAGTTCTACGACTAAATCCGTAAGATTTGCCGGCTGAAGTAAATCCTGCATGCAAAGCCCAAGATCAGCCATAGCCTTTTCAAATTCTTCATCTGTCACACCCAGCTTTTCCTTTAAAAAGTCTTTGATTTTTTCACCTGCATCTGTCAGCTTGTCACTGTTGTCAGATAACGTAGACCGGGTGTTGTCAGACGTTTTCTTTGCGGTAGAAGCTGCTGTATCGTCCTGTGCGGATACCTGTTTTGTATTCTGCTGTGTGGAAGTGCTTTTCATACCTGATGCAGTCTTTGTCTGTACCATATTCTGCGATGCCTTATTATTGACATTAGAAGACAGGGACTTTGACATAATCTTCTGAAAACTTGCACCACCGGACTTACCTGCTGACGAAAGCTGTGTTAAATCAATGCCTGAAGCTGTGTCTGTGCCTTTAATTGCTGCGCTTATCATCTTTACGCCTCCTTTCAATTCTTTTTTATATAAACTGCCACAACATATGTCATGGCAGATTATACCGTTTTTAATATTCCTACGGATACATAATCTTTGTCATCTTTGCCGCAAAGACTGTATCCATCTCTGCAAGAATTGCTGCACGCTGTTTTGCTGTCATGCACTCTAAAATTTCTGCAACAAGATTGGTATCTCCCGTCATTTCCTGTAAGATTGCCGCAGCATTCTTTGCATCCATCTTTGCATATGCCGCAGCCCAATCCTGTACTTCCTGTTTATGTTCCAGCTGTCTTACGACTTCTGCATACAGTGCGGCTGCATTATCCGCATCAATAGATTCATACCATTTTTTATATTCTGAAATATCAGGCGCATTATCCGTAAAGACAACTTCCCTGTCGAACTCATCCTTTAACTGTTCGTAGTACTCCTGATTTTCTTCAAACACCTTTAAACGATCAACCTCTGCCTGTAAATCAGCAATCTGCTGTGCGGATGCATCCCCGGAATTCTGATAAGCGGAAAGCTGGCTTTCCAGTTCTTTGATACGTTCTACTGCCTCTGCGATACTGTTAAATTTGTAACCGGTTTCATCTGCAATTTCTTCACTGCTTGCATCAGGAAGAATCTGATTGATGACCGGAACATTTTTTAAGTACGGTCTTAACATTGTTCCTACACCGCCGACATCCATTTTAATCAACAGTGCAAAGATCACAAGCCATATAATTACAACTACCAGACCAACCAGAAAACTGGTAAGCTTACTCCCTTTGCTTTCCACAGGTTCGCCGTTTTCATCTAATTCTACATTGTCTAAATTAAGCTCTTCCTTTGATTTTTTCCTCGCCATATTTATTCACCTGTTTCCATATTATTATCATTGTAGTTAAAACTTACAAGTTCATCAATTTCTTTCTTTTCCTGTGCATTTAACTCCTGCTTAAATTCCTCAAATGCTTTCTCGCGCAGTTTTTCATAAATCTTGCGCTCCTGCATGGCAAGATTTAGCTTATCCCTTGCTCTGTCAAGATTTTTCTGTGCAATTCGGATACGGACAGCCTGCTGTGTCATCAGTTCTTTCATGACCGCCATCGATTCATTACTCTGCTTTATGCTTGCAATATTTACCCGGTTCATTGCACTCTGCTTGGCTTCATTTTCATACTGTTGTCTTCTTGACGCCAGATGATGCATTTTTTCTTCTTCAGCTGCAAGTCTTGCCGCATTTTCTGCATATTCTGTCTTTGCCTGTGTTTCCAGTCGCAGCTTAATATTCAAAATATTCTGCATTCTGTAAATGAATTTTGCCATGCCCTGCTATCCCTCTATGGTTTTAAGCTTCGTAGTCCTTAAAAATCTCTGACAGCATTGCCAGTTCTTCTTCAAAACTGAATTTTTCATCCGTTGCCTGCCGCAAAAATTCATTTACTGCATCAATCTTTGAAATCGCATAGTCAATATTTTTATTAGAACCACTCTTGTATGCACCAATATTAATTAAATCTTCTGCTTCATTGTAAGTTGCCAGTACATTCTTCAATCTGCCCGCCATCTGTTTATGTTCCTTCGTTGTAATCTGACTCATACATCTTGAAATACTCTGAAGAACATCAATTGCCGGATAATGATTTTTATGTCCCAGCTTTCGTGATAACATAATATGGCCATCCAGTATGCTTCGCGCTGTATCTGTAATCGGCTCATTAAAGTCATCACCGTCAACCAGAACGGTATACAGTCCCGTAATAGAACCTTTTGCAGACATTCCTGCCCGTTCCAGAAGTTTTGGCATTTCGCTGTATACACTCGGCGGATATCCTCTTGTTACCGGAGGTTCCCCGGAAGCCAGACCGATTTCCCTTTGTGCCATGGAAAAACGGGTCAGCGAATCCATCATGAGTAAAACATCTTTCCCCTGATCCCTGAAATATTCCGCAATGGCTGTCGCTGTTTTTGCTGCCTTATTACGGATTAAAGCCGGTTTATCAGAGGTCGCCACAACAAGGACACTTCGTTTCATTCCCTCAGGACCTAAATCCCGCTCAACGAACTCCCGCACTTCCCTGCCACGCTCTCCAATCAGTGCGATAACATTAATATCCGCCTTCGTATTTCTTGCAAACATACCAAGCAGGGTACTTTTACCAACACCGCTTCCGGCAAAAATGCCGATTCGCTGTCCTTTACCGACTGTAAGAAGACCATCAACCGCTTTTACGCCAAGCGGAAGCACCTGACTGATAATTTCCCTTGACATCGGGTCCGGCGGCTGTGCCTCAACGGAATATTCTTCTGTGAGCCCCAGTTCTTCACCATTCATTGGATTGCCCAGTCCGTCAAGTGTATGTCCCAAAATGGCATCACCGACTTTTACCGCTAACGGTTTTTCTGTATTTTCCACAATACAGCCCGGTCCGATACCATCTACATTATCAAACGGCATCAAAAGCACTCTGGAATCTTTAAATCCTACAACTTCTGCATACAGATGGGACTCATTATCTGCGGAATGAATCACGCATAAATCATTGAGTTTTGCATCCGGTCCAATGGATTCAATGGTCAATCCGACAATCTTTGAAACCTTACCCAGCTTATCAAAGTAGGATTTTTGTGTTAAATTATAGTATTTTGCTACATTAAATTCTGCCAAATCCAAATCCCCCAACTTACTACATACAGCTTAACAATTTAATCTGTTTAATGAGATTATGCAGTTCCACATCAAGGCTGCAGTTAAAAACTCCTGAATCTGTTTCTATCATACATTCATTCTGATTTAACGCCATATCCTGCACAATATCAAGATTTACCTCATTGTTCATCGCACAATAGATTTTCCCCTGATTATTGAGTACAAAATTGTAATCATCAGGTGATACCTTAATGCTGTAGCTGTGACTGTTCTCTACATTCTTCAAAACATTGTTAATCAGATGCAGGACAATTTCTTTGTTATCTTCAGAAACTGTATGTGTCACTTCGGTAAATACTGCCAGCAGTGCTTCAACAATCTGTGGTTCCATATCGTTTCTGCGCTGTTCATAATCTTCTTCCAGCTGTTTTACCAGCTGTGCGTGCTGCTGTTCTAATTCCTGTTTTTTCTCTGTGAGCTGACGTTCCGATTCAATCGTTCCCGAATTAAATCCTTCCTTCTTTGCCTCTTCACGAATCTGTCCTGCCTGTGCCTGTGCCTGTGCCAGAATTTCTTCTGCTTGTACTTTGGCCTGTGCAAGGATTTCTTCTGCTTCTGCTCTTGCAGCTTCGGCAGATTCCTGTGTTATTTCTTCTGATGCCGCTGCTTCAGTATTGATTTCATCTTCCGGAAGCCGTTCTACAACGTCTGCATTTAGTCCATTGATAAATCCGTCTGAATCTACCTTCTGACGTTTTGCTGCTCTTGCCGCCTCTACCCGGTCTTTAATAATATCATTGTAATCAATGATTCTTTCACTTTTACTGATTGTTGTTCCAACCTTTAGCAAATTAGACAATGATTTCGTCACCTCCGCCTCTTGCAATTACAATCTCTGCTGAATCTTCAAGCTTTCTGATTACATTTACAATCTTCTGCTGTGCTTCTTCAACATCCTTCATACGGACAGGTCCCATGAAGTCCATATCTTCGCGAATCATAACAGCAAGACGTTTTGAAAGGTTGTTTAAGATTACATTCTGCACCTCTTCTGTTGCACCCTTTAATGCAAGTGCCAGATCGGCATTGTCTACATCTCGTAATACACGCTGAATTGCTCTGTCGTCCAGTGAAAGAATATCCTCAAATACGAACATCTTCTTACGGATTTCATCTGCAAGTTCCGGTTCTTCAACTTCGAGAGTTTCCATAATATGTTTTTCTGTTCCACGGTCAACAGAATTGAGGATTTCTACGATTGCATCGACACCGCCGACAATTGTGTAATCCTGGTTGACCAGTGCAGAAAGCTTTCTTTCAAGCACTTTTTCGACCTGCTTGATAACATCCGGTGATGTTCTGTCCATCTGTGCAATTCTTCTTGCTACATCTGCCTGTTTCTCCGGTGGCAGTGATGACACTACCATCGAAGACATGGAAGCCGGCAGATATGAAAGAATTAAAGCGATGGTCTGCGTCGCCACGCTCGTGGCCGGCAC
>OGYD01000635.1_pt1 | contig 28749 bp, 29 predicted proteins | sample 1576441 | NCBI WGS metagenome assembly OGYD01 (sample SAMEA3541537, study PRJEB24748) | human gut metagenome | biome: human gut; feature: human-associated habitat; material: faeces | place: China | collected 2012 | reverse complement strand
AAGGCCCTCTCAGTCACCTTCGGTGACAGCTCTCCCAGAGGGAGAGCCAAGGGGGGCGCTGCAACTGTGCCATATGTCATATTAGCCTAAAGAAACGGAGCGCATCTGCACCGATACGCTCCGTTAACTGTCTTACGAACGCCCCGCAAATGGCGGGAGCCTGTTTTTATGGCGCAGTGAGGGTGAAAATGTCTCACAGCGGCGCAAAAATAAAAAATGTTTCCCAAGACGCATCGGGTATGTTATAGTGATGACAATCTCGCGCAAAAAAGAAGGAGGAGACACAATGGCACAACTCAGACCGAAGATCGTGAAGCTGGCGAAAATCATTGGGGGCGTTACCGGCATCACGACCAAGATCGACGAAAATGCGCCCGAATACTACTGCATGGCGGGCATCCTCTCGGATGACGAGGCGGACATCGCCATCGCCGCCGGTCTGCGCAAGGAGCGCACCGCGGGCTATCTCGCCAAAAAGGTCGGCAAGACCGTGGAGGAGATCGCACCGCTGCTCGACAACCTCGTTTACTACGGCATCTTCCGCCGCTCGATGGACAAGGCGCTCGGCGAGGACGTGTATTACATGCAGATCTTCGCGCCCGGCATCCTCGAGATGATGGTCAACCAGAAGGAGCTGCTGGAAACGCATCCGGAGGTCGGCCGCGCGTTCGATGAGTACACCCGCAACCTCGCCGCGAGCATGGGCGCCATGATCCCCGACGGCTACGGCCTCATGCGCGTCATCCCGGTCGAGAGCGCGCTCGAGGGCATCGAGGGCGTGAGCGACTATGAGCGCATCTCGCACTATCTGGATAAGTACGACCGCTTTTCCGTGTCCCCGTGCTCGTGCCGCGCGTCGCGCTCGAGCCTCGGCGATGGCTGCAGCCACCTCGAGGAGGATATGTGCGTGCAGATGGGCAGAGGCGCCGAGCACTACATCCGCACCGGCCGCGCCAGGGAGATCACGCGCGAGCAGGCGCTGGAGATCATTCAGCGCGCGGAGGAAAACGGCCTCATGCACGACATGGTCAACATCGAGGAGCCGGGCGAGAGCGCGGCCATCTGCAACTGCTGCGCCTGCGCCTGCTTCGGTCTGCGCGTGGGTCTGATGTTCGGCGCGCGCGATGCGATCCGCTCCAACTACGTCGCCGAGGTGGACGAGGCCAAGTGCGTCGCCTGCGGTCAGTGCGTGGAGACCTGCCCCGGCAACGCGCTCAAGCTCGGCCAGAAGCTGTGCTCGACCGAGGATCTGACGCCGCAGCCGGATTATGTCAAGCTCTCCGAGACCATCCACCCCAAGCGCTCGTGGAACCCCGACTACCGCGAGGATCACGAGGACGTCATGCCCACCGGCACCGCGCCGTGCAAGACCGCCTGCCCCGCGCACGTACCCGTGCAGGGCTATCTGAAGCTCGCCGCGCAGGGGCGCTACACCGACGCGCTCGAGCTCATCAAGAAGGAAAATCCGTTCCCGGCCGTCTGCGGCCGCATCTGCAACAAGCGCTGCGAGGCCGAGTGCACCCGCGGCGCGGTCGACGAGGCCGTCGCCATCGACGAGGTCAAGCGCTTCATCGCCGACCATGACCTGCACGAGGCCACGCGCTTTGTGCCGAAGCTGTGCAACCAGATCGGCCGCCCGTACACGGAGAAGATCGCCGTCATCGGCGCAGGCCCCGCGGGCATGAGCTGTGCCTACTACCTTGCCAACAAGGGCTACCCCGTGACCGTGTTCGACCGCAACCCCGTTCCCGGCGGTATGCTCACGCTCGGCATCCCGAACTTCCGCCTCGAAAAGGACGTGCTCAACGCCGAGATCGACATCCTGCGTGAGATGGGCGTCGAATTCCGCTGCGGTGTCGAGGTCGGCAGGGATATCACCATCGAGCAGCTGCGCGAGCAGGGCTACAAGGGCTTCTATGTCGCCATCGGCGCGCAGAAGTCGGCCAAGCTCGGCGTTGCGGGCGAGGAGCTCACGGGCGTCTACGGCGGCGTGGACTTCCTGCGCGCCGTGAACCTCGGCGAGCAGCCGGCCATCGGCAAGCGCTGTGCCGTCATCGGCGGCGGCAACGTGGCCATGGACGTCTGCCGCAGCGCGGTGCGCCTCGGCGCGGACGAGACCTATGTCCTCTACCGCCGCAGCGAGGCAGAGCTGCCCGCCGACCCCGAGGAGGTCAGAGAGGCGATGGAAGAGGGCGTGCGCTTCCGCTTCCTGACCGCTCCGGTCGAGATCCTCGGTGCGGACGGCAAGGTCACCGGCATCCGGGTCGAGCGCATGGCGCTCGGCGAGCCGGACGAGAAGGGCCGCCGCAAGCCCGTCGGCACGGGCGAATTCGAGACGATCGCGCTCGACTCCGTCATCGGCGCCATCGGCCAGACGGTCGACTGGGGCACGCTCGACATCGGCGCGCTCACGACGACGAAAAAGGGCACGGCCGAGGCCGACGCCTTCACGTATCAGACCGCGCAGCCGGACATCTTCGTCGGCGGCGACTGCTACACCGGTCCGAAGTTTGCCATCGACGCCATCGCCGCCGGCAAGGAGGCCGCCATCAGCCTGCACCGCTTCGTGCACCCCGGTCAGACGCTCACCGCCGGACGCGACCGCCGCGTGTACCGCTCGCTCGACAAGGAGCACGTGCTGCTCGAGACGGCGGGCTTTGATAAGGATCACCGCCAGATGCCGGGCTACAACGCGGCCAAGGCCAAGACGTTCTCCGACGCACGCGTCACGTTCACGGAGGAGCAGGTCAAAAAGGAGTGCGCCCGCTGCCTCGGCTGCGGCGCGACGAAGGTCGACAGCTACCTGTGCATCGGCTGCGGATTGTGCACCACGAAGTGCAAGTTCGACGCCATCCACCTCAAGAAGGTGCGCGACTGGCACGCGGGCTCGTATGAGACCATGCCGATCAAGGTCGCCGAGGGCGTCGTCAAGCGCGCCGGCAGCATCGTCAAGAAGGCGGTTTTGAAGTAATGCACGAGCTGGCACTGTGCGACGCGCTGCTCAAAATGGTGCGCGACATCTCCCGCAAGCAGGCGCTCGAGGGTGTGCGCAGCATCACGGTGCGCGTCGGGACGCTCTCGGGCGTCATCCCGCACTTTCTCACCGACTGCTGGGTCGCCGTGACCGACGGCACGGAGTATGACGGCGTGCCGCTGCACGTCGAGACCGAGGCGGGTCGCGCCCGCTGTCTCGACTGCGGCGCGGAGTTTGAGGCCGACGTCAACGACCTCACCTGCCCCGGCTGCGGCGGGAAAAAGCTCATGCCGCTCACCGGCCGCGACATGACGCTGCAGGAGATTGAGGCAGTATAGCCCCGCAAACAGCATAGAAAAATTCCCCCGAAAGCTGTTGCTTTCGGGGGAATTCTTATACGCAGATCAGAAGTCGGCGTTTCCGACCGTGCGCGGATGCAGCTCCACGTCGCGGATGTTGCTCACGCCGGTCAGGTACATGACCATGCGCTCGAAGCCGAGACCGAAGCCCGCGTGGCGGCAGCTGCCGTAGCGGCGCAGGTCAAGATACCACCAGTAGTCGGCCTCGTTGAGACCGAGCTCCTGCATACGCTTGGTGAGCAGGTCGAGCCGCTCCTCACGCTGGCTGCCGCCGATGATCTCGCCGATGCCCGGCACGAGGCAGTCCGCCGCGGCGACGGTCTTGCCGTCGTCGTTCATGCGCATATAAAACGCCTTGATGTCCTTCGGATAATCCGTGACGAAGACGGGCTTATTGAACACCTGCTCGGTCAGGTAGCGCTCGTGCTCGGTCTGCAGGTCGATGCCCCACTCCACGGGGTAATCGAACTTGTGGCCGGACTCCTCCAGCAGCTTCACGGCGTCGGTATACGTGATGCGGCCGAAGTCGTTGTCCACGACGTTGTGCAGGCGCTCAAGCAGGCCCTTATCCACGAAGGAATTGAAGAATTCCAGCTCCTGCGGGCACTTTTCGAGCACGGTGTTGATGATGAACTTCACCATCGCCTCCATGCACTCGAGGTCGTCGTCGAGGTCGGCGAACGCCATCTCCGGCTCGATCATCCAGAACTCGGCGGCGTGGCGCTGGGTGTTGGAGTTCTCGGCGCGGAACGTCGGGCCGAAGGTGTACACGTCGCCGAAGGCGAGCGCGAAGTTTTCGGCATTGAGCTGGCCGGACACGGTCAGGTTCGTGCTCTTGCCGAAGAAATCCTTGCTGAAATCGACCTTGCCGTCATCCGTGCGCGGCAGGTTGTCGAGGTCGAGCGTCGTGACGCGGAACATCTCGCCCGCGCCCTCGCAGTCAGAGCCCGTGATGATCGGGGTCTGCACATAGACGAAGCCACGCTCCTGGAAGAACGTGTGCACCGCCTGCGCCGCCACACTGCGCACGCGGAACGTCGCGCTGAAGAGGTTCGTGCGCGGACGCAGATGCTGGATCGTGCGCAGAAATTCCACACTGTGGCGCTTTTTCTGCAGCGGATAATCCGGCGCGGACGCGCCCTCGAGCGTGATGCTGTCGGCCTTGAGCTCGAACGGCTGCTTGGCGTCCGGCGTGAGCACGAGCTCGCCGTGCACGATGAACGCCGCGCCGACGTTCTGGCGGGCGATGTCGTCGTAATTGTCGAGCTTGCCGCGCTCGAGCACGACCTGCAGGCTCTTGAAGCAACTGCCGTCGTTGAGCTCGATAAAGCCGAAATTCTTCATGTCGCGGATCGTGCGCGCCCAGCCGCAGACGGTCAGGGTCTGGCCGCCGAAGGCCTCCGGCGCTGCGTAGATGCCGGCGATGTGCTGTCTTTTCATATCTTCCGCCTCGTTTTCGATGGATTTTATCTGGGTAACTCTTATATTATACGCATTTACGGCAGATTTTTCAACCGCTTTTGCACGCGTCAGGCAATGATGTGGATGGCCGCGTGGTTGTTGCTGAGCCGGACGTCCGTCGTCACGCCGCCGGCCTCACCGTCGCGCGTCCACGCCACAGGCTCCTGGAACGTGAAGCGCAGATTCTTCGACTGCACGAGGATGACGTTCTCGTTGTCGTAATACTGGTTGAGCACGCCCGTGATGATGCGGCTCAGGTCGCCGAACTGCTTCGGACGGCGGATGAGCAGCGTCTCAAACAGACCGTCGCCCAGACTCACGAGGTCCTTGCGCAGCCGCACCATGCCAGCCACGGAGGTCGAGTTCGACACGCCGCCGAAGATGAAGTCCCCGTCGACCGTGCCGCCGTCATACTCCACGTGCGCGCAGTAGTGGTCGATGCTGTTGAGGCGGCTCATCGCCTCGAGCACGTAGGCCAGATGACCGAGCGCCTGCTTTTCGTTTTGCGGCGTCTCATAGCTCACCGCCGTGAACGCGCCGAAGGCCGCCACATAGGTGAAAAAGCTCTTGTCGCCGAAGCTGCCGACGTCGAACGCCGTCGGCGTACCGGTCACGATGCGCAGCGCGGCGTCGGTCGCGTTTTTCGGCAGGCCGAGCGTCGAGGCCACGTCGTTGGTCGTGCCCATCGGGATGTAGCCGAGCGGAGGCGGATTCGGTACCTGCATCAGACCGGACACGACCTCGCTGAGCGTGCCGTCGCCGCCGATGCAGGCCACGGTGTCATACTCCGCCGCGTGCTGCGCCGCAAATAGCGTCGCGTCGCCGCGTCCCTGCGTGAAGTACACCGTCGTCAGATAGCCGCCGCTGTCGAGAATGTTCATCACCTCGCCAAAGCCGTTTTTGTAGCCGCTGCGTCCGGCCATGGGGTTGATGATCAGCATCATGCGTTTTTTCATAGTCAGCCTCCTGTCGGAATAGCAAAAAAGGGCATGGCGTACTGCCATGCCCCCGAGATTCTGTGATCAGCCAAGCTCGTTCATTTTCTGAGCCATTGCAGACTTCTTGTGCGCTGCGTTGTTCTTGTGGATCAGACCCTTGCCGGCCGCGCGGTCAACAGCCTGGACAGCAACTTTATAGGTACTGACGGCTGCGTCACGGTTGCCTTCGGCAACAGCCGCATCAAACTTCTTCAGGTTGGTCTTCAGGGCGGATTTCTCAGCCTTGTTTTTCATGTTCTGCAGCTTGGACTTCTCGTCTCTCTTCATTGCGGACTTGATGTTCGGCATTTCTCAATCGCCACCTCCTCCTATAAAATTCAGTCATGGATATGACCGTGCAATGTTCTGCAAGTGTTGATGATATCATCAAACCTTTCAAATTGCAAGCCTTTTTTTCAATTTTCATTATAATTGTATCCATTTGTGGCAACGCTTGCTGTGTGCCACAAGATGTGGCGTCAGAAAGGAGCAAATCATGCCGAATTTTCCCCGTACTGACCTCGCCGTCGAGGCCGAAGCCCTCCGCAGCGCCGCCGCTGCGGCGCAGCTGCCCGGCGTGCGCGCCGCGCAGACACAGCGCCGCGGCTTTGCCATAACGCAGGTGGAGGTGCTCGATGCCGCCGGTTCCGATGCGTTATGTAAACCGATCGGGCGGTACGACACGCTCGACCTCACCCCGCTGCTGCGCCGTGCGGACGATGCCTTCGAAAACGCCGCACAGACGCTCTCCGAGCTTCTGCGCGCCGCCCTGCCGCTGATGCCGGAGGCATCCGTGCTCGTCGTCGGGCTCGGCAACCGGGCGATCACGCCCGACGCCGTCGGACCGGATGCCATGCAGAGCGTGCTCGTCACGCGCCACCTGCGCGCGCAGCTGCCCGAGCAGTTCGGACGCTTTCGCTCCGTGGCGGCACTGACACCCGGCGTGCTCGGCACAACGGGCGTGGAATCGGCCGAGCTCGTCCGCGCCATGACCGACCGCCTGCGCCCGGATGCCGTCATTGTGGTCGATGCGCTCGCCTGCGCCGAATATGACCGCCTCGGCCGCACCATACAGCTCACCGACACCGGCATCACGCCCGGCAGCGGCGTCGGCAACGACCGTGCGGGGCTTGATCGCGCCACGCTCGGCGTTCCGGTCGCGGCCATCGGACTGCCGACGGTCATCGACGCAGGCAGCCTCACAGACGACCCGCGCGCCGAGCGGATGTTCGTCACGCCGCGCGATATCGACGCAGTCGTGCGTGACGCTGCCAAGCTCATCGGCTACGGCATCGACCTCGCGCTGCACGACGGCCTGACCGTGGCAGATCTCGACCTCCTGCTGTCGTGAGCCGTGTTTCACGTGAAACATTTCCCGCCGCACTCGACATTGTTTCACGTGAAACATCACAAAAATTTGCCGCAGCGCCCGCAAGCGGTTGAAAACGACGCCGCGCGCTGGTATAATAGCGGCAAACACGATTTAGGGAGGCAAACCATGGGCAAAATCATTGCCGTCGCCAACCAGAAAGGCGGGGTCGGCAAGACGACGACGTGCGTGAACCTGACCTGCGCGCTCAAAAAGCGCGGGCGGCGCGTGCTCCTCATCGACTGCGACCCGCAGGGCAACAGCACCTCCGGCATGGGCGTGGACAAGACCGTGACGCCCAATTGCTACGACCTGCTGATGAACGGCGCGGCCGCTGCCGACTGTATCCGCAGCACGAAATACGGCGACGTGCTGCCGGCAAATATGAATCTCTCCGGCTGCTCGGTCGAGCTCGTCGGCTCTGCGCAGCGGGAATACATCATGAAAAACGCGCTTACTCCGGTGCAGGCGGACTATGACTTCATCCTCATCGACTGTCCGCCGTCGCTCGAGCTGCTGACGATCAATGCGCTCGTCGCGGCCGACAGCGTGCTCATCCCGGTGCAGTGCGAGTATTATGCGCTCGAGGGCATCGCCGATCTCATGCGCAGCATCAAAATGTGCAACAAGCGCCTCAATCCGGAGTTGAGCGTACAGGGCATCGTCATGACCATGTATGACGGGCGCACGAAGCTGTCCGATCAGGTCGTGAACGAGGTGCGCAAATTCTTCGGCAAAAAGGTCTATAAGACCATGATCCCGCGCAACGTGCGCCTGTCCGAGGCGCCGAGCCACCGCAAACCCGCCATCGCCTACGACAAGGAGTCCAAGGGTGCGCGGGCATATCTGCATCTGGCGGGGGAGCTCATCAAGCGCGAGGAAAAAGCGGCGAAGGCGGCGCAGGAAGCTGCGGCAGCGGCCGCAAAGGAGGCGGAACATGGGTAAAGACGGGAAAAAAGGTCTCGGCATGGGGCTCGGGGCGCTGTTCGGGGAGGAATATCCGACCGCGCAGCCCGAGCGCGAGGAGACGGCGCCGGATCTGCTGCCGATCGAGAAGATCGAGCCGCGCGCCGACCAGCCGCGCAAGCGCTTTGACCCCGAGGCGCTGGAAATGCTCGCCGAGTCCATCCGCACCTACGGGCTCATCCAGCCGATCACGGTGCGGCCGCTCGACAGCGGCTTTTATCAGATCATCGCGGGCGAGCGCCGCTGGCGCGCCAGCCGCATGGCCGGGCTGAGGGAGGTGCCGGTGCGCATCCTCACGGCCGACGAGCAGCGCGCCATGGAAATGGCGCTGGTCGAAAACCTGCAGCGCGAGGACCTGAACCCCATCGAAGAGGCAAAGGGCTACCGCGCCCTGCAGGACGTGTACGGTATGACGCAGGACGATGTGGCGCAGAGCGTGGGCAAGTCGCGCCCCGCCGTCGCCAATGCGATGCGGCTTCTGGCGCTGTCGGAGCAGGTCCTGAAGCTCGTCGAGGACGGGACGCTCTCGGCCGGTCACGCGCGTGCACTCCTACCACTCAGCGACCCGGAAATTCAGCTCGCCGCGGCAAAAACCGTCATCGAAAAGGGGCTCTCGGTGCGCCGCGCCGAGGCGCTGGCTGCGCAGCTTCTGAAGGAAACGCAGGGAAAAGCGGCAGCAAAGCCCGCCGGCGTCGATTACCTCGGCGAATGCGCGCGCCATCTCGAGCAGGTGCTCGGGCGCAAGGTGCGCATGACGCAGGGACGCAAGACCGGGCGCATCGAGCTGGAATACTACGACGCGGACGACCGCGAGGCGCTGCTGCAGGCGCTCGAGGCCATCGGCCGCAGGAACTGATATACATAGAATGTAGAGGAGACAGAGACAACATGATTGACATTCGACTCATCCGCGAAAACCCCGATCTCGTTCGGGAAAACATCCGCAAGAAGTACCAAGACGCCAAGCTCCCGCTCGTCGATGAAGTGATCGAGCTCGACAAGGCCAACCGCGCCGCCATCAATGAGGCGTCGAATCTGCGCGCCGAGCGCAACACCCTGTCGAAGCAGATCGGCATGCTCATGGGACAGGCGAAAAAAGACCCATCCAAGCTCGCCGAGGCCGAGGTCGTCAAGGCGCAGGTCACCGCGCAGGCCGCGCGGCTGGCCGAGCTGGAGCAGCAGGAGGCCGAGCTCGAGGCCAAGATCCACAAGATCATGCTCACCATCCCGCAGATCATCGACCCGAGCGTGCCGCTCGGCCCGGATGACAGCTGCAACGTTGAGGTGCAGCGCTTTGGCGACGCCGTCGTGCCGGATTTCCCGATCCCGTACCACACGGAGATCATGGAGCGCTTTGACGGCATCGATCTTGACGCCGCGCGCCGCGTCTCCGGCAACGGTTTTTACTACCTCATGGGCGATATCGCGCGGCTGCACGAGGCCGTGCTGACCTATGCGCGCGATTTCATGATCGACAAGGGCTTTACTTACTGCATCCCGCCGTTTATGATCCACGGCAACGTCGTCGAGGGGGTCATGAGCCAGACGGACATGGACGCCATGATGTACAAGATCGAGGGCGAGGACCTCTACCTGATCGGCACGAGCGAGCACTCTATGATCGGCCGCTACATCGACCAGATCCTCACCGAGGATCAGCTCCCGCAGACGATGACGTCCTATTCGCCCTGCTTCCGCAAGGAGAAAGGCGCGCACGGCATCGAGGAGCGCGGCGTGTACCGCATCCACCAGTTTGAAAAGCAGGAGATGATCGTCGTCTGCCGCCCGGAGGAGAGCATGGACTGGTACGAGAAGCTCTGGCGCTACTCCGTCGAGCTCTTCCGCAGCATGGACATTCCGGTGCGCCAGCTCGAGTGCTGCTCCGGCGACCTCGCCGACCTGAAGGTCAAGTCCTGCGACATCGAGGCGTGGAGCCCGCGCCAGCAGAAATATTTCGAGGTCTGCTCCTGCTCGAATCTCGGCGACGCGCAGGCACGCCGTCTGCACATCCGCGTCAAGGGCAAGGACGGCAAGAATTACCTCGCCCACACGCTCAACAACACCTGCGTCGCCCCGCCGCGTATGCTCATCGCGTTCCTTGAGAATAACCTCCAGCCCGACGGCAGCGTCGTCATCCCCGAGGTGCTGCGCCCCTACATGGGCGGCAAGGAAGTCCTTGTGCCGAAGCACTGAGGATGCGCAGCGCAGCAGCATAGAGATCATAGAAAAATGGAGGCAGCATCATGAAAAAGCCCGGTTGGCTCGATGAATTCAAGACATTTATCTCGCGCGGCAACGTCATTGACCTGGCAGTCGGCGTCGTTGTCGGCGGCGCGTTCACGGCCATCGTCACCGCGCTCGTCAACGACATCATCAACCCGCTCATCTCGCTCATCATCGGCGGACTGGATTTCTCCGGCGTGACCGTCGGCGTGTTCCCGATCGGCGATCTGATCATGGCGATCATCAATTTCCTGTGCATTTCGTTCGTCGTGTTCTGGATGGTGAAGATCATCAACCGCTTCAACCGCAAAAAGGCGGACGAAGACGAGCCTGAGCCGGAAGTCCCGGCTGAGCCCACGACTGAGGAGCTGCTGGCGGAGATTCTCGCTGAGCTCAAGCTCAGAAACAGCCGTGCCGCCGCAGCACAAACGCTCGACGATACGGAAAAGGAAGAATCTTCCGCCTCTGAGCGCTAAAAAAGTACTTGACACCTCGGGGCTTATATGTTATAGTATATAAGCCTTGAGGGGTCAATTGTATATCGCGGAGTGGAGCAGTTCGGTAGCTCGTCGGGCTCATAACCCGGAGGTCGCAGGTTCAAATCCTGTCTCCGCAACCAAATCTGTTACCGTTGTTGATACAATATCAGCAACGGTAATTTTTTATTTTCTTCTGTTCTGTAGGCGTTTTCTGCGTGAAAACAGGGATTTTTGGAACATTTTCGGCTGAGAACTAACTGCACCGCCCCATTTGCCGCAGCTACCTGCCCTGAAATCACGGCTTGGTGGTAATTGCAATCGTTATAAGATATAAACGATAAATGATTACTTTCTATATACATAGAACCGTCCATGGCTGGGAGTACCCCTGGCTGCGGACGGTTTTTTAGTGATACCCATGGGACAGAAAGGACAAAAAGGACAGAACTGAGCCGGTATCATTCTTACTGATTTGGTCCTGCTTCTTACATAAATACTGGATTTTTTGCATCGAGTGCAGTATAATTTTAATAATGTCATTCGGGAGGAATTGCCATGCCTCGTATCTCAACGAAAGAGAATAAAAACATATATCAGACTACCAGAGAGGAACTTGTACTTTCCCGTGAGGCAGCCAGTGAGCTGATGGAAACCATTTCTCCGGAAAGACTGGTTCGCATTGAGGGTGATTCATATTTGCCGCACCCGGAAGAAGTGCTGGAGATGGCAAAAGGCTATAAAAAACCGGCTTTGTGTAACTATTTCTGCTCACAACAGTGCCCCATTGGCAGGCAGTATGTTCCAGAGATAAAAATCAATGATCTGTCTCGGATTGTTCTCGGAATGCTATCATCGCTCAACTCCATGCAGCGGGAAAAGGATCGTCTGATTGACATTTCTGCCGATGGAATGATCGACAATGACGAGTTGCCGGATTTCATACGGATACAAAGAGAGTTGGAAAAAATGTCTGTTGCGGTGGAAACGCTCCAGCTTTGGGTGGAGCAAATGATGGCAGACGGCAAAATCGATATGAAACGGTATAGTGACTTGACGAAGAAATAAGACATAGCAGCGCTTCTGATTTGAGGAGCGCTGCTATTTTTCGCTATTTGCATAATATAGGATGCTTATTTTGCAGGACCCGTCATGTTTTTCTTGGTACGGAATCTGTATTATATAGATGTAATCGCAGAGCACGACAGAAGGAGGAGATGAAAATGAGTGTGCGTGAACGGATTCTGACGATACGGATAGCAGAAGCAATTTTGAAACAACCGGAAATTGCCGAGGAACTCAGAATTTCTGCGGAGTTGGTTGAGTGTAGGGATAGTCAATGAAATGAAAGGAGCGATTATCAATGATCAATCACATCGAAGAAGCCTATCAGGAAAACACGCTGGAGGAAGCGAATTCAAAGGGTAAGCTGATTGCTTGGATTAAAATGCACAAGAAGCAGTTGGCTCTTGCGGGTGTTGGATGTACTGCAACACTGATTCTTGTCATTCTTGGCCTGAAAAATAAGGACGAGCTTCTCACATTGTGGACATCGCTTTCAAAAGCAGTGAATTCACCTTTGGAGCGGTCTGCTTTGCCGATTCAAGAGTGCGAATCCAACATCCCAATGCCGAGCGCAATAATGCCCAGAACATATACACGTCCATCAGAGCAGACGAATGTGAGATGGCATCTTAGAATGCTTCCCGATGGGTGGCATCATTCAGCGGCAAAAAAAGCTGAGGCAGATGCTATGGGAATTGTTCTTCCTCCGAATCAGACAATCGTGGATCCGTACTCAAAAAATGTGGCCTAAGCAATCAATAGAGAAGAAAGGTTAGTACACTTCCGTACTCCTTTTCTATAGGGCAATCAGGTTCAGGGTTCAGATTAACCGTGAATCAACTAATCTGAACCCTGAACGCGGTCCTATGCTTCGATACAGGAAAATAGTTGATAATTATCCTTAATCCTAAACCCATCAACGCCGCTGTTGCTTTCCACATTTTTCTTTTTCCAACAACAGTACAACAGTAAAATATATACTCACAATCTTACTGGGAGGTATTTATATGAGATTCACAAAGGGAAACCGCCAGAAAGTACTCAACGACAATGAAGGCTTTTCTACAACAACAAGCTATAGCAACAGAAATTTTCAAGAGGACCGTACATACTCAATAGCCGACGGAAAGCTAAGTATCCGGGCTAAGGGGAAAACATCGTGGGCGGACAGCAGGTTCGATGATACTAACATTTACGGCGCAGATGATGAAGAAACAAAGCGCTTTTTACGTAAGTTTAGGGATCAATTAAATTTGGAGGATGAGTAATTCAAGGATAATTATAAACAAGCAGTGAAATAGTCTTTCCTAATAAGCATCGGTCTCGGTTTGCCGTCTTTTGGATGCAAACCGAGATCGTTTTTTCTCCGTCACAGCGTAGTTGCAATCTCTGCTTTGTCTTTGAACACAAATACGACCCGCTCGTTGGCATGGACAGCGACATGGTCGATGAATTCCACGCCGATGGCAAAGCGCAGCAAGCGCGCGCAGCGTGAGCACTATGCCGCAAAGCGCGGCTCGTGGAACGGACTCTCCCCGGTCACCCGGGTCGTGCAGAGCAAAAAGACCTATGACCGAACCCGCGTGAAACGGGAAGCCCGCCGCGCAAATGACGCGTGAAGCCTCCGAAGCGTGCCGATCTCCCCTGCCGGTGCGGGCGCATCCCTTTTTCATATGGAAAAGCATCGGAAAGGGCTTGCCAAAAGTTAGACGAGATGGTAAAGTGGGTTTGTATGTGCCAATTTGCCGGGACACCGGCGGGCAGCCGTGCGCGTGGGAAGCGCCGTCTGCCGGAAAGGGGAACAAAGAAGATGGGTTATCTGAAATATCTCAAGCTCATGAACCGCATGAACGCCGTCACGCAGGTGCCGCAGCCGCCGGTGCCGCAGTTTGAAAAATACTGCAAGCTGTTCGTGACCGACGAGGAGTACGACATCATGATGGGCATGAAGCTGCGCGGCAACACCGAGGCAGAGCTGCGCGCGCTCTACACGGGCAGCGACTGGGCCGGCACGCTCTACGATATGTGCCGCAAGGGCTTCCTGCTCAAGATCTACGACGGGCCGGAGCCGACGTTCGACCTCGCGCCGATGCTGCCGGGCTGGTTTGAGTTTCCGCTGTCGACGGGCGAGGACAATGAGACGCTGCAAAAGGCGTCGGAGCTGTTCACCTCGGCCATCAACATGGTCACCACGCTCAACGTCGAGCCGCTGCGCACGGGCTACGCCGTCATGAACAATCTCAACAAGCTCAAGGGCGACAAGGGCCACATGGAGGTCGCGCTCCCGCTCGAGGGCAAGGCCGCCGGCAAGGTCGTGCACGTGGACCGCAAGCTCTCCAACGACACGACGAGCGTCGTGCCGAGCTATCAGCTCGAGGCGTATCTCGACAGCCTGCCGGACGACGCGCCCATCAGCGTCATGCACTGCTTCTGCCGCAACATCCGCCGCAGAGAGGGTCTGCAGCCCAAGCACCCCACGCCGGATGAGGTGTGCCTGTGCGTCGGCAACATCGCCAAGCAGATCATCGAGTACGGTGTCGGCCGCCAGGTCAGCAAGGCCGAGGCGCGCCAGATCCTCGTCGACTGCGAGAACAAGGGCTGCGTGCATCAGGTGTTCCACTACGCCTGCAACATGGACGAGGAGACGACCGCCATCTGCAACTGCGACACGCAGTGCTGCGAGATGCTCGGCTCGTACACGCGCGGCGGCATGCAGCCGCTGTATATGCGCGCGCACGCAAAGCCCGTCATCGTCCACCCGGAAAACTGCAACGGCTGCAACATCTGCAACCACTTCTGCCCGACCGTGGCCACCGGCTTCAATGCGCAGACCGGCAAGGTGTTCGTGGAGTATCAGCGCTGCATCGGCTGCGGCGTGTGCGTCACAAAGTGCCCGAAGGACGTGCGCGAGATGGTCGACGGCGACCGCGTGCTCTTCTGCAAGCCGCTCAAGAAGTCGCTCGTGCGCGAGCGCAACGTCCGCCGCCAGCCGAAGAAGAACTGAATGCACGAGGCGGCCATTGCCAAGGAGGTCTTTGACATCGCACAGCAGGCGATGACAGAAAACGGCCTCACGCGCCTCACGCGCGTCGTCATGGACATCGGCGAATACTCCGCCGTTGTGCCCGAGCAGCTTCAGCTCGTGTTTCAGATCGCGGTGCATAACACCGCCATGGACGGCTGCGCGCTCGAGATCCATGACCTGCCCGGCGAGCTGGGCATGTATGTGCGCACGATCGAGGGCGAATAGACTGTCAAAAAACCTCGTAGCCTTTGCGCCTGCGGGCGCAAAGAAAGTCCGATCATTTTCTTCGGCGACATGTGCGGCGAAAAAAATACTTCTCAGGCTGCAAGTGTGGAATTTGTGCGCCGGCGGCGCACAAATTATGCGCGCAGCAGACTGCAAACCCCCTTGTCAAAAAGGAATACTTTTTGACAGCTTCAACGCCCGCAGGGACTGTTGTCCCTGCGGGCGTGTTTTGTGGGTTGTTCTGTGCTTTAGATGTAGAAGGCAGGCTCCTTGCGCCCGACGCAGTATTTTTTCACCGTCGCGGCGGCAGCCAGCCGCAGCGGCAGCGGCACGCTGCGCGCCGTCTGCGGGCAGATCTGGATGCAGCGCATACAGGAGATGCACTTGCGCTTGTCGACCTTTTTCGGCGCGTCCTTCGGGATCGCGCCGGCGGGACAGTTGTCCGCGCACAGACCGCAGCTGATGCAGCGCAGACCGCCGGTCGGCTTGAGCGGCAGACCGTTGTAGTCACAGTAGGGCTTGTTTCCGGGCACGGTGATCCCGGCAGGTGCGTCCCCGGCGAGCTTTTGTGCCAGCTGCGCACAGAACGCCGCGATCCTGGCGCGGTCGGATGCATCCGGACGCCCGATGGCGATGTCGGTGTTGATCGAGTGCGGCGCGATGACCTCCGCCGCCGCGACCACGCGAAAGCCCAGCGGGGCGAGCGTGTCGCGCATTTCCAGCAGCGCATCGTCCACGGCGCGGTTGCCGAACACGGCCACGAGCGTGACCGGGGTGTCCGTTCCGTGCAGGGCGCGCACGCGCGCAAGGCACGGCTCGGGCACGCGCCCGCCATAGACCGGGAAGAACAGCAGCAGACGGTCGTCGGCGGTGAAGGTTTTCGCCTCGGCGTGTACGGTGATGTCGGTGCAGGCGTCCGGCGCGCCGAGCTGCTCGGTGAAGAGGCCGGCGACGGTCTTTGTGCCGCCCGTGGGACTGAAGTAATACAGGTGCAGGTTGTGCGGTTGCATGGCATGACCTCCCGTTGAGTTTGTGTTGTGTTTGTGTTCGTGTGGTTTCATCATAGCAAATGCCGCGCGCGATTGCAACTGCGCAGCCGCTTGCCGCGCCGGGACGCGTGTGCTATACTGGCGGCAGAAAACGAAAGGAGGCGGCCGCCGTGCGCGAATCCGCAACGAAAAAAGTGATCGCCGAGAGCCTTAAGCGCCGTATGCTCCGGCACAACCTGACGGACATCACCGTGACCGACCTGTGCACGGACGCGGAGATCAACCGCCGCACGTTCTACCGGCACTTCACGGACAAGTACCAGCTCGTGACGTGGATCTACGAAAACGGCTTCCAGAAGGCGATCGGCGACGATGAGCCGGGGCTGTTCGACCTCTTCGGCCGCGTGTGCACGTATCTGTATGCCGACCGCGCGTTTTACGCCCGCGCACTCACGTTCACGGGGCAAAACTCGTTCCGCGACTTTCTCTGCGGCCGGCTGCATCCATATTTGCAGAAGGATTTTTCCGACCTTTTTTCCAATCCGCAGACCGAGGCGTTCATGTCCGGGAAAATGTCGAATGTCGTCATCGACATCGTGCAAAACTGGCTCGTGCAGCCGGATTGCCCGCCGCCGGAGGAGTTCGCGCCGTGGGCGCTGAACCTGTGGCGGAGCATTATGGGGCGCTGGAAAGACCTCGGCGATGCATGGGAGCACACTCTAGACCACAAAAACGCATAAGTGAGGCGAAAAGCCACAGGACTCCGGTTCTGTGGCTTTTCTTGTGGCACAAATTGTTCTATGCTTACCTCACCCCCTAATTGGATGTGCGCAGGCGCGGAGAGCGTTGTTCCGGTCTTTCATGGTGCTTCTCCACCCGTTGCGCGACGGCTGCCTGCGCCTCCAACTTTGTCCTTTCTGCGGATCGGAAGCGATCCCGCGTTTCTTTGATAGCAAGCGCCCCGTGCTGCTGATACAGCACGGGGCGCTCTGTTGTCAAAAAGTAATACTTTTTGACAAGGGGTTTTGCAGTCTGCTGCGCGCATAATTTGTGCGCCGCCGGCGCACAAATTCCACACTTGCAGCCTGAGAAGTATTTTCTTCGCCGCACATGTCGCCGAAGAAAATGATTGGACTTTCTTTGCGCCTGCGGGCGCAAACTCTACGAGGTTTTTGTCCGACTGAAAACCGCCTCTGTTCGTTGAACAGAGGCGGTTTTTCTGCAGCTGCGCTCACACCAGAAACGGCGAGCGCAGATAGCGCTTGCGCAGGAAGATGTTGCCGCCCTTCGGCGGGCCGACCTGCGTGAAGCCGGCGGCCTCGAACATCTCGAGCGCGATGCGGTTGGTGTGGTACACGTGCGTGACGACCTGCTCAAACGACTGCGCCGCCGCCAGCTCCTCCACGGCGCGCAGCATCGCCTTGCCCCAGCCGTGCCCGCGGCAGGCGGGATAGACGAAAAAGTCGTTGATGAACACCGTCTCGGGCTCGGTCGTGTCGCACCAGAGCTCGCCCACGGTCTCGCCGCCGGACTCGGCCGCCAGCAGATAGTTGCGCGGCGTGTCCACGCCCTGCGGCAGCATCTCATCGAGCGCGCCCTGCGCCTCGGTGAGCGCGTGCTCCTCCGTGTCCGTCGCGCGGGCAAAGAGCAGCTCCTGCGCATAGCGCGCGATGTTGCGCTGCCGGAACGGCGCAAATTCCTCTGCGCGCAGCACGCGCAGATCCACATTCTGTCCCATAAATGACCTCCTGTTACGCCTCGGGCTGGATCATGCGCCGCGCGTTGACCGGCGTCAGCAGATCGCCGTACAGATCCCGCAGCAGCAGCAGCGCCACCGGCGTGATGTCCTCCGTGCTCTGGCAGGGGCGCAGATACAGCGCCGCCGGCTGCCCGTTCCAGCGGAAGCGAAAGCCCGTGTCGCGGTAGCCATTTTCCCGGAGCATCCGCTCGCGCTCCGGCAGCGCCGCGCACGTGCGGCTCTGGCAGAAGAGCACGCCCCTTTTGCCGGCATAGCAGCGCGCGATCAGCTCCGCCGCCACGCGCCCGAGCAGCTGCCCGCGCAAAAACGGATAGATCGTCAGCATATGCACCAGCACATAGCCATACGGGGAGCACACCGTCACGAGTGCATAGCCCGCCTCGCGCTGATCGTCCGACCGGAAGAGCAGCAGCTCCATGCGCCGGCGCACCATCGCCGTGGCGATCACGGCCTGCGGCAGCAGCTCGGGCGCGGCAAACTCGCGCTTCATGTCCGGATACAGGCGCACGAGGTCCTTGAGCCTGCCCCGTTCAAGGTGCAGCTTTCGGATCGGCGGCATCTGCAGCAGCAGCTCCTCCAGCCCGAACAGGCGCTCTCCGGCGTCCCATGTTTCGTTTGGCTCGCGCGCCGGGTTTTTCTCCCGCGGCGGCAGATGGACGATCTTTGGCTCTGTCATGCAAACTTCTCCCTTTCCGCGACGGCCAGCGCGTCGCAGCGGTTGTTGTACACATTATCGGCGTGCCCCTTGACCCAGACAAACTGCACCTTGTGCGTCTGCAGCAGGGCGTCGAGCGTCTGCCAGAGGTCGGCGTTTTTCAGCTCGCCCTCCTTGCGCCGCCAGCCCTTCTGCTTCCAGCCGCGCAGCCAGCCGAGGTTGATGGCGTTGGCCAGATACTGACTGTCCGTATACAGCGTCACCTGACACGGCTCGCGCAGGCTCTGCAGCGCGGTGATCGCGCCGAGCAGCTCCATGCGGTTGTTCGTCGTGGACGGTTCGCCCCCGGAGAGCTCGCGCTCATGCGCGCCGTATTTCAGGATCGCGCCCCAGCCGCCGGGACCGGGGTTGCCGGAGCAGGCGCCGTCGGTGTAGATGATGACCTGCTTCATGCCTCGCTCTCCCCGGCAGGCGCGTCCTCGCTCTCGGCGCGGTCGGTGAGCGCCACGGAGATGACCCGCGCACCCTCCGACAGGCGCATGATGCGCACGCCCTGCGTCGCACGGCCGAGCTCGGAGATGCCGGCGGCCTCCATGCGGATGATGACGCCGTCGTCCGAGACAACGAGCACGTCGTCACTGTCCTGCACGACCTTGACCGCCGCGACCGGGCCGGTCTTGTCGGTGATGTTGTAGTTTTTCATGCCCGAGCCGCCGCGGTGCTGCGGCTCCTCGCCGCCGCGGATATACTCAGACGCCGGGGTACGCTTGCCATAACCTTTTTCGGTAATGGACAGCACGCTCGCATCCGGCTGCGCGATCTCCGCGCCGACGACCCAGTCGCCGTCCTTGAGGCGGATGCCGCGCACGCCGACGGCCTCGCGGCCCATCGCGCGCACGTCCGTCTCGGCAAAGCAGATGGCCTGCCCGTTGTGCGTGGCCATGAGGATGTTCTGCTCCCCATCGGTGCGCATGACGTTGATGAGCTCATCACCCTCGTCGAGCGTGAGCGCGCGGATGCCGCTCGTGCGGATGTTGCGCAGCGCCGAGAGCGCCATGCGCTTGACCGTGCCGCTGCGCGTGGCAAATACGAGGAACGAATCGTCGTCCATCTCGCGCACGTGCAGCATGGCGCTGACCTTCTCGTCCTTTTCCACCTGGATGAAGTTGACGATGTTCACGCCGCGCGCGGTGCGTCCGGCTTCGGGGATGAGATAGCCCTTCTTGCGATAGCAGCGGCCGCGGTCGGTGAAGAAGAGAATGTAGTCATGGGTCGAGGCGGTGAACACGGTCTCGACATAGTCCTCGTCGCGCAGCGTCGCCGCGCGCACGCCCTTGCCGCCGCGCTTTTGCGCGGTGTACTCATCGACGGGCACACGCTTGATGTTGCCGCCGTGCGAGAGCGTGAACACACACTGCTCCTCCTCGATGAGGTCCTCGATGTCGATGTCGTCCTCGATGTCCTGGATCTCGGTCTTGCGCGCGTCGCCGTACTTATCGCGGATGGCGATGAGCTCGTCGCGCAGCACGCCCTTGACTTTTTCGGGATCTGCGAGCAGCTCGCGGAAGTAGGCGATGCGCTGCTCGAGCTCGTCATATTCGTTTTGCAGCTTCTCGCGCTCGAGACCCTGCAGGGCCTTGAGGCGCATATCGAGGATGGCCTGCGCCTGCACCTCGGAGAGGCTGAAGCGCTGCATGAGGTTTTCCTTGGCGTTATCATAGCTCTCGCGGATGATGCGGATGACCTCGTCGATGTTCTCCTCGGCGATGAGCAGACCCTCGAGCAAATGTGCGCGCTCGAGCGCTTTCTTGAGGTCGAACTTCGTGCGCCGGACGATGATCTCCTCCTGGAAGGTGAGATACTCGTCGAGAATGTGCCGCAGGGACAGGATCTTCGGCTGCGACTGGTTGTCGACCAGCGCGAGCATATTCACGGCGAACGTGGTCTGCATCTGCGTCTGGGCGAAGAGGCGGTTGAGCACGACCTGCGTGTTGGCGTCCTTCTTGAGCTCGATGACGATGCGCATACCGTTGCGGTCGGATTCGTCGCGCAGGCCGGAGATGCCGTCAAGCTTCTTGTCGCGCACCTGCTCGGAGATGTTCTGGATGAGCTGGCGCTTGTTGACCTGATACGGAAGCTCCGTCACGATGATGCGGATGCGGTCGTGTCCCCACGTCTCGGTCTCGGTGCGGGCGCGCACAACGACGCGGCCGCGGCCGGTGGCGTAGGCCGCGCGGATGCCGCTGCGGCCGACGATGATGCCCCTGGTCGGGAAGTCCGGACCCGTGACGTGCTGCATGAGATCGCTGAGCGTGGCGTCCGGATTTTCGAGCACGCACACGCAGGCGTTGATGACCTCGGTGAGGTTGTGCGGCGGGATATTCGTCGCCATGCCGACGGCGATGCCCGAGCTGCCGTTGACGAGCAGGTTCGGGAAGCGGCACGGCAGCACGCGCGGCTCGCGGCGGGTCTCGTCAAAGTTCGGGTCCCAGTCCACGGTGTCCTTGTCGATGTCGCGCAGCATTTCGTTGGCGATCTTCGACAGGCGCGCCTCGGTGTATCGGTAGGCGGCCGGGGGGTCGCCGTCGACGGAGCCGAAGTTGCCGTGACCGTCGACGAGCATATAGCGCATGGAGAAATCCTGCGCCAGACGCACCATCGCGTCATACACGGACGCGTCGCCGTGCGGATGATACCGGCCGAGCACGTCACCGACACAGGTGGCGGATTTTTTGAACGGCTTGTCCGAGGTCAGATTGTCCTCATACATGGCGTAGAGGATGCGGCGGTGCACGGGCTTGAGACCGTCGCGCACATCCGGCAGCGCACGTCCGACGATGACGGACATGGCATACTCGATGTAAGAGGTCTGCATCTCATGGACGAGCTCGCTCTGAATGATCTTCTGGTCGGGATAGAGGATGTCCTCCCGTTTATAGTCCTTGGCCATGGCTGCACACCTCCTTAAATGTCAATGTTGACCGCGTACTTGGCGTTCTGCTCGATGAACGCCTTGCGCGGCTCGACCTTTTCGCCCATGAGCACGGTGAACACCTCGTCGGCGTGCACGGCGTCCTCAAGCGTGATCTGCTTGAGCGTGCGGGTCTCGGGGTTCATGGTCGTCTCCCAGAGCTCGTGCGGGTCCATCTCGCCGAGGCCCTTGAAGCGGTTGATGTCGATCTTCGCGTTCGGGTTGTCGCCGCGCATCTCGGCGGAGATGCGGTCGCGCTCCTCGTCGGAGAAGGCGACGCGCGACGTCTTGCCGCGGTTGAGCTTATACAGCGGCGGGATGGCGGAATAGACATAGCCGCCGTCGATGAGCGGACGCATGAAGCGGAAGAAGAACGTCAGCAGCAGCGTGCGGATATGGCTGCCGTCAACATCGGCATCGGCCATGATGATGACCTTGTGGTAGCGGAGCTTTTGGATGTCAAACTCCTCGCCGAGTCCCGCGCCGAGCGCCGTGATGACGGGGGTGAGCTTGTCGTTGCCGTAGACCTTGTCGGCGCGCGCCTTTTCGACGTTGAGCATCTTGCCCCAGAGCGGCAGGATCGCCTGAAAGCGCGAGTCGCGTCCCTGCGTGGCAGAGCCGCCTGCACTGTCGCCCTCGACGATGTAGAGCTCGGTCAGCGAGGGGTCGCGGTCGTTGCAGTCGCGCAGCTTGTCGGGCATATTGAAGCCCTCGAGCCCGTTTTTGCGGCGGATATTTTCGCGCGCGCGGCGGGCAGCCTCGCGGGCGCGCGAGGCCGTGAGCGCCTTTTCGATGATCGTGCGGCCGACGGCGGGGTTCTCTTCCAGAAACTGCGACAGGCGGTCAAAGACGACCGAGTCGACGAGCGCGCGCATTTCGGAGTTGCCGAGCTTGGCCTTCGTCTGACCCTCGAACTGGGGGTTGGTGAGCTTGACGGAGATGACCGCCGTCAGACCCTCGCGGCTGTCCTCGCCGGAGATGCTGTCGCCCTCCTTGAGGATGCCGCTCTTCTTGCCGTAGGAGTTGAGCGCGCGGGTGAGCGCGGCCTTGAAGCCGGTCTCGTGCATACCGCCCTCCGGCGTGTGGATGTTGTTGGCGAAGGAGACGATGACCTCGTTGTAGCCGTCGTTATACTGCAGCGCGATCTCGCACATGGAGTCGCTGCGCTCGCCGGACATATAGATGGCCTCGGGGTGCAGCGCGGTCTTGTTGCGGTTGATGAAGTCCACGAACTCGCGGATGCCGCCCTCGTAGCACATCGACTCGCTCACGGGCTCCTCGCCGCGCAGGTCGGTGATCGTGATGCGCAGGCCGGCGTTCAGAAACGCCTGCTCGCGCATACGCACGTGCAGCGTCTCATAGTCATAGACCGTGTCCTCGAACATAACAGGGTCGGGCTTGAAGCGCACGGTCGTGCCGGTGTGGTCGGTCTCGCCGACGACGGTCATGGCCTGCGTCGTCTCGCCGCGGGAAAACTTCATCTGATAGATCTTCCCGTTTTTGTGCACGTTCACTTCCAGCCACTCGGACAGGGCGTTGACGACCGACGCGCCCACGCCGTGCAGGCCGCCGGAGACCTTATAGCCCCCGCCGCCGAACTTGCCGCCCGCGTGCAGCACCGTGAACACGACCTCAAGCGCGGACTTGCCCGTCTGCGGCTGCACGTCCACGGGGATGCCGCGGCCGTTGTCGCTCACGCAGATGATGTCGCCCGGCTCGATGGTCAGCTCGATGTGGCTGCAGTAGCCCGCGAGCGCCTCGTCGATGGAGTTGTCGACGATCTCATACACGAGGTGGTGCAGACCGGACGACGACGTCGAGCCGATGTACATGCCCGGACGCTTGCGCACGGCCTCCAGACCCTCGAGCACCTGGATCTGGCTGGCGTCATATTTTTGTGTGATCTTGTCTGTGATATCTGGCATGGATTTGCTTCCTTCCGTACAGCGCCGCGGTCAGAGATTCTCCAGTCCGCTGGCCTTGCTGCGTTTATATAGTGTTGCGGTGTTGAGCTGTGACAGATAGCAGGTCTGCCCGCTGCCGAGCGAGCAGAGCACGAACGCCTTGGGCAGCTCGTCCCCGGCGGCGTTTTCCACCTGACCGGCCTGTTCCCATTTTTCCAATGTCTCGCGCGTGCGGTGCGACCAGGTGGCGGTGTCCATGTCGAACACGCCCAAGACGCTCTTTTGCAGCGCGATGACCTGATTGCCGAGATGCAGATACATCAGCGGATCCCCCCGTTTTGAACCGTGAGCACGCGGCCGCCGGTGCGTTCGGCGATGCGCGCGTCCTCGCAGCAGGTGATGAGCGTCTGCCCGCCGCCGATGCGGTTGAGCACGAACGCCTGCCGCTGCGCATCGAGCTCGGAGAGCACGTCGTCGAGCATGAGCACGGGATATTCGTCAAACTCGTCGTGGAAGATCTCTCGCTCGGCGAGCTTGAGCGACAGCGCCGCCGTGCGCGTCTGCCCCTGCGAGGCGAACGCGCGCGCCGGCTGGCCGTTGATGTCGATGATGAGATCGTCCTTGTGCGCCCCGGTCAGACACTGGCCGCTGTCGAGCTCGGCGCGGCGGTGCTGCTCCTGATGGTCGCACAGGGCGTAGTAGATCTCCTTTTCCGTGCCGAGGGCATCGGTCACGGTACTGACTGTGCGGTAGGCAAGCGCCAGCGCGTCGCGTCCGCCGGAAAAGTCGGCGTGGATGGGCGCGGCCGCGATGTTCAGGCGCGAGGCGTAGGCCGCGCGGTAGCGGATGAGCTTGGCCGAGACCCTGCACATCTGGTCGGAAAAATCGTCGAGCGTGTCGAGCAGCGACGGTTTTTCGTGCCAGTCGCGCAAGATCGCGGATTTCTGGTCATACAGGCGGCTGTATTCTGCCAGCAGCGCGCCGTATTTCGGCCGCAGCTGACTGATGGCCATGTCCATCATGCGGCGGCGGGCAGCCGGCCCGTCGCGGATGATGTTCAGATCGTCCGGGCAGAAGAGCACGGCGGCAAAATTGCCCGCGAGCTCGGCGGCGGTCTTTTTCACGCCGTTTTGCCAGATCTGCTTGCGCTGCCCCTGCCGGAGCACGACGCGCACAGTCTGCTCCCGCCCAAAGGCATACACGTCTGCAAGCACCTCCGCGCTCGTGTAGCCGAAGCCGATGAGCTCCCTGTCAAAGCGGGTGCGGAAGCTCTTTCCGCCCGTGAGCAGGTACACCGCCTCGAGCAGATTCGTCTTGCCCTGCGCGTTTTCGCCGGTGATGACGTTTGTGCCGGGCGAAAACTCCGCCGCGGCGAATGCATAGTTGCGCCAGCCGTTGAGCGCGATCCTGCGCACGATCATTGCGCGCTCTGTACCTGCAGTGTGTGCCCGGCGAAGGTCACGGTGTCGCCCGGGCGGATCTTCTTGCCGCGCATGGTGCACGTCTCGCCGTTGACGGCGACCATGCCGTCGGTGATGACCTGCTTTGCCTCGCCGCCGGTCGCCGTGAGGGCGGCAAACTTCAGCAGCGCGTCGAGCTTGATGAATTCCGTTTCGATCGTGATCGTTTCCATGGTTTTCTCTCCGGTCACTGTCCGGCGCGCAGACGCACCGGCAGCACCATATATACAAAGTTGTCGCTTCCGTCCGCCGGCACGAAGATGCAAGGGCTCGAGCCGGTATTGAGGCAGACGTTGAGCTCGTCCGCCGGCGCCGCCTTGAGCGCGTCGGACAGGTAGTGGTCGTTGAAGCCGATCTCGAGATCGCCGCCGTCGCCCTCGCACGGGCAGGAATCGGCCGCCTTGCCGAGCGGCGTCGTGCACACGAAGTCGATGGCGTCCTTGCGGAAGGTCAGGCGCAGGGGAGCGTTGTTTTTGCTGTCAACGATGAGCGACACGCGCTCGACCACGTCGAGCAGATCCGTGCGCGCGGTCTTGACCGTGATGCGGAACGACTCCGGGATCGCCTTCTTATAATTGAGGAAGTCGCCCTCCAGCCGGCGCGAGAGGATGACGGTGCTGCCGACGGTGAACGAGATGTGCTTGCTGCCGACGGACATCTTGACGCGCTCGTCGCTGTCGCCGCACAGACGCTCCAGATCGCTCAGCGCCGTGCCCGGCACGATGAAGCTGCAGTCATCGCCATAGCCCTCAACGGGCTCGCGGCGCAGCGCCAGACGGTAGCCGTCGACGGAGACCATGGTCAACTCGTTGTGCGCGATCTCAAAGAGCGTGCCCATGTAGACCGGGCGGCTCTCGTTCGTGCTCACGGCGAAGGAGCACTCGTTGATCATCTTCTTGAGCAGATCCTGCGGCAGGGACACGCCGTTTTCGGCTTCCACGCTCGGCAGGTCGGGATAATCCTCTGCGCTCATGCCGACGAGGTTGAACGACGAGCGGCCGCACCTGACGGTGACCGTGCCGTTTTCGGCCTCGACGGTCACGACGCCGTCGGGCATGCGGCGCAGCATCTCGCAGAACAGGCGCGCGCCGACGAGCACGCTGCCCGGTTCGGGGATGTCTGCTTCCATATTGGTGTAGATGGCCTTTTTCAGGTCATAGCCGGTGATGCGCAGATCCGCACCTGCCTCGAGCAGCAGGCCCTCGAGCGCGGCGATCGGGCTCTTGGGTGCGGCGGCGCGGGCTGCGGATGCTGCAGCCTGCTGCAGAACGTACTTGTCACAGGAAAATTTCATGAGCGGCCTCCTTAATCAGAAACGTTTCGTCTATTTGAAAGATAGAAAGCATATTTTTAGTAGTAGTAGTAGAGCTGTTCGTTTGGTGGAAAACCGGTCTGAGCCGTTGCGGTGTCTGAAAAACCGGTGTTGAAAAAATTGTGGAAAGGTTGGTAACTTTTAAACTACCAGAATCAGGCAAAATTAACGTCCACAGCTTTCCACACGTTCTCCACGTTAGAATAACAGCGATGTGTGGAAAACGGCGTCAGTTTTTCGAGTTGATGTTGCTCGTGATGTCGCGCACGGTGGCGGAGATTTCGGGGTCGGACTTGAGCAGCTCCTCGACCTTGCGGATGGAGCTGAGCACGGTCGCGTGGTTGCGGCCGCCGAACTCCTCGCCGATCTCCTTGAGGGGGAGATTCGTGAGATTGCGCATGAGGTACATGGCGATCTGGCGGGCCATGGCGGTCTTTTTGCTGCGGCTCTGTCCGCGCAGATCTGCGCCGCTGAGCTGGAACGAGCGCGCGGACTCCTCAATGATGACGTCCGGCGTGGGGATGTACGTGCCGGTGCGGATGACGTCCTTGATGGCGCGCTTGACGGAGTCGACCGTGATCGTGTCGTCAAGAATGTCGCGGTAGGCGGTCAGGCGCTTGACGACGCCCTCGAGCTGACGGACGTTGGAGGTGATGTTCTCGGCGATGTACTGCACGACCTCCTCGGAGAGCACCATGCCGAACTGCGCGGCCTTCGTGCGGATGATGGCCGTGCGCGTCTCGAGATCCGGCGGCTGCACGTCCGCGAGCAGGCCGCCCTCGAGCCGGGAGCACAGGCGGTCGTTGAGGCGCTTCATCTCCTTCGGCGGCCGGTCGGAGGTCACGACGATCTGCTTTCCGGCCTCGTACAGGCAGTTGAAGGTGTGGAAAAATTCCTCCTGCGTGCTGTCCTTGCCGGCGATGAACTGGATATCGTCCATAAGCAGCAGGTCGGCGCTGCGGTATTTCTGGCGGAAATTTTCCGCCGTGCCCGTGCCGATGGATTTGACCATCTGGTTGACGAATTCCTCGCCCTTGACGTAGGCGATCTTCGCGCCGGGATTGTTGTGGCGGATGGTTTGCCCGATGGCGAGCAGCAGGTGCGTCTTGCCGAGACCGGAGTTGCCGTAGATGATCAGCGGGTTATACACCTTGCCGGGATTTTGCGACACGGCGATGGCCGCCGCGTGCGCGAACTTGTTGCTCGGCCCGACGATGAAGCGGTCGAACGTGTATCCGTCCATCTCCGGCATCTCCTCGGCGGAGGGGCGCTTCTCGCGGTATTCGAGCAGCTCGTCGTCCCCGGCGAGCACGACCAGCTCGAACGGGCAGGAGAACAGGTCGTAGAGCTTGGCACAGATCGTCTTTTCAAAGCGCGCCTGAATGATGCTGCGCTTAAAATCCGACGTGGTGTGCACGATGAGCGTATTATTATTGATCTCGATCGGGGTGCAATCGGAAAACCAGGTATTGATCGCCGTCTGGGTCAGCTCCTGTGAGAGGCTGTCCATCACGACGGACCAGATATCGGTGAGCGAATTCATGGTGGCCATAGGGTCGGCTCCTTCAAAAAATGTCGCGCAGCCGCGCTGCGCACACACGCTGTCGGCTACACTACCAGTATAACAAAAATTCACGATTATTTCAACAATAATGTCAGAAATTATTATATAAATAGGTGTAGAATCTGCCGCAGACGGGGAATTGTTTTCCTGTGCAGGTTGTGGTATGATAAAAAGACGCTGATTTTTTTCATTTTTCCATAAAGCAGGTGCTGTTTTGTTCTTAGTCGCACAGGCCGGACAGCTGTTCGGCGATACGGAAGCGGCCGCCCTCCCGTCCTTGCTGGAGAGCGGGCGGCTTCCTGCGCGCATTTCAGGGCTGCCGGCAAGCGGCCGCGCGCTGCTCGCGGCGTCGATGCACGCGCAGCTCGAGGCGCCGGTGCTGGCCGTGTGCCCGGATGAGGCGGCGGCCGAGCTGTTTCAGAAGGATCTTACCGCCCTGCTCGGGCAGGACGTGCCGCTGCTGACGGCGCGCGACTATACGTTTTATACGGTCGAGAGCGTCTCGCGCCAGACCGAGCAAAAGCGCCTGAGCGCGCTCTACGCGCTCGCAGCGGGCACGGTGCCGGCCGTGGTGTGTACGGTCTCGGGTCTGCTGCAGCGCGCCATGCCGAAGGAAAAACTGCTGCAGGCGGCCTTTGAGATCCGCGACGGCACGTCGCTCCCGCCCGAGGATGCCGAGGATGCGCTGCTGCGCTGCGGCTATCTGCGCACGGCGCAGGTCGAGGGGCCGGGTCAGTTTTCGCGCCGCGGCGGCATTCTCGACTTTTTCTCGCCCGCGTATCCGCAGCCGGTGCGTGTGGAATTCTGGGGCGACGATGTGGACTCCATGGGCTTTTTCGACCCCGAGAGCCAGCGCCGCACCCAGCCGCTCGATGCCTGCCGCATCCTGCCCGCCGCCGAGACGCTGCCGCCCCTGTATCCGGGCGGAAGCGCCGCTCTGGGCGAGCAGCTGCAGAAGATCGCGCAGCGCACCGCCGCGAAAAAGGACAGCGACACGGCGCAGAAGCTTGCCGCC